>Ga0307440_1000336_pt1 | contig 22727 bp, 22 predicted proteins | sample SalMarWE160410MG_FD_202150 | JGI IMG/M metagenome (GOLD analysis project Ga0307440, IMG submission 202150) | Salt marsh sediment microbial communities from the Plum Island Ecosystem LTER, Massachusetts, United States - WE1604-10 | ecosystem: Environmental > Aquatic > Marine > Intertidal zone >...
CACGCCGCCGGGGCCAAGGTGCGGTGCGGGTAATCGAGTCCTGACCGGATGCGCGTTCGCCTCTTCACACTGCGCTTCAACCCGGCCACCGAGTCCTTCGACGACACCGCCGTCACCCAATTCCTCGCAGACAAAGAGGTCTGCTCCATCCGCGACCATTTTTTCATCAAGGATGACACGCCGTATCTGACCCTTGTCGTCTGTTACCGCCCGAGCGCGTTGCCGCCGCCCCCCGAGGCGCAACGCGAGGGCCGGCAGCGGGACGAGTCCTGGCGCGAGACCCTGCCCAAGGAGGACTGGCCGCTCTTCAACACGTTGCGCGACTGGCGTAGCGAGCGCGCAAAAGCCGACGGCATCCCGCCCTATGTGATCTGCAACAATCGCCAGCTTGCGGAGGTGGTGCGGGCGCGGCCCGATACCCTGACGGCCCTTGGCGCCATCGAGGGATTTGGCGAAGGCAAGCTCAAGCGCTACGGCCAGGAGCTGTTGGCATTAGTTGCCCGTCCGGTACCGGAGCCGGGGGGCGAAGCCGGGGTCGGCGGCGATGGCGCAGCCTGAGGAGCCGGTCATCCTGATCCGCTGGCTGGAGCTCTTGGAGTGGCTACTGCCTGCCACGGAGAAGTTCCCGAAGCGGGTGCGGTTCACCTTCGCCGACCGCATCAACAACCTGGCGCTCGACATCGCCGAGGACTTGGTCGAGGCCCGCTACAGCCACGACAAGCAGGCCATCCTGCGCCGGGCCAATCTGCGCCTGGAAAAGCTTCGTATTCTGCTGCGCCTGTGCCATCGGCTGCACTATCTCCCGCATCAGGGCTACGAGCATGCCTCGCGGGCGATCAACGAGGTCGGCCGCATGCTCGGGGGCTGGATCAAGGACCGCCAGGAGAAGGCGCCGTGAGGCGTCAGGCCGCGCTGCTCGAGCGGATCATCCGTTTCGACAACCTGCTGCGCGCGGCCGGCCGGGCGGCCCGCGGCAAGCGAGAGCGGCCCACCGTCGCGCGCTTCGAGTTTCACCTGGAGCGGGAGCTCCTCGCGCTCCAGGAGGAGCTCGCCGCCGGCGGCTACCGCCCGGGGGCCTTCTTCACCTTCGAGATCCGCGACCCGAAGCGCCGGGCCATCTGCGCCGCGCCCTTCCGCGACCGCGTCGTCCATCATGCCGTGTGCGACGTGCTCGAGCCGGTCTTCGAGCGGCGCCTAATCGCCGACACTTACGCCTGCCGACGGGGCAAGGGCACTCATGCCGCCATCGCCCGGGCGCAGCAGCTCGCCCGCCGCTATCGCTATTTTCTCAAGTGCGACGTGCACCGGTTTTTCGCCAGCGTCGATCACGCCCGCCTGCAAACCCTGCTGGAGCGGATGTTCAAGGAGCCGACCCTGCACAATCTTCTCGGCCGCATCATCGCCCACGGCCCACCGGGGGCCGAGCCGGGCAAAGGTCTGCCCATCGGCAACCTGACCAGCCAGCATTTCGCCAACCTCTACCTCGGCGAGCTGGATCACCACCTGAAGGCGCGTGAACGGGTCAGGGGCTACCTGCGCTACATGGACGACCTGCTGCTGTTCGCCGACGACAAGCCAAGCCTGCACTTGTGGCTCGCGGCGCTACGCGACCTCCTGGCGGAGCGTCTGGGTCTCGCCCTGAAGGCTGGGGCAACCCGCCTGGCGCCGGTCACCGAGGCCATTCCCTTCCTCGGGTTCCGCATCTATCCAGGAGTGATCCGCCTCGACCGCCGCAGCCTGCGGCGTTTCCGCCGGCAGGTTCGCGCGCGGGAGCGCGCCTACCGGGTCGGCGAGATCGGTGTGGACGACCTCGCGGGCTCGGTCGCCAGCCACTTCGCGCACATCGCCCATGCCGACACCCTGACGCTGCGCCGCGCCATGGTGCTAGACTGCGGCCTCGAGGGCTGACGGGCAACGGGCTCCAACCGGGTCATCCGCGGCGGCTCGTGGAACAACGATGCCGACAACTGCCGGTCGGCGTACCGCAACAGGAACGACCCCGGCAACCGCAACAACAACCTCGGCTTCCGCCTCTCGAGTTCACGCTTCCCGCCCGATGGACGGCGTTCACGGACGCCGCCCCAGCGCATCAGGTGTGTCCAGGCCCACCAGTCCTGCGCCGGCTCTGGCCGGACGAAGCAGCCCCAGCCCCCGGCGTCCGGTAGCGTGAGCGAAGGCCGTCGGGGGCCTACTTATTTGCGTCGGTCTGGCGGTCCGCCGCTCCCTCACAGGCCCCGACCGCGATACAAGCTCCCAGACTCTCGTAGTCGAAGAACGGGACTATCGGACGTCGGCATTGAAGAGGCCGTCCAGCGAAGCGCCGAAGGTCGACTCTTCAAGCGCGACCGGGCTGTCGACACTTGCAACGATCGCGAGGCTAGAATTTGCCGGCGGCGTTGCGGCCGGATTTCCGTTTCTTCGGGGCCTGAGGACGAAAGTCAGCACCTTCTCGCATCACTTCGGCAGAGGCTGGCCTCTCGAGACCTTCCCGGATCTCGACTCCGAGCAACCACTGGTAGTGACCTTCGACGCGCCGTCTCCCTTCGCCGAGCTCTCGGAGGCCTACGCCGCTTCCACGATCATCGGGTGCTCGACGGCGGGTGAGATCGCAGGTCGCCGGGTCCGAGTACGGGGGCGGTCGAGATCAAGGGGAGGCGTCCCTTCTATCCCTGGTTCGGGATGTCACGGAACGCCAGCTACTGCAGAACCACATCCACTCAACGACACGCTTGGTCATGATGCGGGTGACCGTCTGCTGCAGGAAATGGCCCGTCGACTCACGGCTTGCCTGCGGGAGGCGGACGTCGTGGCCCGTCTGGGCGGTGACGAGCTCGTCGTCCTCGTCGAAGAGTTTTCTTCCTACACGCAGGTCAGTGCGCTGACCTGAAAAATCCTATGGGCCATCGCCGCACAGGTGGTCCTGGACGGACAAGGGCTACGCGTCACTGCCAGCACCCCAGGCTAGGGCTGGTGCGGTCGGCTCAGTTCATTCCGTTGGCATGCGAGACGGGTGCTCCGTGGGCCTTTGCGCTTCAGAGAGCCCCGCGTGGCACAAATGTGAGGGGAGAGGCAGACTGGAGCGCCGCGTTTTGCCATCCTGAGCGACAGGGCCACTGCAGTGAAAACGGCTGCGCTGATGGTATCTGAGGCATCTGCTTGTGAGCTGAGGCGATCCGCTGCCCGCCCAGACCGCGCTTTGGGGCCGGTGTGGCTCGGTTCGCGCCATCGCCCGATACCTGGGCTCCCGGGCATCGCGCCAAGCGCCGATCTTGCGATGAGGATCACTGTCATTCGCCGGCGGCCATCACCATGAGCACAGCTATCGAGGAGCAAGTCTATCTCGGCCGGCAACCGATCCTAGATCGCAGCCAGGCGGTATTTGCCTACGAGCTGTTGTTTCGCTCCGGACGGAGCGCGACCGCGAGCGTCACCGATGACTTTCTGGCGAGCGCCACTGTCATCATCAATACCATAAGCCAGATGGGGATTGACGATGTGCTGGAAGGTCATTTCGGCTTCCTCAATGTGTCCTGTGACCTATTGATGAGCGACATGCTGGAGTTGCTGCCGAGCGATCGGATCGTGCTCGAGATTCTGGAAAGCGTCGAGGTCGACGACAAGGTCGTCACCCGCTGCCGCGAGCTCAAGTCGAAGGGGTTTGCGCTGGCAATCGACGACTACCGGTATCAGCCGGGGTACGACGATTTGTTCGAGATAGTGGACTATCTCAAGTTTGACTTGTTAACCACCCCAAGTAAGCAGGTGATCGCCGCCGTTGATCAGCTAGGCCGCTGGGACAAGATAAAATTCCTCGCCGAAAAGGTGGAACACCGGGACCAGTTCGAGCTTTATCACGGGATGGGATTCTCGCTGTTTCAGGGCTATTTCTTCGCGAAACCCGCGGTCATTTCCGGTCGCAAGATCCATCCAAACCAGGTCACTTTGTTGCGGGTCCTCGGGCAGATCTTGAATGACGCAGAGGTCACAGAGATCAACGATACGTTTCAGGAGTGCCCGAGCCTTGGCTTAGGGTTGCTCCGCCTCGTGAATTCGGTAGCCGTGGGTCTTCGCAACAAGATCGGCTCGCTTCACCAGGCACTCGTGGTTCTGGGCAAACGTCAACTGCTGCGGTGGGCCCAGCTTCTGTTGTATTCCCAGGGTGGCTCGGACGTGCCGTCGCCCTTGATGACGATGGCGGCGGTGCGTGGAAAGGCAATGGAATTACTCTGTGATGTCCGCTCGGATAACCGCAGGCACGGGCGGGACTTGTGTGACCGCGCCTTCATGACGGGCGTGCTGTCGCTCGTGGACGTGGTCGTCGGCATGGAAAAGGCGCAGGTGGTGCAGCAGCTCAACTTGGCGGACGACGTCCGCGAAGCACTGTTGACATGCGGCGGATTACTTGGACAAATGCTTCTGTTGATGGAACAACTCGAAAGGGGGGACTTCAAAGCGGCGGCAATCTTGTCGCGGGAGCTGAATCTCCTCCCCGAGGCCGTGAACCAGGCACAGGTTGACGCCATGCGCTGGGCGAGACATCTTGGAGAGGTTGCGCCTTAGCCCACTCGCGGCACCGACTGTCTCCCTGGAACCACCGGCGTACTCTGCCCGGGCGATCATCAGCGCAGGGTCTCTGCTGCCGCCAGAGTGTCCTCCGGCATGATTTCGAGCTCGGCCAAGGCGATGTCCTTCAGGCCGAGAGCACGGGCCTCCGGCGTTGCGGCCAGGACAATGTCCGGGTCAGCTCGCTGTCCGATGCCCAGCCTTTGACACGCGATGTCGAGAAGCCGGGTTATGACGACGAGCACGTCCCCCTCGTTCAGGTCGGCGGAGTGATGGTCTTGCGCGACGCGGGCGTACTGCTCCGGCAGTTCCCAACTGCACATTAGGCGGTAGCCCATCGCGGGGTGCATGGCCTCGAGGATCTCTGTCATCACGCAGGAGCTCCGGCGGTGGGTGGGGCCGACCGAAGCGAGGCAGGTGGCGCAGGATCTCGTGAATAGTGGTGTAGCCCTGGGCCGCCTTCGCCACACCGTCCTCCAGGAGAGTGATCAGGCCGGAGGTTTCCATGCTGGTGCGGCGAATTTCGGATGAGGTCTTCTTGGCCAATATGGCTTCCTTTACCATTTCGTTGAGGACGAGCAGCTCGGCCTCGCGGCTGAGCAGGCGCAGGACGATCTTCTCGCCGAAGATCGTGGCGTAAAAGGACACCCGTATGTCGCTGCGCCGGCCCGTCGCGGGATCCTCGAAGCGGAAGCCTCCTCCCTGGTGGCGCCGCTTTTCGGCGATATTGGCCCGGGCAAGCACCTTGATCCGGCTCGAGATCCCGGGCGCGAGCTCCCGATCGAGCTCGGTAAAGGACGGCCCGATGCTCGGAAATCCGAGTTGATCGGCCAATACATCGACGAGCTCTCGCTCGTGGATGAGGTGCTTCTCAACCAGGATCTCGCCGAGGCGCTTTCCGGCAAACGCGGGGTCCCGCTGGGGCTCGAGCGGTGCTCGCAGTGCCGCCGGTCGCAAGTGTCCGAGCTCCACCAGAAGGCTGCCCAGCGGCACTGTGTCGCCTTGGGCGCGCAGCTGCTGGTCGGTCAGGTAGCCGAGCTCGTTGACGATCTTTGCCAGAGAGTGCTCCTCACCGACGTTCTCACGAATACGCAATGCATGACGAAGCTGGGAATCGGTCAAGAGCCCCTGCCCGAGGAGCATGCGTGCGATCTGCGCCCCGGTACCAGCCTTCTCAAATGGGGGCTCGGAGCTCCCACCCGTGCCGGTGGTGGTCTCGGCTTCCGCCAGCCGGGAATCTTGTAGGCTCATGGACAGGTTAAGCCGAGCTTCCGCAGGCGGACCTTGCGGCGGTCGGGGCCGCCACTGGCGGGGTTTGCCCAGTGATCGCCTCCAACGGCAGATGGCGGCCATGGTCGGACGGCACGCCAGGCACGGTAGATCCGGGCGACCGAAGCAAGACGTTCCGGGCGCGAACCCGTTGAATCTGCGGATGTAGACAAAAGACTCCGGCCCGTCCCCGGTCTCCGGGGTTCACGGCTGTGTTCCAGCCTCCGTAGAGAAGCAAGCTCTTGGATACGGGCCTGAGCTCCTGTAAACTGCGCAGTTCGCCCCGTGCGGGGCATTTCTCCTTGCCTCACCGCGACGCGGGAGGCTGTCAAACCGAAAGGAGCTTCAATGCGACATTACGAGGTGGTCTTTCTGGTTCACCCGAGCCAGAGCGAGCAAGTGCCGGCCATGGTCGAGCGCTATCGGGGAAACCTGGAGAACCATGGCGGTACGATCCATCGCCTTGAGGACTGGGGACGCCGGCAGCTGGCCTATCCCATCAACAAAGTCCACAAAGCTCACTACGTCCTCATGAACATCGAGTGTGGCCAGGAGGCGGTCGACGAGCTTGAGAGCGCCTTCCGCTTCAACGATGCGGTGCTGAGGAACCTGATTATGCGCCGAGACGGGCCGGTCACGGAACCTTCGCCTCTGGTCAAGTCGGGCGATGAGCGGGAGCAGTCCGACGACTCTGCTGGCGGCGAGCGCCGCGAGCGGCGGGTCAGCGCGAGAGATCGCGGCGAGGATCGGGATTCAGACGAGGATGAGGAATAGGGGGCCGTCATGTCACGTTTCTTCCGTCGTAAGCGTTACTGCCGCTTCACCGCCGAGGGCATCACAGAAATCGACTACAAGGACCTGAATCTGCTCAAGTCCTTTGTGAGCGAGTCCGGAAAGATCGTCCCGAGCCGCATCACCGGCACCTCCGCGAGGTACCAGCGCCAGCTGGCGCAGGCGATCAAGCGGGCTCGCTTCCTCGCCCTGCTGCCTTATACCGACAGCCACTAGGGGACAGGACCGCCGGCTATACGCCGCCTCGCCTGACGGACGGCGGGGCACAAGGTTCGGAGCCGCCCGGGCATGCGCTGAAGCGCCCGCCGCGGGTCCGACCATCCACGGGGCGGTTGGGAATCAAAGGACACCTGGATGCAAGCGCTCGCGGGCTTCACCATGCGCGGTCGCTCCCAGGCCGCGCTGGTCGCATCGGCGTCAGCCGTTTTCTCCCTCCTGGTCCCGCTCTTCGGTCTCATCAGCGGAGCGGCGGTTGCCCTGGTGACACTGCGGCGGGGCCTTGGGGAAGGTGCGGTGGTCGGGGGCGCCGCCGGGCTCGCGAGCGGCGTGCTGGCATTCCTGGCGCTGGGCAGTCCGCTCCCGGCCATCGGCTTTGCGGTCGCCCTATGGCTGCCGGTCTGGATCCTGGGCGTAGTGCTTCGCCACTCGCGGTCCCTAGCCCTGACGGTCCAGTTGGGGGCCATCTTCGGGCTGGTGATCCTGGCGGGGGTGCATCTGCAGAGCGGGAGCCCCGCATCCTACTGGAAGGAGGTCCTGGAGCCCATGCGCCATACCCTGGTGCAGGGCGGGGTCGTGGATGCCGCTCGCAGCGAGACCCTCATCGGTGAGATCGCCCGCTGGATGACGGGCGCGTTCGCGGCGGCCTTTTACTTTCAGTCGGCGTTGGCCCTGATGCTGGGCCGCTGGTGGCAGGCCCTGCTCTACAATCCGGGCGGGTTCGGCGCGGAGTTTCGGACCTTTCGGGTGCACCCCGCCTTGGGATTCCTGGCCCTCGGCCTGTTCGCGGTGCTCCTCCTGCAAAAGGAAGCCATGTGGGCGGCGGAGCTTCTGCTGGTCCTGACGCCTCTGTTGTTCCTGCAGGGGACTGCGGTTGTTCACGGCCTGGTCGCGATCTTCGGGCTGAGCCGGGCTTGGCTGATCCTGTTCTACCTCCTGCTGGTCTTCGCCATGCCACAGGCGGAGGTGGTGGTCGCGAGCTTGGGGCTGGCGGACGTCTGGGTCAACGTGCGCGGGAAGGTCGCGAGCCGCGCCCCGCGAAAGGAATAGCGCCGGGTCGGCCCTTGGCCCGCGGGAGCTGAGCTCATCTGCGGACGCCAGAGCCGACCGGGCGCCGCCTGTCAAGAGACGATTCGGATATTGAGAGACGCTACGGGGGTGTCGAAGTGGAAGTGATTCTATTGAAGAAGGTGGGTCACCTGGGCGGCCTCGGGGATAAGGTCTCCGTCCGTTCGGGCTATGGGCGTAACTATCTGATCCCGTCCGGTCTGGCCGTCCCTGCCACTGAGGGTAACCTTAAGGCCTTCGAGGAGCGGCGGGCGGAGCTTGAGCGCGAGGCAAGCGAGGCCCTGGCGGCGGCCGAGGCCCGGCGGGAGAGGCTTGACGGTGTTACCGTCACCATTGCCCGCAAGGCCGGGGACGAGGGCCGGCTGTTCGGCTCCGTCGGCACCGGGGATATCGCCGAGGCGGCGCAGGCCCTCGGCTTGGAGGTGGAGAAACAGGAGGTCCGACTGCCCCACGGCCCGTTCCGGGCCGCGGGTCAATACGACGTGGTGCTCTATCTGCACGCGGACGTGGACGCTACCCTGAAGCTCGAGATCATCCCGGAGGGGTGATTTCGGCTCGGGGAGGGATACTGGCGGTCGGGGCGCTGACGGCCATGGCGTCAGCGCCACCCCAGAGGGCCGCTCTGGGAAAAGGTAGGTCGGAGCTGCCACGATCGTTCCCCTCACCCCGGCCCTGTCCCGGCGGGCGAGGCGGATTCGGAGTCCGCTGCCCGCGACCTTCACCGTAAGAGACTAGACGCCGCGTCTTTGGGATCATGTGGTCTCGCGGGCTGCAGCTTCTCGGGCTGCGGCGCTTTCTTCTTCGTGATCCGACCATCGAGGGGAAATGTCAGAAGCGCACCTTTCTCCCTTTGCCTCCTCATCCCCACGGGGGACCGATAGTCTCCGGGTCCCGCCTCACAACATCCAGGCCGAGCAGTCACTACTTGGTGGCCTCATGCTGGATAACCAGACATGGGATAACGTGGCCGACAAGGTGGCGGAGGCGGATTTCTACCGTCGCGAGCACCGCCTGATCTTCGCCGCCCTGCAGCGGCTGGCCGAGGATGAGCAGCCGTTCGACGTGGTCACCTTGGCTGAGACCCTGGAGCGTAGCGGCGAGCTGGAAGACGCCGGCGGTCTCCCTTATTTAGGGGCCATTGCCAAGGACACGCCGAGCGCGGCCAACGTGAAGGCCTACGCCAAGATCGTCCGCGAGCACTCGGTACAGCGCCAGCTGATCTCGGTGGGGACGGCCATCAGCGACATGGCCTTCGGGCCGGAGGGCCGCGAGGCCGCGGACCTCCTGGACGAGGCGGAGCGGCGGGTGTTCGAGATCGCGGAGCAGGCCGCGCGCGGGGGCGGCGGATTTCAGCCGCTCAAGGCCCTGCTCGGCAAGGCGGTGAATCGGATCGAGCTTCTGTTCCAGCGCAACGAGCCGATCACGGGTCTGCCCTCGGGCTTCGCCGATTTCGACATGATGACCTCGGGGCTGCAGCCCTCGGACCTGATCGTTATCGCCGGGCGGCCTTCCATGGGGAAGACGACCTTCGCGATCAACATCGCGGAGAACGTGGCTATCGAGGCTAAGCAGCCGGTGGCCGTCTTCAGCATGGAGATGCCCGGCGAGGCGCTCGCCATGCGCATGATGTCTTCCCTGGGCCGCATCGATCAGCACCGGGTGCGGACCGGCAAGCTGGAGGATGATGAGTGGCCGCGACTGACCTCCTCGGTAAACATGCTGGCCCAGGCGCCCATGTTCATCGACGACACCCCGGCCCTCAGTCCCACGGAGGTCCGGGCGCGGGCCCGCCGGCTGAAGCGGGAGCTGGGCGGCCTCGGCCTTATCGTCATCGACTACCTGCAGCTGATGCAGGCTCCGGGGATCGGTGAGAACCGGGCTACCGAGATCTCCGCCATCTCCCGCTCCCTGAAGGCCTTGGCCAAGGAGCTCGCCGTTCCCGTGGTCGCCCTCTCCCAGCTCAACCGCAACCTGGAGCAGCGGCCGAACAAGCGGCCGGTGATGTCGGATCTGCGGGAGTCGGGCAGCATCGAGCAGGACGCGGATCTGGTCGTCTTCATCTACCGGGACGAGGTGTATAACGAGGACAGCAAGGACAAGGGGCTCGCGGAGATCATTATCGGCAAGCAGCGCAACGGTCCCATCGGGACGGTCCGGCTGACCTTTCTCGGCAAGTACACCAAGTTCGAGAGCTTCGTGGCCGACGTCTACGGCCAAGAATTCTGATGCTTTCCGGCCCTTGGGCCCTCATCGACCACGCCGCTTTGAGGGCGAACCTGGCGGTGGTTCGACATCATGCTCCCGCCAGCCGCCAGTGGGCCGTCATCAAGTCCAACGCCTACGGCCACGGGATGGAGCAGGTGGCCGGAGCCCTGGCGGAGGCGGACGGGTTTGCTCTCGCCCGAGTCGCGGAGGCGGTCCGGCTGCGGGAGCTGGGTGTCCGGAAGCCGCTCCTGGTGCTGGAAGGGGCTGTCTCCCGCGAGGAGATGGAGGCCGCCGACCACCACCGCCTCGACCTTGCCGTGCACCACCAGGATCAACTCGCGTTGCTCGACACCTGTCGCATTACGCGGCCGCTTCGCGTCTGGCTCAAGGTGGACACCGGCATGCACCGGCTGGGGCTGCGACCTGATCGGGTGCCTGGCCTATTGGAGCGACTTGCCGGCGACCGCCGCATCGCCACCCCCATCGGCCTCATGACCCATCTGGCCAACGCGGACGATCCGGATGATGCGCTGACGATCCGGCAGTGCGGCCGGCTGGCCGATCTGGCTCCGGGCGGCACCGTCCCCCTGAGCATCGGCAACTCCGCCGGCATTCTGGCCTTTCCGGAGTCCCGGACCGACTGGGTCCGTCCCGGCATCATGCTCTACGGCGGCTCCCCCTTTGCGCGGTGCTCGGCAGCCGATCTCGGGCTGCAGCCCGTGATGACCCTGCGCAGTCGCCTCATTGCGGTCAATCGGGTTGCAGGCGGGGATGCGGTGGGCTATGGGGGAGCCTACGTCTGCCCGGAGTCCATGCCCGTAGGGGTGGTCGGCATCGGTTACGGCGACGGCTACCCTCGGCGGGCCCCTGCCGGGACACCCGTCTCCGTCCGCGGCCGGGAGGTCCCCCTCATCGGCCGTGTCTCCATGGATATGATCACGGTCGACCTTCGGATCCTGCCCGAGGCGGCCGTGGGCGACGAGGTGACCCTGTGGGGCCGAGGACTCCCGGTGGACCGGATCGCCGAGCGGGCGGGCACCATTTCTTACGAGCTCCTTTGCCGGGTCACGAGCCGGGTGCGCTTCACGCACCTGCCGGATGGCGTGTCGGCGGTGGGGCTGGGCTGAGCCGATGGCGGCGCGCCCCCCCAAAGTGCGCGCCGCCTTCGTCTGCAATGCCTGTGGCGCCCGGCTGCCGAAGTGGAGCGGGCAGTGCCCGGACTGTGGTGCCTGGAACGCGGTGGAGGAGATTCCGAATGCGCCTGGGCGTGGCGGCGCGTCTGCCGGCTACGCCGGGGTTGCCGGCGATGCGGGCGCCGTCTCCCTGGCGGAGGTCTCCCCGGAGGAGCGTGCGCGTACCCCTAGCGGCATCACAGAGCTTGATCGCGTCCTGGGCGGCGGGCTGGTCCTGGGCTCCGTCATCCTGCTGGGGGGCGACCCGGGGATCGGCAAGTCGACCCTGCTGATCCAGGCCTGCGACCGGCTCGCCGCCCGGTCCCCGGTGCTCTATGTGAGCGGCGAAGAGTCGGCGCAGCAGGTGGGTCTTCGCGCGCGGCGGCTGGGCCTGGACGGCCGGGGGATCCGGCTCCTGGCGGAGACCTGTGTGGAAAGGATCATCGCGGCAGCCGCCTCCGAAGCTCCGAACGTGATGGTCGTCGACTCCGTTCAGACCCTGTCCACCGAGCTCCTCCAGTCCGCGCCCGGCTCGGTCTCTCAGGTTCGGGAGACGGCGGCCCAGCTCGTGCGCTATGCAAAGCAGACGGACACCGCCATCTTTTTGGTGGGCCACGTGACCAAGGAGGGCGCCCTCGCGGGACCTCGGGTCCTGGAGCACATGGTCGACACGGTGCTGTACTTCGAGGGGGAGTCCGGAGGCCCCTTCCGGCTGGTGCGTGCCATCAAGAACCGTTTCGGAGCGGTGAACGAGCTCGGTGTCTTTGCCATGACCGACCGCGGCTTGCGTGAAGTGGCCAACCCCTCCGCGATCTTCCTATCCCGCCACGAGCCGCCCGTCGCGGGCAGTGTCGTCATGGTCACCCGGGAAGGGACCAGGCCCCTGATGGTGGAGGTGCAGGCCCTGGTGGACGAGAGCCCGCTGGCCAATCCTCGGCGCGTGGCCATCGGGCTCGATCAGAACCGCCTGGGCATGCTGCTGGCGGTCCTCCACCGCCATGGGGGCATGGCCATGTTCGATCAGGACGTGTTCGTCAATGTGGTAGGCGGGGTGCGGATCTCAGAGACGGCGGCGGACCTGGCGGTCCTCCTGGCCGTGCTCTCCAGCTACCGGGACCGGCCGCTTCCCGCCGATCTGGCCGTCTTCGGTGAGATCGGCCTGTCCGGGGAGATCCGCCCCGTGCCCAACGGTGCCGACCGTCTGCGGGAGATGGCAAAGCACGGGCTGCGGCGGGCGATCGTGCCCGTGGGCAACGTACCCAAGGCGGGAATCGAAGGTCTGGACATCATCAGGGCACGGAGCCTGCCGGAGGCGATCGACGCGGTCTAGCGGACCGCACCCGCGATCCCTGTGGGGTCTTCAGCGGCCTTTGCCGGGGAAGCCGGCCGACTCAGACACCCAAGAGAGAGTCGGCCTTGCGGCGCTCTTCCGCTGTGAAGAACTGCAGCCGGCTGTCCTCCAGCTCGATCAGGCTGCCATAAAGCAACGGTGCCTCGGCATCATCTTCCAGGGTCCTCCCGTCTACTCTGAAGACCGAGAGCTCTCTTCCCTTGAAGGACAGGGAGGGTTGCCACGGGGTCAGAGAGCAGCGGCCGTTCTCTTGACGTCGTTTCGGGTCGTTGTCGAGTTGCTCGTTCATTCGATGCCCAGTCGGCCGGGTCTTGCGCTCAGCCCCGGCCGCCGGTCTTTCCCGAGCGCGGGCTGCGCGGTGCCTTGCCCACGTACTTCACCGTCTTCACCGCGCTTTCCGCGGTCTGGATGATCTCCAGCGGATAGCTGTAGAGCTTGAGGCTCGTGCCCGTCTCCGGGATGGTCTCCATGTACTCCAGGATCAGTCCGTTCAAGGTCTTGGGACCCCGCGTCGGAAGCTTCCAGCGCAGGGCGCGGTTGAGCTCGCGGACGCTGATGCTGCAATCGATGAGCAGGCTGCCGTCCTCGCCCCCGTGGATCTCGGAGATGGTGTCCGCCGGGTCGGTCGTGAACTCCCCGACGATCTCTTCGAGGATATCGGTCAGGGTGATCAGCCCGAGGAAGTCTCCATATTCGTCCACCACCAGGCCGACGCGCTGTTTTTCCCGCTGGAAGTTGAGCAGCTGCTGATAGAGGGGCGTGCCCTCGGGGACGAAGTAGGGCCTACGGCTGACCTCCCGCAGGTGCTCCTTTACTTGCCCCTTTTCCAGGACGGCGGGGAGGGCGCTGCGGGCATGGAAGACGCCGATCACGTTGTCGATACCGCCGTCGAACAGGGGTAGCCTTGCATAGGCCGCGGCCTTGATGGTGGCAATGATCTCGTCTTCGGGATCCTGAAGGTCGATCCCCTCCACCTCGTTGCGGGGAATCATGATGTCCTCGACTGTGGCGTTCTCCAGATCGAGGATCGCCAGCAGCATCTTCTGACTGCGCTCGGGAATCATGGCCCCGGCCTCGATCACCACGGTCCGCAGCTCCTCCCGGCTCAACGCCGTGCCCGGCTCCGTCTCGGGACTCATGCCTAGCGCCCCGAGCAATCCGTTGGTCACCACGTTCACCGACCAGACGACCGGGTACAGCAACCGGAGCATGGGCGTGTAGACATAGGCGGCAGGATAGGCGATACGCTCGGGGTGCAGGGCAGCCAGCGTCTTTGGAGCGACCTCCGCGAAGATCAGAACGACGAAGGTGAGCAGCCCCGCGGCCGCCGCGATGGCGTGCTCCCCGCCGACCTGCAGCGCGATAACGGTGGCGAGGGAGGAGGCCAGAATGTTGGCGAAGTTGTTGCCGAGCAGGATGAGTCCGATCAGGCGGTCTGGCCGCTCCAGGAGGGCGCGGGCCAGGCGCGCTCCCTTGTGCCCCTTTTCCGCCTTGTGCCGCAGCCGGTAACGGTTCATCGTCATCAGGGCGGTCTCGGAGCCCGAGAAGAAGGCCGAGACCCCGATGAGCAATACGAGCGATAGAAGCGGCCAGATCAGAGGGGTTTGGTCCACGATCGATCCATTCGATTAGGGGAAGCGGGCAGCACGGTCCCCAAGGATGGAGAGCCCCATTCATCCTTCGCGTTCGGATTCCCGGCCCTCTGCGGCGGTGTCGATTCTGCGAGGAGAAGCCCCGGATACATCCCTTGGGGCTTGCGGGCGGCTCTGCGGCCTGCAGATCCGCCCAACAGGCGAAGAAACGCAGAAATCACGTGTGTCGGCTGTCTTCCGAGAAGGATTGGGTGTAATAGCGCCAGACCCTGATCGCGTCCGACCAGTGGTCCGGCCGCAATCCCGCCTTCATCTTGAGGTGCCGGATGAAGTCCCGCGGGTCCGGCAGACTCTCCCAGACCGTAGGCAGGAATGTCCCCCGGGCGCCCCCTTCGGCGAGGATGAGACCATCCCGTCCGGGGACGATCTGATGGAGAAGCTCGCCTTCGGAGGGGCAATCCAAGGGCTCGGGCGCCGTCAGCACCGAGATCTCGATCTCCAGATGGTCCCGCTCATGCGGCTGTAACGGAGGAAAGCGTGGATCCCGAAAGGCAGCCGCAAAGGTGTTCTCAGCCACATCCAGCACCAGCGGCCGGATCGCCTCCAGGTGGCCGATGCAGCCGCGCAGCTCGCCGTGCTCGTGCAGGGTGACGAATGCCGCCCCCGGAGCACGAAGTCTGGGGGGATAGGCCGCCGGGTCGACAGCGAGGGGCTGCCCCTCTCTCAGGCCATGGTCAATGGATCCCCGGGCGACCTCCAGCAGGGCGTGCTGCTCGTCTCCGTCCAGTGGGGGGGGCTCAGGTGAATGCATAGGCCCCGTACCCGACCACCTGGGTGCGCGGCCCGGCGGTGTCCCCGGAGCTGCGAAGGTCCAGGGTGCGGGCGTGCAGTCCGTGGCGCTGTGCCTCGCGCAGCAATCCGTTCAGCGGGTTGCGGCCGCAGGCCTGGTTGTAACCGATGGCCTCGGGACGTAGGGCCTCAATGGCCCGGCTGGTCTCGGTGTCAATGCGCTTGGCGCTCTCGTAGTCCAGGTAGTGACTCAGGTCCGAGCTGATCACGATCAAGGTCTCCGCGCCCCCCCAGAGGCGCTCCAGAACCTCCGCCACCTCATCCGTCCCGGCCTCCCCAACGAGGAAGGGCACGATGCGAAAGTCGTCCAGCACGAGCTGCAGGAAGGGCAGCTGTACCTCCAGGCAGTGCTCGCCCTCGAACGGCGCCTCGATCTGACGTATCTGCGGCAGGTCGCTGACCAGGTCAAAGGCCCTCCGGTCCACGGGGATGGCGCCCAGCGGTGTGACAAACCTGTCGGCGGCACTGTAGGCCAGTCCTTCAAAGGGGACGCGGTGGGAAGGCCCGAGCAGCAGGACCCGCTTGATCATCGACGATCGGCCGGCAAGCTCCGCGTAGGCACTGCCCGCCACGGGCCCCGAGTAGATGTAGCCCGCGTGGGGCGCGAGGATGGCCTTGGGCGCTATGTCCGGCTCGGCCTTACCTGCGCTCAGGTACTCCAGGACCGTTCCTCGCAACTCCTCGGGATCCGCCGGATAGAACAGACCGGCCACCGCCGGATGACGAATGTTTTCCATGGTCGTCCCTCCCGTCAGCCTGTCTCGCTCGACTAGTATTTTAGTGGAAGAGTCAACGCTGGGGGGAATGTCCGGCCGACAGGAGGTATGTATGAAGGTCCAGCTCAGCCATCACCCCACCCGATACTGGCACCGGCTCGAGGACGGGCGCATCCAGTGCGACGTCTGTCCCCGGGCGTGCAAGCTGAAGTCTGGCCAGCAGGGGCTATGTTTCGTGCGCGCCTGCGAGGATGATCAGATCGTGCTCACCAGCTACGGCCGCTCCAGCGGTTTCTGCGTCGACCCAATTGAGAAGAAGCCCCTCAATCATTTCCTGCCGGGTACGCCCGTCCTCTCGTTTGGGACCGCCGGCTGCAACCTCTCCTGCAAGTTCTGCCAGAACTGGGATATGAGCAAGTCCCGGGAGGTCGATACTCTGGCCGCACGCGCCTCGCCCGCCGCAATTGCCCGCAAGGCGGCCGAGCTCGGGTGTCGCAGCGTTGCCTACACCTACAACGATCCTGTCATATTTCTCGAGTACGCTTGCGACACCGCGCTTGCCTGTCGCGAGCGGGGCATCAGGAATGTCGCTGTCACTGCGGGTTATATCCGGCCGGGGGCGCGTGAGGCGCTCTTCGCGGCCATGGATGCCGCCAATGTGGACCTCAAGGCCTTCACCGAAGACTTTTATCATCGCGTCTCCGGCGGACACCTGCAGCCCGTGCTGGAGACCCTCGAATACCTGAAGCGGGAGACATCGGTCTGGTTCGAGCTCACCACCCTTTTGATCCCCGGTCACAACGACTCCGATGCGGAGCTCGAGGCCATGACCGCCTGGGTCGTGGAGCACCTCGGGCCCGACGTCCCGATGCACTTCACCGCCTTCCACCCGGACTGGAAGATGCTGGACGTGCTGGCCACGCCGCCGGCGACTTTGGCCCGGGCGCGCGGGATTGCCCAACGTCAGGGGGTTCGCTACGCCTACACCGGGAATGTCCACGATGCCAACGGCGGGAGCACCTGGTGCCATCACTGCGGTGCATTGCTGATCGAGCGGGACTGGTATCAGCTTGGGATCTGGGGGCTCGATGCGGCGGGCCGCTGTGCCGCCTGTGGGACCCCCTGTGCCGGGGTCTTCGAGGCCAGACCGGGCAGCTGGGGGAGCCGGCGCCTGCCGGTAGCCATGTCCGCGTGAGACACCGTCCGCCGAAGGCTGCGGTGGTCCCGTGAGGCAGTCCCCCTGGCGGGCGGCCACCGCGGCCACAAAGGCCTGCACGGACAGCATCCTGAGCCGTCCGGGGCGCTTTATCGTCCGGGTGCTGCGGGCCTTTCGGCGCAACCAGGGGCTACTCCTCTCAGGCGCGGTGGCCTACTACATGCTGCTCTCGCTGGTGCCCTTGATCGTGGTGCTCCTGGTCGTGCTTTCCCACTTCGTCCCGGAGGACCGGCTTCTCGCCACCGTACAGAGCGACCTGCAGCTGGTCGTCCCAGCAGTCGCTGACACGGTCACAGACCAGCTGCGCGGCTTTCTCGCGAACCGCCACCTGGTCGGCTGGGTCGGGTCCGCGGTCCTGGTCTTCTTTGCCACCATGGCGTTCACCGTGCTGGAGAACGCGATGTCGGTGATCTTCTTTCACCGGGTGGCGATCCACCGGCGTCACTACCTGGTCTCCGCCCTCATCCCCTTTCTCTTCATCGCCCTGATCGGAGCGGGGCTGCTACTGATCACCCTGGTCAGCGGGGCCATACAGGCGCTCGATGATCAGCATGTGACCCTGTTCGGCATCGTGTGGCGGCTCGGTGGGGTATCGGGGTCCATCCTCTACCTCCTGGGGGTCGTCGGACTCGTCCTGTTGCTGACCGCCTTCTACCAGGTCATGCCCCACGGAGGGATCGCGGTCAGGCATGCCCTGCTTGGCGGCCTGGTCGCGGCGCTGCTCTGGGAGGTAACCCGTCGGTTGCTGGTCTGGTACTTCAAGACGCTCTCGCTGGTGAATCTCGTCTATGGCTCACTGGCGAGCGCCATAGTGGTCTTGCTGAGCTTCGAGGTGGCGGCATTGATTCTCCTGCTCGGCGCCCAGGTCATCGCCGAGTTCGAGCGCTGCGCGCTGGAGGAGTCGGGGGAAGGCCCGTCGGGGTTTGAGACCTGAGGCGTTACAGCCCTGAGGGCCGTGGTGCCGGCGGCGCTCCGGATAAGGTATAGCGTTCTCATCTAGGGTTTCGGTTTTCCCGGGGGGTCGCGTACGCCTTTACCGGGGGGCGCCGTGAATACGTCCGTGTCAGCTTGACGGCAGCCGTCCGGGCTGCCGACTCCCCCGGCAGGGCGCACCCGACCCCCCCCGCTGCTCGCGCTCCCCTTTGCAACTTCGGTCCTCTCCGGGATAATCCCCGCCCTTTACCGACGAAGGGGGGACCGGTGTTCAAGAACGCCCGCTTTTTCAGACTCATCGAGCCGCGAGGGGTTGCCGCAGAGGAGTTGGAGGAACGGCTCTCTTCCCGCCGATTTCGCCCCTGTGGTCCCGCAGAGACTATGACCCTCGGCTGGTATCCGCCCTTCGGTGATGAAGAGGGTGCCCTGGTGCACGCGGCCAACGGGTGCCTGCTCTTGTGCGCGCGGCGTCAGGAGCGCCTGCTCCCGTCCTCCGTGGTCGCAGAGGCGGTCGATGAGAAGGTGGCCGAGCTGGAGGATCGGGAGGGCCGCAGCGTCGGCCGCGCCGAGCGCAGGCGGCTGCGGGAGGAGGTCACCATCGACCTCCTGCCCCGCGCCTTCACCCGTTCCCGCCAGGTGCGAGCCTATATGGATCCTGTTGCCGCCTGGATGTTGGTGGATGCCGCCAGCGAGAAGGGGGCCGAGGAGGTGGTGAGCCTGCTGCGAGAGACGCTGGGGTCGCTCCCGGTAAGGCCGCCCCGGCCTGAGCGCGCGACCGCCAACCTGATGACCCAGTGGATCGCAGAGGGGCAAACCCCCGCAGGGCTGATACTGGAAGACGAATGCGAGCTGCGGGATGCACAGGACGAGCGCTCCGTGGTGCGCTGCCGAGGACAGGACCTCCGTGGCGAGGAGATCTCGACCCACCTGCGGGCCGGGAAGCAGGCGGTCAAGCTGGCCCTGAGCTGGCGCGAGCGTTTGTCGTTTGTGCTGCAGGAGGATGTCTCCCTCAAGCGTCTGCGGTTTGCGGACGCCCTGATCGATGAGGCGTTAGAGCCCGAAATTGAGGACGAGGCCGCTCGTTTCGACGCCGAATTCGCTATCATGGCGCTTGAGATGCGGGAGCTGCTTGCCTGTCTGGGGGATGCCTTTGGGCTGACGGGCGAGGCTTGATCAACCGTCGAGCGCGATGGCCGGAGAGTCCCGGTTTCCCCGGGGCGGCCTTTGCGCCTGCGTTCTCAGCCCCGCATGTCATCCGACCGAGGAGCGCCTTCGCTGCTCGACCTTCCCCAGGCGGAGAAGGCTCTTGGACGCTTCACTCATCAGGAACCAGAATATGTCACTGACTGCCCTGTCCCTGGACAAGGTCGCAGCCGTGTCGCAGTTGCTCGTCGGCGAGGCGAGGGCGGAAGAGCTGCGCAGGTCCTCCCTGTCCTACCCGTCCCTGACCCTGACCAAACGCCAGCTCTGCGATCTCGAGCTCCTGCTCAGTGGAGGGTTTTACCCCCTCACGGGATTCATGGATCGAGCGACCTACGAGCCGGTGGTGGATAACTGCCGCCTCCCGGACGGTACTGTCTGGCCCATGCCGGTGGTGCTGGATCTGGACGCCGAGCTTGCCGGAAAGTTGGAGCCGGGCCAGCCGCTGGCGCTGCGGGACCCGGAGGGTTTCATGCCGGCAGTGCTGACCGTGCAGCAGGTCTGGGAGGCCGATAAGGTGCGGGAGGCCGAGCAGGTTTACGGCACCCGTTCCACGGATCACCCGGGTGTTCGGTACCTGCTCGAGCGGGTGAGGTCCCATTACGTGGCCGGACTCCTGGAGGGGATCCAGATCCCGGCGCACCACGAGTTCGAAAACCTGTGGGATACCCCCGAGGAGCTGCGCCAGGTATTCCGAAAGATGGGATGGCGGCGCGTGATCGCGGTCCACTCCACGGATGTGATGCACAAGCTGCATCGACACATCATCATCGATGCTGCAAAGCAGCACCAGGCGCATATCCTGATTCACCCGGCGGTTGGCGAGACCAAGCCGGGTGACCTGCATCATTACGCCAGGGTGCACTGCTACAAGGCGCTGCAGCGCCACTTGCCCCACGAGCTGACCGCGCTGTCTCTGCTCCCCCTCGCCATGCGTATGGCGGGCCCCCGGGAGGCTCTCTGGCACGCCGTGATCAACCGTAACTTCGGTTGCAGCCATTTCCTCGTGGGACCGGATCACGCCTCTCCGCCGGAGAACGGGGCGACCCGGCTCTATGGCAGGTATGAGGCGCAGGAATTTGTTGCCCGGTACGCGGACGCGGTCGGCATTGAGATCGTCGCGCAGCCGGAATGCCGCTACGTCCCGGGGCGGCGGTCCTTCATGACGGACGCGGAAATCCTGGCGGAGGGGCTCGAAAGCGTCTCCATCGGCAACGCCGAGCTGAAGTCACTCCTGCTCAAGAATCGGCACGTCCCCGAGTGGTTCAGCTATCCGGAGGTGCTGGAGCAGCTGCGCAAGGTCTACCCCCCCCGCAGCCGGCAGGGGGTCACCCTGTTCTTCACGGGGCTCTCCGGCTCCGGCAAGTCGACACTCGCGAATATCATCTTCGCAAAGCTGATTGAGTCCGGGGGCCGCCCTGTTTCCCTGCTCGACGGCGATATCGTGCGGCAGAACCTGTCGAGCGAGCTCGGGTTCTCGAAGGCCCACCGTGACCTGAACATCCGCCGCATCGGCTTCGTTGCCAGCGAGATCACCAAGAATGCAGGGGTGGCCATCTGCGCACCCATCGCCCCCTACCGGGCGACCCGCCGGGCGGTGCGCGAGCTGATCGAGCAGCACGGCGCCTTCATCGAGATCCATGTATCCACACCCCTCGATGTCTGTGAGCAGCGGGACCGCAAGGGCCTCTATGCCAAGGCCCGCAAGGGGATTATCCCCGAGTTCACCGGCATCAGTGATCCCTACGAGGAGCCCGAGCGGCCGGAGGTGCGTATCGACACCAGCAAGCTGGCGCCCACGGAGGCTGCCCAGGAGGTCTTGCTGTACCTGTTCAAGGAGGGTTATCTGGACGAGGAGGGATGAGCAGGGCGTGCACCGATGCACTTGGCGGCTGGCTGAGGGTGCACAGCGAAATCAACGTGTTGCAAGGTCGTGTGCGTGGGGAGGGGGGTTGCTCGGTGCTTTCCCAAGCCCCCCTGACTCAGGTCAATGCCGGCCCGCTCGGGAACGGATATAGTTTGCTCCGACTGTAATGGTCGTTTCCGTGGAAATGCGCTAGCTAGCGGGCGATCGGGTCCATCATTCCCTGCCTCCGAATGCGGATCCGGTCCCCGCGCCTTTTGTCCTCTGTCCGAATCCCTGCCCTTCGATGATCGCCGGCCGAAGAACCGACGGGCGGTCTGCGCTGTCCATCCGCTTCGGGTGAAACACCGCTCGGCGACCGCTGGGCGCCGGCCGGCGCGGGCTTAACCCGATCCGGCTCTAATGCTTCAGCCCACGAAGGGCCTTCTGAGTGCTGGAGGCTGCAAACTTGGGAGGAGTTGAGATGTTGCCTCCCCTCGTGGTGCTGGTCGTCCCGGTGTGACGCGCGCAGGAACGGGGGGCGGAAAAAGCACCCCCGCAAGATGCGGGGATGCGTGCGGTGACTCCTAGGTGGGCCCTCAGTTCTTCGCGGCGGCTTGATCCTCCTGGGACGCCGGTGCCGCGGACTGGGCCTTAGGCGCGGTGGGGGCCGCAGGTGCCTTCACAGCGGTCCCGTAAGGCAGCATGAAGGGGTGGAAGCCATAGCGCTGCATCCGGGTGGCCAGCCGTTCGCGGCGCTCGTTCATCTCCTTGATCGCCTTCTCGCGGCGCGCGTTCGATTCCTTCATCACCTTTGCGCGGTAAGACTCCATCGCCTTGTAATAGTCCTTGATGTAGCCTGGAAGGGCAGGCTCGGCGACATCCATCGTCGGCATCCCGGGCATGTCCATGCCGTAGGGTTGCGGCATGTCCGGCATCATCGGCATGTCCGTACCAAAAGGCCCGGCCATATCCGGCTCGGGCATCTCCCCGAGCTTCGGCATCTCGGGCATCTTCGGCTCCGCCGCGAACGGATCCGTGCCCCACGGATCGGCAAAGGACGGCTCGGGTCCCATGGGACCGTACGGCGCGTCAAACGGATTGCCGTCCCAAGGTCCGGCAGAGAATGGATCCGCACCCCCGGGTCCGGCGAAGAAGGGGTCGGCCATCATGGGGTTGTAGCCCTTGTCCTTCATCTGCTTGGCGATCTCAGCCTGCCGGGCGGCCATCTGCTCCGCCATCTTGCGCTGCGCGGCCATCATCTGCTCCATAGCTGCTTTCTGCTGCTCGGCCATCGCCTTCTGTTGGGCGGCGATAGCCTTCTGCTGATCGGCAGTCAGTCCTGCGGTGCCGTAAGGGGCGTAGCCCGCGTAGGGGCCGTAGGGACCGCCCCACCAGGCATTGGCGGTGAGAGTGGTGGCGGCGAGCGCGGCGGCGGAGGCGAGGGTCAGGATTGTCTTCATGTTACACACCTTAGAAATTGGAGGGTTAGCGGTGAACAACGGCTACGCATCCCTGTTTGGTGGGTGCCTGTGGCGATGCTTGAGTACTCCGCCAAGGTCTCACCGACGTGTCTCCGTGACGGGTCTCTGGGCAATCACCTGGGGCCTATCGAACGGGAAGATGAACGGGTAGCTCCAGCCGTAGTAACTGCGGCTTGGCGTCCTGCCTTTGTCGCGATATCTCACCGATGCGGCAAGGGATCCGCTCTCTTCCGCCGCCGCCAGCACTTGGCTCTCAGC
>Ga0307440_1000337_pt1 | contig 22727 bp, 21 predicted proteins | sample SalMarWE160410MG_FD_202150 | JGI IMG/M metagenome (GOLD analysis project Ga0307440, IMG submission 202150) | Salt marsh sediment microbial communities from the Plum Island Ecosystem LTER, Massachusetts, United States - WE1604-10 | ecosystem: Environmental > Aquatic > Marine > Intertidal zone >...
GACGATGATGCCCAGGCCGAGGCTGAGCGCGCCCCCGCTGAGGAAGTTGAAGGTGCTGGTGGCGTACTGCAGCCACACCCCCAGGGTGCCGGCGAAGCACAGCCCCACGCCCACCGCGTAGCCGATCACGACGGCCCAGCTGGGTCTGGGGGCGGCGTTCATGCGGCGACTATACTCCGCCCCGCCGCGCAGCGGCTCAGGCGGCGGCGCGTTCGACGGCCTCGGCCACCGTCTTCGCCACCTCGCCGACCAGCGCTTCACTCTCGGCCTCCACCATCACGCGTATCAGCGGCTCGGTGCCGCTGGGCCGCAGGTTGATGCGCCCGTCCTCTCCGAGACGCGCCTCCGCCGCCTCGAGCGCGCGCTTGACCGCCGCGTCCTCGAGAACCGCCGCCTTGGCGCCCGGCGGCACCTTCACGTTGAGCAGGCACTGCGGGTACACCGGGATCTCGTCCATCCAGGCCTCCAGCGTGCGGTCGGACTTGCGGACCGAGGCCAGCAGCTGCAGCGCCGTGAGGATGCCATCGCCGGTGGGGGCCTTGTCAAGGAAGAGCACGTGGCCCGACTGCTCGCCCCCGAGCCGGAGCCCCCGGCGGGTGAGCTCCTCGTGCACGTAGCGGTCGCCGACCTGCGCCCGGTGCATCGTCACGCCGCGCTCGTGCAGGTAGCGCTCCACCCCGAGGTTGCTCATCAGCGTGCCCACCAGCTCGCTGTCGCCGGCGGTGAGGGCGCAGATGGCCATGATGTGGTCGCCGGTGACCAGCCGGCCCCGGCGGTCGACCAGCAGGGCGCGGTCGGCGTCGCCGTCGAAGGTGACGCCCACGTCGAGCTCGTGCTCCGTCACCCGCGCCTGGATGGTGCCCGGGTTGGTGCTGCCGCAGTCGACGTTGATGTTCTCCCCGTCGGGACTGGCGTGGATGAGGTCGAGGCGGGCGCCGATCTTCTCGAACACCTTGGGGGCGATCTCAGAGGCGGCTCCGTTGGCGCAGTCGAGGGCCACGCGCAGGCCGTCGAGGTAGGGCGCGTTGGCTAGCAGGTGTTGCACGTAGTGGCCGTCGGAGGTGCGGTAGCGGCTGGCCGACCCCACCGCGCTGCCGATCACCGGCGGCAGCCCCTCCGGCGGGTTCGCCAGAAGCGTCTCGATCTCCTCCTCCAGCGAGTCGGAGAGCTTCTCCCCGTCTCCGTTGAAGAGCTTGAGGCCGTTGTCGTCGAAGGGGTTGTGGCTGGCGCTGACCGCCACGCCGGCATCGCACCCCAGCGCGCGCGTCAAGAAGGAGACGCCGGGCGTGGGGATGACGCCGAGCCAGGTGACGTCGCTGCCGCGCGACGCCAGGCCGGCCGCGACGGCGTGCGCCAGCATCGGCCCGGACCGGCGGGTGTCCATCCCCACCACCACCTTGGGCCGCCCGACGCCCTGCGCGCGCAGGCCCTCGGCCGCCGCAACGCCCAGCCTGAAGGCGAACTCCCCGGTCATGGGAGGTTCGCCGGCGATGCCGCGAATGCCGTCGGTGCCGAAGTATCGCCTCTCTGCCATGGTCGCCATTCTATCGCGGGCGCCTGCGCGGCGGCCGGCGCCGGCCGTGCCGCCGGCGGACGCCCTCGCGCGGCGCTACTTGGCCTCCAGCCAGTTCCTTCCCACCCCGACCTCCGCCAGCAGCGGCACCCGCAAGGGGTAGGCGGCCGCCATCGCCTCGCTCGCGGCCGCCGCGGCGGCCGCGGCGGCGCCCTCCGGCGCCTCGGCCACCACCTCGTCGTGGACCTGCAGCAGCAACCGTCCGCCGAGCGGCGCCAGCGCCGGCGCCAGCCGCAGCATCGCGAGCTTCATGATGTCCGCGGCGCTGCCCTGGATGGGGAGGTTGTAGGCGGTGCGCTCGGCGTACTCGCGAGCGCTGCGGTTGGGGCTGTGGATGTCCGGAATGGCCCGCCGGCGGCCGAGCAGCGTCTCCACGTAGCCGTGCCGGCGGCAGAACGCCAGCGTCTCGTCGATGTAGGCGCGCACCCTCGGGTAGCGCTCGAAGTAGGTGCGGATGGCCGTTTCCGCCTCCGCCAGCGGAATGTCCAGGTCCGCGCTGAGCCGGCGCGGGCCCATGCCGTAGAGCACGCCGAAGTTGATGACCTTGGCACGCCGTCGCTGCTCGGGCGTGACCGCCTCCGGCGCCACCCCGAAGACCTCCGCGGCGGTGGCCCGGTGGACGTCCTCGCCGCGCTCGAAGGCCGCCACCAGCCCCTCCTCGCCGCTGATGTGCGCCAGCACCCGCAGCTCGATCTGGCTGTAGTCGGCCACCACCAGGCGCGCGCCGGGCTCGGCCACGAAGGCGCGCCGGATCTCCCGCCCGAGCCGGCTGCGCACGGGGATGTTCTGCAGGTTCGGGTTGGTCGAGGAGAGCCGGCCGGTGGCTACCACGGCCTGGTTGAAGGTGGTGTGCAGGCGCCCGCTCTGTTCGTCGACCAGGGCGGGCAAGGGGTCGAGATAGGTGCTCTCGAGCTTGCTCAGCTCGCGCTGCTCCAGGATGAGGGCCACCGCCTCGTGCTCGCCGCGTAGCGGCTCGAGCGCCGACACGGCGGTGCTGCGCTTGCCGGTGGACGTTCGCTGCCCCGGCCGCAGGCCCAGCGTGTCGAAGAGCAACGTCGCCACCTGGTCGCGCGAGTTGAGGTTGAGCCCGGGGTCCCCGGCGATCTCCCGCACCCGCGCCTCGATGGCCGCGATGCGCTCCCGAAGCGCCAGCGACTGCTGGCGCAGCAGCGCCACGTCGAGCTTCACGCCGGCGAGCTCCATGTCGGCGAGAAGCGCCTGGAGGGGACGCTCCAGGGTCTCGTAGATGCGGCGCTGGGCGCCTTCCAGGCGCGGCTCCAGGATGCGGAGCAGCTCGGCGGTGACCACCGCGCGGGAGCGGGCGTCGGCTCCCCACTCGCCGGCCCCGTGCAGCCTCGCCAGGCGCTCCGGGCTGGCGCCGGAGGGGTCGAGCAGGTAGGCCATCAGCAGCGGGTCGTCGCCGGGACGAGCGTCGATGCCGTGGCGCCTCGCCACCACCGTGAGCGCCTTGGCGTCACAGGCAGCCAGGGGCGCGGCGCGGGCCAGCGCTTCCCGCCGGGCGGCGTCGTCCGGCGCGCTGGCCACGCGGCCGTCCGCGGCCAGCGCCAGCCCCGTCAGGCTGGCGCGGCTGGGGCGCTCGTGATCGAGCAGGTAGCCGATGGCACCGTCGGGCGCGAGCTCGCCCCAGGCGACGTCGCGGTACTCGGGACGGCGCGCCAGCCCCAGCTCGGCCAGCACCGAGCCGAACTCCAGCTCGCGCAGCAGCTCGCTCAAGCCCTCGCGGTCGGCGCTGCGGCGGCGCCAGGCCTCGGGCTCGACGGCGATGTCGGCATCGGTGCGGATGATCGAGAGCTCGCGCGAGAGCTCCAGCGCCTCCCGCCCCTCCTGCAGCCGGCGCCGCTGGGAGGCCGGCTCGAGCTCGTCGAGCCCCGCCAGGATGGCGTCGACCGTGCCGTAGCGGCCCAGCAGGCTGCGGGCCGCCACCTTGCCGATGCCCTTCACCCCCGGCAGGTTGTCGCTGCTGTCGCCGGTGAGGGCACGGTAGTCGACCCACTGGTCGGGCCGCACGCCGTAGCGCGCCTCGACCTCGGCCGGGCCGAGCGGCTCGGCCCTGTCAGGGGTGCGCACGCGCACCCGCGCGCCTACCAGCTGCAACGCGTCGCGGTCGCTGGTGACCAGCTCCACCGCGAAGCCCTGCTCCGCCGAGCGCCGCGCGATGGTGCCGATGAGGTCGTCGGCCTCCAGCCCGGGGAGCTCCAACCGCGGGATGCCCATGAGGTCGAGCAGCTGCTTGATGATGAGGATCTGCTGCGGAAGGTCGTCGGGGGCGGGGGCACGGCCTGCCTTGTACCCCTCGAAGGCCTGGTGGCGGAAGGTGGGCGCCGGCGCGTCGAACGCCACCACCAGCACCGGCGGGTCGCCCTCCTCGTCGAGCAGCCGCAGGAGGGCTCGCAGGAAGCCGTAGACGGCGTTGGTGGGCTGGCCGCGGGAGGTGGACAGCTCGCGCATGGCGAAGTAGCTGCGGTAGGCGAGGGCGTGCCCGTCGACCACCACCACCCGGCCGCGGGCGGCGTCGCCGCCAGGCTCGGCGGGCTCGCGCTTGCCGGCGTCGGGCGGGTCGAACAGGCCCGCCTGCCGGGCCGAGCCGCGGCGCTCGCCGTTGTCGGAGCCGTCCGCCATTCCTGGAGCATACCCACGCGCCGCGCCAGCGGGCGCCACGCCGAGGGCGCGTGGTAGTGTCTGGCGAGATGGTGGGTATGGGACGCAATGTCATGCCGGTGCAGGGGCGGATCTACACCAACGAGTTCCGCCTCTACGGGCAGATGCACCTGCCCGAAGCGGTCGGGACGGCGCGCATGCTCAACCTGACCGACCGGCCCTACCTTCCTGTGACCGACTGCATGGTCTACGACGCCGGCTTCCGGCACCCTCCCGAGAACGACGCGCTGCAGTACCAGACCGGCTTCGCGGCGGTGCCCAAGGAGCACATCATGTGGGTCGTGGGCGGGCGGGCCGAGGCACCGTCGGAGCACGCCCGGCGGGAGGCGCGGCAGGTGTACGTGATGTACGCCAGCTACGTGCTCTCCGGCCGCCTCTACCTGATGCCGGGGCAGCGCGTCTCGGACTTCCTCCACACCGTGTTCACCGACCGGCCGTTCCAGGACCTGTACGACGCCCGCGTGCTCCTCCCGAAGCGCGACGTGCCGCTCGACGAGTTCGAGGTGATGCAAGTCCACGAGTTCGTCACCGTCAACCTCAAGCAGGCGGGCGGCGTCTTCGACGTGGTCGCCGAGGAGGGACGCGGCTTCAAGCTGGAGGCCCACGAGGTCTGAGCCCGGGCCGCGTCAGAGGTTCCAGCCGCCGGCCACCTCCAGCGTGGTGCCGGTGACGTAGGCGGCGTCGTCCGACAGCAGGTAGCGCACCGCCGCTACCAGCTCGCCCAGGCGCCCGGCCCTGCCCAGGGGCAGCTCGCGCACCGGCAGCGTGCGGCTGTTCTCCATCACGCCGGGGCTCACGACGTTGACGGTGATCCCGTGGCGGGCCTCGTCGCGGGCCAGCGCCTTGGAGTAGAGGATGACGGCGGTCTTCGCCGCCGCGTAGGCCACGATGCTGGGCCGCGCCACGAGCTGCTCGGCGCCGGCGTAGCCGAGGTTCACGATGCGGCCGCCGCCGGCGGCGCGCATCAAGGGCGCCGCCGTCTGGCAGGTGTAGAAGGTGGCGTGGAGGTTGCTGGCGAACATGGCGTGCCAGGTGGCGGCGTCGAGCTCGGCGAGCGGCCCGACGTGGTAGTTGCCGACGTTGTTGATCAGGACCCTCAACCCGCCGAGCTCGCCGTGCGCCCGCCCCACCAGCGCGCGCGCCTCGGCCTCGACGCTCACGTCTGCCTGCAGGGTGACGGCGCGCACCCCGGCGTCGCGTGCCTGCGCCGCCACCTCCTCGGCCGCCTGCCGGCTGGCACGGTAGTGGACGGCCACGTCGTAGCCGTCCTCGGCCAGGGCCAGCACCAGCGCCCGGCCGATGCCGCGGGCCGAGCCCGTCACCAGGGCGCCGCCCCGGTCGCCTGCCCGGTCGCCCGCCTCAGCCACCCGGCGCCTCCTGCGAGGTCGCGAGCTCGGGGCCGCTGAAGCCGTGGCGCCGGTAGTACTCCACCAGCACCCGCGTGAAGCTGTTGAGGTCCATCTCCAGCGCCTCCTCCGGCTCGACCCAGGCGTGCGCGTCGGCCTCCGCGTTGAGCCTCACCCGCTCGCCGTCGCTGCGGGCGACGTAGTTCAGCAGCACGAAGTGGGCCGGGCGATGGAACTCCGGGCTCTCCACGGCCTCCTGCACCGGCGCCCAATGCAGATCGGCGATCTCCAGGCCGGTCTCCTCGAGCACCTCCCTGCGCGCGGCCTCGGCCATGCGCTCGCCGTACTCCACCTTGCCTCCCGGCACCCCCCAGCGTCCGCGCCACTTGTGCGTGCGCACCAGCAGCACGCGGCCGGACGGCCCCACCACCAGCACGCCGACCGTCGCCAGCGGCCGGCGGCCTCCCGGCGCCTCGGCCGCTGCCGCCGCGCTCATGCAGCCCTCCCGCGTCCGGCCTGGCGCGTGCGCCGCAGCCGCACGACGCGCGCGCCCTGCACCGCGGCGGCGTAGGCGGTCTGCGCCAGCACCAGGGGCACGTACAGGTAGGGACGGCCGGCGAGCGCCAGCAGCCCCAGCAAGGCGAGCTGCGTGCTGAGACCCAGGTTCACCACCGTGGCGGTGGAGAAGAGGTCGGACCAGGCCAGCCGCAGCTCCTCCGGCGCGTCCGCCTCCGGGATGCCGGCGGCGCGTTCGAACAGGGCCCGGTCGAGCCGCCGCAGGAGCCGATCCTGCGGTGCCAGCAGCGCACGGTAGAGCGCGCGCGGAACGTCCAGGAGCCAGGCCGGGGCGCCCGCCGGGAGCGCGGCGGGGTGGCCGTCCGGCTCCTCCCGCGCCTGCCGGTAGCGCGCCTCCAGGTTGTAGTCGAGCGACAGCAGCAGCGTGAGGCAGACCAGCGCCAGCAGTGCCGGCAGCACCGGCCCGTGCCGCGCCAGCGCCAGGAACAGCGCCACGTTCACCAGCAGGTCGACGACGGTGTCGAGGTAGCGGCCCGCCTCGGTCACCTGGCCGGTAGCCCGCGCCAGGCCGCCGTCGACGTTATCGAGCAGCGTCTTCAGCTGCAGCGTCAGCGCCGCCGCCAGCAGCGGGACGCGGCCGTGCTGGGCGAGCAGCACGGCGGCGATCAGCCCGACGGCGCCGTGCGCCAGCACCACGGCGAGCGGCGACACGCCGGCGCGCGCCAGCGCCGCCACGGTGGGGCGTGCCACGGGGTCCACGGCGCGCATGATCCACTCGCGGCGCGGGCGGCGCTTGCGGGCCTTGGTCACGTCCACGACGCCACCATGCTAGCAGGTGGTGCCCGCCGTCCACGGGGCGCGGGGTACGGCGGGCGCCCGCCCAGGACGGCGGCCGGGCCTGCGGCTATACTCGGATGGTGCTTCGAGGCCCCTTCGGCTCGACCGCCGACGCCCTGGCCTTCCTGCTGCTGCTGGCCCTGGCACTGGCCGTGTGGCGGTTGATGTGGCGCGGGCGCACGCTGCCCGGCGTGGGCCGCGGGGGGCCCTTGCTGGTCGGCCACCGCGGGACTCGCACCGTGGCTCCCGAGAACACCCTGAGTGCCTTCCGCCGCGCCTTCGAGGCCGGCCTCGACGGCGTCGAGTTCGACGTTCAGCGCTCCCTCGACGGCGCCCTCGTCATCACCCACGACAGCGCGGTGGAGGGCACGGACGTACGCGATCTGACGCTCGCCGAGCTGCGCGAGCGGCTGCCGCAGCTCGCCACCCTCGACGAGCTGTTCGCGCTGGCGCGCGGGTATCCCGGGCGGCTGCTCAACCTGGAGATCAAGGCCGAGGGGGTGCGCACCCGCGGGCTGGAGCGCGCGGTGGTGCGGGCGGTGCTGGCCTCGCGCGCGGCCGACCGCGTGCTGGTGTCGAGCTTCAACCCGCTATCGCTGCTGCGGGTGCGGCTGCTGGCGCCCGGCCTGCGGGTGGCGCTGCTCTACGCCCCGGACACCGTGCGCCGCCTCGGCGCGCGGCCGCGGCCGGGGTGGCTGCACGTCGACGCCCTCCACCCGCACCACGGCATGGTGGACCGCGGGCGGGTCGCGGGCGCGCACGCGCGGGCGGTGGCGGTGAACGTGTGGACGGTCAACGATCCCGACGACATGCGCCGCTTGCGTGCCATGGGTGTGGACGCCATCATGGGGGACGATCCGGAAACGCTGTTACGCTCCGCCCGAGGAGGCTAGGGAATGGAACCGAGGTTCAAGCTCATCAGCTCCAACAACTTCGAGCTCTTCGAGGAGCGCCTCAACGACTTCGTCGGCTCGCTCGACCGGAACGATGTCGTGGTGGACGTCAAGTTCGCCACCACGGCACTTGACATGACGGTGGAGTTCTCGGCGCTGGTCCACTATCAGCACACCGAGTCGTGGGAGGGATGAGCGTGTCGGCGCATGACCCGCGACGCGCCGTGCACGGCGGTGGTCGATTCCTTCATACTGGGCGCCCCGGCGCTTAGGTAGACTTCGGTTGATGTCGACGACGCTTGTCATGGTCGTGGACGACGAGCCCGCGACGTTGAAGGTGACGGAGCTGAGCCTCGTCGCGGCCGGATACTCGGTACTGACGTTCGAGAGCCCGTTCGAGGCCATGGAGGATCTCCAGGAAGGGCTCCGACCGGACGTCATCGTGTCGGACATCTCGATGCCCGGCATGGACGGCTTCGAGTTCTACGGCAAGGCGCGCACCATCCAGGAGCTGCGCGCGGTGCCGTTCCTGTTCCTCACCGCCATGGAGGACCGCAGCTCGATGCGGCGCGGCATGACCCTGGGGGCCGACGACTACCTCACCAAGCCGTTCGACAAGGCCGAGCTGCTCGACGCGGTGGCGGTGCGGCTGAAGCGCATCGCGGAGCTGCGCAAGCCGCTCGAGGGCGTGGTGACCGCCAAGGGCTTCGGCCACCCGGTGATCAACCGCGACGGCGAGCGCCTCGACTGGGACTCGCTGAAGGCGTTGGAGCTGCTGTTCTACCTGCTCGAGCACCGCTCCGGCGTGACCACCTTCGAGGTCGCCGAGGCGCTGTGGCCGGGGAAGACCGAGTCGAAGGCCTCGAGCAGCTTCCACACCACCCTCTACCGCCTGCGCAAGGTGATGGGCGGCGAGCTGGTCGAGTCCGCCAACCGTCGCTACTACCTGCACAGCAAGTTCAATATCGAGTACGACATCGACGAGTACCGCCAGCTCAGTCAGCGGGCCCGCGAGACCGGCGAGCTGCGCGACTACCAGGCGGCGCTCGACGTCTACCAGGGGCACTTCCTGATCGGCTTCGACTCCGCCTGGATCGAGACCATCCGCCTCAACCTGCAGGCGGAGCACCTCACCCTGCTGCAGGCCGCCGCCGAGCGCGCCGAGGAGGAGGAGGACCTCAACCGGGCCACCATGCTCTACCAGAAGATGACCGAGCACGAGCCGTTCAGCGAGGTCGCCTGGGAGGGGCTGGCGTCGGTGTGGGAGGCGCGCGGCGAACGCGGCAAGGCGAACGACGCGCGCGAGCGGTTCGAGCGCTTGATGGCCGAAGGCTAGCCCCGCCCGTCACGACAGCCTGGGGTAGACTGGCGCAGCCGTGAACGGGGTCCGTGCGGCGGCAGCGTGCCGCCGCACGCCGTTGTGGCGGTGTGAAGGGAGCACCATGTACGGCATCGATCTGACCGGTAAGAACGGCCTGGTCATGGGCGTCACCAACCAGCGCTCCCTGGGCTGGGCCATCGCCCGGCCGCTGTCCGCGGCGGGCGCCCGCCTCGCCTTCAGCTATCAGGGCGAGCGCCTGCGACCGACGCTGGAGAAGCTCACGGCCGACATGCAGGGAACCGTGCTGGCCGAGTGCGATGTCACCGACGACCGGCAGCTGGAGCGCCTGTTCGCCACCCTGGAAGACCGGCTAGGGCACCTCGACTACGTCGTGCACGCCCTCGGCTTCGCGCCGGCCAGCACCTTCGAGCGGCCCTTCGCGGAGACCGCGCGGGAGGACTGGCGCACCACCATGGAGGTGTCTGCCTACTCGCTGGTGACGGTGGCGAACCGCGCCGCCAGGCTGATGGAGGGCGGCGGGAGCATCGTGACGCTCTCGTACCTCGCCGCCGAGCGGGTGGTGCCGCACTACAACATGATGGGCGTGGCGAAGGCGGCGCTCGAGGCCAGCATGAGGTACCTCGCCTACGATCTCGGCCCGCGCGGCATCCGCGTCAACGCCATCTCCGCGGGCCCGGTGCGCACCGTCGCCGCCCGCTCGATCCGCGGCTTCGGCACCATGTACGCCGAGGGCAGCAGGCACAGCATGCTGAAGCGCAGCATCGACGCCGACGAGGTGGGCGGCGCGGCGCTGACGCTGCTGGTCGACGAGCTCGGCGGCGGCATCACCGGCGAGACCTTGCACGTGGATGCGGGCTACAACGCCATCGGCATGTTCTTCCAGGAGGCCGCCGAGCAGGGCTGAGCGCCGGCTGGGAGCCGCGGCTGCCCGCTTGCCGGTATACTCGCGGCATGGCCGTCCTCCACTCCTGGACCGGGGCCCTCGGCCGATGGCGCCAGAGCCGTCGCACGCCGGCAGCCTGAGGCGCGACGCGCGCCTGCCCCTCGTCCCTGGAACGGAGACCCCCTTGCCCATCACGACCCGCGCATCGAGCCGGGTGCGCCCGGTGTACCGGGAGCTGCTCGCGGATCTCGAGACCCCGCTGACCGCCTACCTCAAGGTCGCCGGCCACCCGTCGTTCCTGCTCGAGAGCGTCGAGCAGGGCGAGCACGTGGCGCGCTACTCGTTCATCGGCACGGGGCAGCGCCGCCGCATCGAGGCGCGCGGCAGGGAGGTCACCGTCACCGGCCCCGGCGCGAGCGAGCGCTTCGACAGCAGCGACCCGCTACGGGCCCTGTGGGACATGACGGTCCGGCCCGCGGCCGGCGCGGCGGAGCTGCCGCCGTTCTGGGCGGGTGCCGTCGGCTACGCCAGCTACGACCTGATCCGCCTCTACGAGCAGCTCCCCGACGCCAACCCCGACGAGCTCGAGGTGCCCGACCTGCTGTTCATCGAGCCGGAGGTGCTGGTGATCGTCGACCACCTCCGCAGGCGCCTGTACCTGGTGGCGCCGGCGGTGGAGGGAGACGACGCCGACGAGGCGCGAGCGCGCTCGCTGGTGGAGGCGACCTACCAGCGGCTGCGCGGGCCGCTGCCCGGCGTTCCCGGCGACCGCGCCGGACGCCTCAGCGGCTTCTCCAGCAACTTCACGCGCGAGGGCTTCATGGCCGCGGTGGAGCGTGCCGTGGCGTACATCCGCGCCGGCGACGTCTTCCAGGTGGTGCCCAGCCAGCGCCTCAGCGCGGACCAGGGCGTCCACCCCTTCGCCATCTACCGCGCCCTGCGCTCGATCAACCCCAGCCCCTACCTCGGCTACCTCGACCTGGGGCCCGTCACGCTGGTGTCGAGCAGCCCGGAGAGCCTGGTGAGGTCGGACGGCAGGCGCGTCGAGACGCGCCCCATCGCCGGCACCCGCCCGCGCGGCGCGACCCCGAGCGAGGACGCGGCGCTGGCCGCGGAGCTGCTGGCCGACGCCAAGGAGCGGGCGGAACACGTGATGCTGGTGGACCTCGGCCGCAACGATCTCGGCCGGGTCTGCAGCTTCGGCAGCGTGCGGGTGGCGGACCTCATGCACGTCGAGCGCTACAGTCACGTCATGCACATGGTCTCCACCGTGGAGGGCGAGCTGGCGCCCGGCCGCACCCCGCTGGACGCGCTGGCCTCGACGCTGCCGATGGGCACCGCCTCCGGCGCGCCCAAGATCCGGGCCATGGAGATCATCGACGAGCTCGAGCCGGTGCGCCGCGGCCCCTACGCCGGCGCGTTCGGCTACCTCAGCGTGTCCGGCGCCATGGACATGGCGCTGACGCTGCGCACGGTGGTCGCCGCCCGCGGGCGGCTGCACCTGCAGGCCGGCTGCGGCGTGGTGGCGGACAGCGACCCGGCGTCGGAGTGGCAGGAGTCGCTCAACAAGCTGGCGGCGCTGCAGCGCGCGGTGGAGATGGCCACCGAAGGGCTCGGGTGAGGACAGTGGCGCGCGTCCTGGTGGTGGACAACTACGACTCCTTCAGCTACAACCTGGTGCAGTACTTGGGCGAGCTCGGCGCCGAGCCGGTGGTGTGGCGCAACGACGCCTTCGAGCTCGACGAGGTGCTGGGCCTGGCCCCGGCCGGCATCGTGGTGTCGCCCGGCCCGTGCACGCCCGCCGAGGCGGGGTTGTCGGTGGAGGTGATCCGGCGCTACGGCGAGCGCGTGCCTACGCTCGGCGTGTGTCTGGGGCACCAGGCCATCGGCGTGGCCTACGGCGGCGAGGTCGTCCGCTCCCGCTGCCTGATGCACGGCAAGACCAGCGAGGTGGAGCACGACGGCAGCGGCGTCTTCGCCGGGCTCGCCAGCCCGGTCACGGCGACCCGCTACCACTCGCTGGAGATCACCCACCTCCCGCCCGAGCTGCGGGTGAACGCCTGGGTCGACGAGGCCGGCGGCCGCACGGTGATGGGCGTCGAGCACCGGCGTCACCCCGTGTGGGGGGTGCAGTTCCATCCCGAGAGCATCCTCACGGACACCGGTCACGCCATGCTGCGCACCTTCCTGGAGCGGCTCTAGGGGACCCGTGGCCTGCCCCTACCTCAGCGTCCTGACCGTGTCCAGCGGGCGGCGCGGGCTGCTGCTGCGGCAGGCCGAGGCGCTGCGGGCCCAGAGCCTGCCGCCGGAGCGGTTCGAGTGGGTGGTGTGCCTCAACGGCCCGGGGGGCGGCCCGGACGCCGCCGACGAGGTGGACGCCGCGCGACTGGAGGCGCTCCAGCTGCCCTTCGCGCTCAAGTTGGTGGAGCTGCCGCAGCGGCTGCCGGCCGGGGCCGCGCGCAACGCCTGCGCGCAGCGCACCTGCGGCAGCATCCTGCTGTTCTCGGATGACGACTGCTCGCCGGCGCCGGACGCCCTGGCCAGGCACGTGGCGCGGCAGGAGGCCGGGCTGTGCGTGTCCGTGGGCGGCATCGACTTCGAGGACGGCGGCACGGTGCGGCGCTGGCGCCCCAGGCGCGCCGCCTACTGGCACCTCAACGGCGCCAACTGCGCGGTGGCGGGCGTGCACTTCCGCGCCGTCGGTGGCTTCGACGAGCAGCTCGCCGGCTACGGCGGCGAGGACCTGGAGCTCGGCTACCGGCTGGCGAGGGCGGGCGTGCCGTTCCGCGCGCTCCCCAACGCGGTGACGGTCCACCTGGGGCCGGACCCCAGGGCGGGCGGGGACGCGGACAAGGCGCGCGCGGCCGGCGCCAATGCCGCCCGCCTGGCGCGGCGCCACCCGCGGCTGCGCTGGCGCCTGGGCCTGCACCCGCTGCAGGTCGCCGCCAAACGCGCGCTTCTCGGCGCCGGCCTGGGACGCGTGCTGGAGGCGCTGGGCGCGGGCAGCCCCGGCTACGAGGGCGGCTATCTCGACGGCGCGGCGGACGAGGCCGCGGCGGCTCGATCCGCGGGCGATGCCCGCGGCGAGGGAACGGCAGGCATGGAGGAGTCCACATGAGCGAGCCAGCAGCGCCGGCGCCGGGCGCCGGCGGTCACGACGGCGAGAAGCACGACATCGAGAGATACGACATCGCGCCGGTGCTGGCGCAGGTCTTCGACGGCGAGACGTTGAGCCGGGAGGCCGCCCGCGACGTCATGGGGCGGCTGATGGACGGGCGCCTGTCGCAGATGCAGGCGGCGGCGCTGCTGGCGGCGCTGCGCACGCGAGGCGAGACGGTGGACGAGATCATCGGCTTCGCCGAGGCCATGCGCGCGCGGGCGGTGCACGTGCCGGTGCGCTCCGGGGGCCCGCTGCTGGACACCTGCGGCACGGGCGGCACCGGCATCGACACCATCAACATCAGCACCACCGCCATGTTCGTCATCGCCGCCGCCGGGGTGCGGGTGGCCAAGCACGGCAACGTCGGCATCACCCGCCAGTCCGGCTCGGCCGACGTGCTGCGGGCGCTCGGCGCCGACCTCGACCAGAGCCCCGAGCGCCTGGCGGAGTCGATCGACAAGCTGGGGCTGGCCTTCATGTTCGCCAAGAACCACCACCCCGCCATGAAGTTCGTGGCGCCCATCCGCGCGGACCTGAAGGCCCGCACCATCTTCAACAACCTCGGGCCCCTCACCAACCCGGCCGCCGCCGACCGGCAGCTCATGGGCGTGTACGACGCCGAGCTGACGGAGCGCCTGGCGGACGTGCTGGCGGGGTTGGGCGTCGAGCGGGCGCTGGTGGTCCACGGCGACCGCATCGACGACTTCACCGTCAGCGGCCCCTCCAAGGCGACCGAGCTGCTGCCTGACGGCTCGCGCCGCACCTTCGTGGTGACCCCCGAGGAGGTGGGCTTGCGGCGCTACCCGCTGAGCGAGCTGGCCGGCAGCGACGCGGCGTCCAACGCCGCCGCGCTCCGCGGCGTGCTGGCCGGCACGGTGGACGGGGCCAAGCGCGACGTGGTGGCGTTCAACGCCGGCGCCGCGCTCTACCTCGGTGACCTGGTCGGCGATCTGACAGAGGGCGTGGCGCGCGCGCTGGCGCTCATCGACGACGGCGCGGCCCTCGCCAAGCTGGACGCCTACGTGGCCTTCACGCGCGGCTGACCCGCGCCGGCCGTGCCCTCGCCGCACACGAGGGACGGTGCCTGCGTCGCGTATACTCCAGGCGTCGCTGGCGCCACCGCGGCACGCTGCGGAGTGTGGCGCGGGCGTGTGGTGCCAGCCGGACGGGGCGGCTCGGCCGGCGCACGGCGCCTGCGGTGGCGGGCGAGAAGGAGTGGCCATGGCAGAGAAGACGATCGGCACCAATATGGTGAAGACCGGGTTCGCCGAGATGTTCAAGGGCGGCGTCATCATGGACGTCGTCACGCCGGATCAGGCGCGTATCGCGGAGGACGCCGGGGCGACCGCCGTGATGGCATTGGAGCGAGTCCCGGCCGACATCCGGGCACAGGGCGGCGTCGCCCGCATGAGCGACCCCGGGATGATCGAGCGGATCATCGAGGCCGTGTCGATCCCGGTGATGGCCAAGGTGCGCATCGGGCACTTCGTCGAAGCGCAGATCCTGCAGGCCCTGGGCGTGGACTTCGTCGACGAGTCCGAGGTGCTCACGCCGGCGGACGAGGCGTACCACATCGACAAGTTCGCCTTCACGGTGCCGTTCGTGTGCGGCGCCACCGGCATCGGCGAGGCGCTGCGCCGCATCGGCGAGGGCGCCGCGATGATCCGCACCAAGGGCGAGGCCGGCACCGGCAACGTGGTGGAGGCGGTGCGGCACGCACGCGCGGTGGTCGGCGAGATCCGCGCCATCCAGGCGATGCGGCCCGAGCAGCTCATGGGCTACGCCAAGGACCATGGCGCCCCGGTCGACCTGGTGCGCTACGTTCACGAGCACGGCAAGCTGCCGGTGGTGAACTTCGCGGCCGGCGGGGTGGCCACCCCGGCCGACGCCGCGCTCATGATGCAGCTGGGCTTGGACGGCGTGTTCGTGGGCTCCGGCATCTTCAAGTCGGCCGCCAACGAGGGGGACCCGGCCAAGCGCAACCAGGCGTGGCTGCGCCGCGCCGACGCCATCGTGAAGGCCGTCACCCACTTCGAGGACCCGCAGATCCTGGCCGACGTCTCGCGCAACCTCGGCGAGGCCATGGTCGGCATCAACCTGGACACCCTCGCCGAGGAGGAGCTCCTCGCGACGCGAGGCTGGTGACGCCGGCGGGGACCGCGCCGCGGAGGCGCCAGCCGCACTCATGAGGCGCGCCGCCCGGGTCTTAACCCCGGCTCATGGCGCGCCCTGGTAGCATGAACGCCGTGAAGATCGTCCAGGGGCTGTTCCTGCTGGCGCTCACCGCCGTGCTGTCGTTCGTCGCGCTGCTCGGCTCGTCCGCGCTCAAGTGGGCGCAGGATCTGCCGTCGCTCCAGCAGGTCGACGCCCTCGAGTACACCTCCAACACCGAGGTCTACGCGCACGACGGCACCCGCATCGGGACCATCGTGCCGGCGGTGGGCAAGAACAAGGAGCCCACCAACCGCGTGCCGGTGACGCTCGACCAGGTGTCCCCGGCGGCGCTGGAGGCCATCGTGGCCTCCGAGGACGACCAGTTCTTCCGCCACTACGGCTTCGACCTGCCCGGCATCGCCAAGGCGACCTACCAGGAGTTCTTCGGACACTCCAACCGCGGCGGCTCCACCATCACCACCCAGGTCATCAAGAACACCGTGCTGCAGAACATCGCCAGCGAGCGCTCGCTCGAGCGCAAGGCCAAGGAGATCATGCTGGCGATCGAGCTCGAGCGGCGCCTCACCAAGACCGAGATCCTGCAGCGCTACATCAACGTGGTCTTCTGGGGCGGCAACGTCTACGGCATCCGGGCCGCCTCGCAGGCGTACTTCGGCAAGGACCCCATCGAGCTCAACCTGGCCGAGGGGCTCTACCTGGCCCGGCTCATCCCCGCGCCGAATGCCATCCACAGCGACTTCATGGTCGCCCGGCAGGGGATGAAGGACGTGCTCGACAAGATGGTCCGGCGCGGCACGATCTCGCAGGAGACCGCGGACCGTGCCTGGCACTACCAGCTCGAGCCCCGAGGCTGGAAGGTCACCTACGACGCCAACGGCAACGTGGTGAAGGCCGTGCGCACCGGTGAGAACGCGGTGGTGCAGCCGAGCATCAGCTCCGACCTGTCGCGCGGGCTGGTGCTGGCCGTGCGCAACTGGCTGACGAAGCGCTACGGCGAGAACATGGTGTTCGGCCGCGGCGGCCTCAAGGTCTACACCACCATCGACGTGCAGGCGCAGAAGGCGGCCATCGAGGCGAGCCGCACCACGGAGGTCCCCAAGGGGGCGCAGATGGCCATCGTGGGCATCGACCCCAAGACCGGTGGGGTGCTGGCCATGGTGGGGCAGAAGCTGGGCCCGAACGAGCCGCCTCAGGAGTTCAACCGCGCCATCCAGGCCTACCGGCAGCCCGGCTCGTCGTTCAAGCCGATCGTCTACGGCACCGGCATCGAGCAGGGCGGCCTCAACCAGGCCAGCATCCTGGTCGACGACAAGACCGTGTTCAAGGTCAAGGGGCAGCCCGACTACCAGCCCAAGGAGTGGGATCACGCCTACGACGGCTACCAGACCGCGCGCGAGAACCTCGACCGCAGCCGCAACATCCCGGCGGTGAAGGCGCTCGAGGCCGCCACCCCCGAGGCGGTGGCGGAGAAGGCGCGGGAGCTGGGGTACGACGTGAAGCCCTACCTGGGGATGGCGCTCGGGAGCTTCGAGGTCACGCCGTTGCAGCACGCGGCCGCCATCGCGGCGTTCGCCAACGGCGGCATCTACACCGTGCCGTACTTCGTCGAGAAGGTCGAGGACGCCCAGGGCAACGTCATCTACACCGCCCACCCGCGGCGCTCGCGGGTGTGGACCCCGCAGACGGCCTACATCATGCTGGACATGATGCACGGCAACGTCGTCGACCGGAAGCCCTACTGGGCGCTGTCGTGGCGCGCCAACGTGCCCGGCCACTGGCTGGCGGGCAAGACCGGCACCACCGACTCCGAGCGCGACATCTGGTTCGTGGGGCTCACGCCCGGCCTGGTGGGGGCGGTGTGGATCGGCAACGACGACAACAAGCCGATGCCTCGGTACATGACCTACGCCGACGGGCACTCCGGCCTGGTGACCAGCTCGCAGCAGCCCATCTTCGCCTTCAACACCTTCGCTCAGGGCGCCCTGCGCGGGCACTCGGCCGACCCGAACGGCTTCCCCATCCCCAACGGCATCACCTTCCACCGCATCGACCTCAAGACCGGGGCGCTGGACCCCAACGGCACCAAGGCCGCCTTCAAGACCACCACCGACCTCAGCGTGCAGGGCTTCCTGCCCACCGTGAAGCTGCAGATCCCCATCGACAAGCGCACCGGCAAGCGCGCCACGGTCGACACCCCGCCGGATCAGATCGAGGTCAAGCAGGTCGACCCCAAGAACGTCAACCAGTACCTCCCGGCCGGGACGGTGCTGCCGCAGATAGGTCCCCCGCCGACGGGCGGCGCGTCCGGTGCGGCGAGCGGCGGCGCGGCCCCGGCCGGCAGCGGCCTGCCGCCGACCAGCGGCAGCGGCGGCTCGCCCGCGCCCTGACGCAGCGGCGCGGCGCGCGCCACCGGCTCGCCCGCGGCCCGGCGCAGAGCGGCCGGGCGCGCGCGGGGCGGGGAAGGGCGGCGGTAGCGACATGGACGCCAGCAACGACAGCCTGACGGCGGTCGCGGGCCTCACGGTCGGCCACGTCACGGATTCCGAGGCCGCCACCGGCTGCACCGTGGTGCTGTGCCCCGAGGAGGGGTGCCTGGCGTCCGGCGCGGTGCTGGGGGCCGCCCCCGGCTCGCGCGAGACGGCGCTGCTGGCGCCCGAGAAGAGCGTCGACCGGGTCGACGCGGTGCTCATCACCGGCGGCAGCGCCTTCGGGCTGGCCGCCGCCGACGGCGTGATGCGCTGGCTGGAGGAGCGCGGCCGCGGCTTCCCCACGCCGTTCGGGCGCGTCCCCATCGTTCCGGCCGCGGCGCTCTACGACCTCGGGGTGGGCTCGGCCGCCGTGCGCCCGGCCGCTGACGACGGCTACGCCGCCGCCCAGGCCGCCGCCGCCGCGCCGGTGCCGGAGGGCCGGGTGGGGGCCGGCAGCGGCGCCACCGTGGGGCAGCTGATCGATCCCCTCCACCCCACCCGCAGCGGCCTGGGGAGCGCCGCCGTGGCGCTCTCGGGCGCGGTGGTGGGCGCGGTGGCCGTCAGCAACGCGGCGGGCAGCATCGTCGACGGGGAGACCGGGGCGCTCGTCGCGGGCCCGCGCGAGGCCCTGGGCGCGGCCGCCGCGCAGCTCGTCCTCAGCGTCCACGGCGCCAACACCAGCCTGGTGGTGGTGGGTACCGACGCGCCGCTGACCAAGGCGCAGGCGCGCGCGCTGGCGGACAGCGCGCACATGGGCATCGCCCGCGTCACCCGCCCGTCGCACACCGTTCACGACGGCGACACCACCTTCGTGCTGAGCACCGGCCGCGGGCCGGAGGTGCCGCTGGTGGCGCTGTCGGTGGCGGTGCAGCAGGTGGTGGCGCGGGCATTGGTGCGCGGCGTGCGGGCCGCCGCCGCGTGACACAATGGCTGCCGTGGACCGCACCGACCGCCCCCCGAAGATCGGCGTGCTGGCGCTGCAGGGCGCCTTCCGCGAGCACCGGCTGGCGCTCGAGCGGCTCGGCGCCGCGGTCACCGAGGTGCGCCTGCCGCGGCAGCTGGCGGGCCTCGCCGGGGTGATCATCCCGGGCGGCGAGTCGACCACCATGGGCAAGCTGATGCGGGACTACGGCCTGGACCGGGCGCTGCAGAGCTTCTTCCAGGACGGCGGGGCGCTGTGGGGCACCTGCGCCGGCGCCATCGAGCTGGCGAGCGACATCGTCGGCTTCCCGCAGCAGCCGCGGCTGGGGCTGATGCCGATGTCGGTGCTGCGCAACGACTACGGCCGCCAGGTGGCCTCGTTCGAGGCCGACCTGGACATCGCCGGGCTCGATGCGCCCTTCCACGCGCTGTTCATCCGCGCCCCCCGCATCGCCGCCGTGGGCGAGGGCATCGAGGTCCTGGCCCGCTACGAGGGCGACATCGTGGCCGCGGCGGGCCCCCGCCTGATGGCCACCGTCTTCCACCCCGAGCTCCTCGGCGACGACCGCGTGCACGCGCTCTTCGTCGAGCGCGTGTGCGGGCAGGCGCTGGCGCCCGGGACCGTGACAGGAGAGGTGACATGAGCAGCCTGATCGACATGAGTCCGGGTGAGCAGGCGCCGCAGGTGGTCAACGCGGTGGTGGAGGTGCCGCTCGGCAGCAGCCACAAGTACGAGTACGACGCGGCTCTGGGCGTGTTCCGCCTCGACCGGGTGCTCTACAGCCCGCTGCACTACCCGGGGGACTACGGCTTCGTTCCCGGCACCCTGGCCGAGGACGGCGACCCGGTGGACATCCTGGTGCTGATGGCCCACCCGACCTTCCCGGGCGCGGTGATCCGCGCGCGCCCGCTCGGCTACCTGGAGATGAGCGACGAGAAGGGGCGCGACCAGAAGCTGCTGGCCGTCCCGGTGGACGACCCGCGCTTCGACGGGAACCGCCACCTCGACAGCATCTCGCGCCACCGCCTGCGCGAGATCGAGCACTTCTTCGAGATCTACAAGGAGCTCGAAGGCAAGGAGACGCACGTCGACCGCTGGCACGGCCTGGACGAGACGCACGAGCTCGTCCGCGGCACCATCGAGGCGTACCAGTCGCGCCGTCAGCAGGATGGCGGGACCGTCAGCGGCTGAAGCGCGGCAAGCGCCGGGCCGGCGGGCCGACGATCACAGCGCGATACCGGCGTTGTTCTTCTGCAGGGCGCGTTCGGCGCGGTAGGAGCTGCGCACCAGCGGGCCCGACACCACCTCGAGGAAGCCCAGCTCGAGCCCCAGCTCGCGGTAGCGCCGGAAGTCCTCCGGCGGCACCCAGCGCTCCACCGGCAGGTGGGCGCGGCTCGGGCGCAGGTACTGCCCGAGCGTCAGGATGTCCACGCCGATCGCGCGCAGGTCGCGCATGGTCTCCACGATCTCGTCGTCGGTCTCGCCCAGGCCCAGCATCAGGCTTGTCTTGGTGAGGATGTCCGGGCGGGAGCGCTTGGCGTAGGCCAGTACCGACAGGGTCTGGTCGTAGCCGGCGCGCGGGTCGCGAACGGGGTGGGTGAGCCGGCGAACGGTCTCGACGTTCTGGGCGTAGACCTCGATGCCGGAGTCGAGCACCAGCTGCACGTGGTCGGTGTTGCCGGCGAAGTCCGGCGTGAGTGCCTCGACCGCGGTGTCGGGGCTGACCTGCTTGATCGCCTGCACGCAGGCGGCGTAGTGCGACGCGCCGCCGTCGGCCAGGTCGTCGCGGTCGACCGAGGTGAGCACCACGTAGGTGAGCCCCATGCCCTTCACCGACTGCGCCGCCAGGCGCGGCTCGTCGGGGTCGAGCAGGCCGCGCGGGTTGCCGGTGGCCACGGCGCAGAACTTGCAGCCGCGGGTGCACACCGAGCCCATCAGCATGATGGTGGCCGTTCCCGCGTTCCAGCACTCGGCGATGTTGGGGCAGCGCGCCTCCTCGCACACGGTGGCCAGGCGGTGGCCGGTGACGTTTGCCTTCATTTCCTGGAAGGCGCCGCCGGAGGGCAGCTTCACCTTCAGCCAGGCGGGCTTGCGGCCCAGGCCGCCGTCCTCGGCGACGGTCTCGTCCTTGCGGCGCACCCCGCCCTCGACCGCCTTGACGCGCTTCTTGAACTCGCGCGAGTTGATCATGTGCTCACCCGTTCCGTGTCGCTCCGCTCCGGCTTCGGCGCCCCCTCCGGCGGCTCGGCGCCCGCCACGAAGACGTCCTCGAAGGCGGTCACCAGCTTCGCCTCGACCTCGTCGAGCGCCACGCGGCGACCCGTGAGCGAGGCGATGGAGGCCACCGTCTTGCCCTCCAGGCCGCAGGGCACGATGGTGTCGAAGTCGGCCAGATCGGTGGTGACGTTCATGGCGAAGCCGTGGAAGCTGACGTCGCGCTTGATGGCGACGCCGATGGCGACCACCTTGGCGTCGCCCACCCAGACGCCGGCGTAGCCGGGGCTCCCCACGGCGCTGATGCCGTAGTCGGCCAGCACCCGCACCATCACCGCCTCGAGCTTGCGCAGGTACTCCTGCACGCGCCGCCCGACGGGGAAGATGGGGTAGCCCACCAGCTGGCCCGGCCCGTGGTAGGTGACGTCCCCGCCACGCTCGATGTCGAAGAGCTCGAAGCCGCGCGCGACGAGGTCTGCTTCGGGCACGCGCAGGTGCTCGCGGCCACCCTTCTTGCCGAAGGTGATGACGCGCGGGTGCTCCACGAAGATCAGCGTGGGCGGCTGGCGCCCCTCGGCCACCAGGGCGTGCAGGCGCCGCTGCTCCGCCCAGGCGGGCTGGTAGTCCATGCGGCCGAGATCGCGCACCACGAAGCCGTCCATGCCTCGATTCTACCGCCGGCCCCCGCGGGGCCCGGGACAGCCAGCTGTCATGGGGGCCAGATCGCAGCGCGGCCACGCGCGCGGGAGACGCGTGGTTTCGGTGCCGCTGTATGTGCCTACCTGCCCGATCTTGCACCGGAACGCGGGCTGGCCGCTGCCGACCGGTGTCTTGGCGCGGGGTGCGAGCTTCGCATAGGTGGCTCGCGGCTTCGGCTTCCACGCGGCGCGACCTCCACCACTGCCGGCATTACGCGACCTCCAGGAGGTGCGGCCCCGACACCGAGCCGTATCATGGTCTCGGAGCGGCCAACAGATGGGGGAAGCGACACGCTGGCGCAATCATTCTCAAAGGCCCGTTCAGTCCAAAGTTCTCGAAGACGAGTTGTCCAGGTAGCGGGGGTCGCGTTCCTGTTGCTGGCGTTGGCGCTGCCTGCGCTCGCCCAGGGCCAGCCGCCGTGCACGCCGGGTGAGCAGGTCGCCGTTCCCGATGGCGGCCTGCGCGGCGCCATCGAGGACACGTTGCGCCTACCGTTCGATCATGGCGATGAGAGGGCCTTGTCGTGCGAGGACATGTTGGGGCTGACGCGCCTCTATGTGCAGTCGCCCGACTACACGGTAGCCTCGCTGGAGGGGTTGCAGTACGCCGCCAACCTCACCTGGCTGAAGTTCGCTACGTTTCCCACTCCCCACGAGACCGCTAAGGATTACCACGCTTTCTCCGACCTCACGCCCCCAGCGCCTCTTGCCAAGCTTCAGCACCTGTCCATCTTCACGGGCGGGAAGATCATCGACCTGACGCCGCTCTCCAACCTGAAGGAATTGCAGTATCTCTTCGTCGACGAGCTGTATCCGACGGTGGTAGACGCGACCCCTCTCGAGGGGATGGCACGGTTGCGCTGGTATGGATCGGCGGTTGTGCGGTACAGCAGCTTGGAGCCGTTCACGCACCTGCAGGACTTCGACTTGGTGGGGTTCAATCTGGCCGACATCCGGGATGTGAGCGCCTTCCGGGTGTGGGCGCAGCCGCCGAAGGTGCTCAACCTGAGTGCGAACCGGA
>Ga0307440_1000338_pt1 | contig 22721 bp, 14 predicted proteins | sample SalMarWE160410MG_FD_202150 | JGI IMG/M metagenome (GOLD analysis project Ga0307440, IMG submission 202150) | Salt marsh sediment microbial communities from the Plum Island Ecosystem LTER, Massachusetts, United States - WE1604-10 | ecosystem: Environmental > Aquatic > Marine > Intertidal zone >...
TGAAAATATCTCAAAACCACCGGAAACACTAATATAATTTGTGAAAGCATAGCTGAACGAGTTGAGGAAGATCCATGTGTTCTGGTAATATCCGCTGTTTTTTTCCTGTGGTATGGCTGAATTACTTAGAAGGTAACGTGACGGGTTGGGATTCGGGAACCATATTCCCGATACCTTCTGATCAATAGATGATACCGGAATCATTGTTTTGATATTTTCTTTTTTCAATGTTACCTCTCCCATAGAACCTGAGGTAATAACTACCTCATCTTCTGTGATGGATATTATTTTTCCTGTGACCATAGAACCGTCATTAAGAGTAAACTGGTAAGTTTTGGATATTTCACCTGTAAAGTTCTGCTGGGCACTAACAATCCCTGGGAGAAATGACAGAAGCACAAGGGATATAATTAAATGCCTTACAATAATTCTGTAACTGTCAATTCTGTTTTTCATGGCAAGGAGTTTTTGGTTATTTATATATCATCTTTATCTGGTTGAATATCATAAAATAACCGGAAGGATCAGTTGCGATATCTGTAAATCCTGATGGTCAGTAATTACCTGACAATGCCGGCTGCCGAAGGTTATCATCAAATTCTGTCAGACTTGTTCTTACTAGCTGAAAGGTAAAAAATTTCAGTAAAATAGCAAAATAAGGAAGATGACTGAAAATATGGTCAGTCCTTATCTTTTATTGACCCATAGATATATAATGAGTGATATTGAGGGGTAAAATTATACAGTTCGCTGGCTGTATTGATGATCTCATGGATCCGTGGATCGCAGAATTCTATTACCTTACCTGTTTCAACATCAATCAGGTGATCATGCTGACCACACTGGTAAGCCCTTTCAAACTGTGCGATATTCTTACCAAACTGGTGTTTGATAACAAGATTACAATCGAGCAGCAATTCTATTGTATTATACAGGGTTGCCCTGCTGACCCTGTAATTCTTATTCTTCATGAAGATATAGAGAGATTCTATGTCAAAATGCCCTGGCCTTGAGTATATCTCATCCAGTATAGCAAATCTTTCAGGTGTCTTCCTGTGGCCTTTTTTCTCGAGGTATTCAGTGAAGATCTTTTTGACCGTTACCCTTGTATCATCACTAAGCATATTTGGACTATTTTAAAATAATAACAAAATTATATAATTCCGGGGAATTTTAATGATAATTGAAGGATAAAAAATATTAAGAGAAATCCTCAACTCTCTTAACATTATCAATGCCTTTTATGTTTGAAATTTTAAGAATCAGGTTATTCAAGTCCTTTGTGTGATGAACAAACAGATCAATAGTGCCCTCGAATATACCGTTTTTAACAGATATATTTATATTGGTCATGTTCACCTTAAGCTCTTCTGAAATTATCGTTGTGATATCATTGACAAGTCCAATCCTGTCAATACCGGTCATACTTATCCTGGCCAGGAAAGAGACGAGTTTGTGAATCGTCCATTTAACGGCTATAATCCTGTTTCCCTCATTTGACATTATCCTGATGGCCACCGGACATTTGGGTTTGTGTATGATAATAGCCCCTTCGGGTGAGTGGTAACCAATGACCTCATCTCCGGGAATAGGATTACAGCATTTTGCTATTTCGTACGATTGTTCTGCATTAACAACATTCTCCCTCAGGAGGAATGGTACGTTCTTGTCAATTTTTTCAGGGGTAACCGGACTGTCTTTTTTATCTTTCTTTGATCCGATCAGTTTTAATTCCCAGTACTTGATGACGTTCTTGGACGGATTTTTACGGATTATTTTCTTAAGGTTATCAAGATTGATTCGTCCAAGCCCGATACCGGAATAAAGGTCATCCTTATTAAGTGCATCATATGCCACCAGGAGTTTCTTCATGATCACGGCATTGGCAGTCTCCCCAAGTTCTTTAAGCTTAGAATCCAGTATTTCCATGCCATTCTGGATACTGTCCTTTGATTCATTTTTCAGGGCATTTTTAATGGCATCCTTTGCTTTTGAGGTTCTGACGAATGAGAGCCATTCTTTCTCGGGTTTAGCTATATCGGATGTAATGATCTCTACCTGGTCACCACTCATCAGGATGGCATTAATAGGGTTCAGCTTGTAGTTTATTTTTGCACCAATGGCCTTATTTCCGATCTCAGTGTGTATCTCATAGGCGAAATCCAGGGCTGATGCTCCTTTGGGCAGGCTGACCAGGGCCCCTTTGGGAGTGAACACCATTATTTCAGATGAAAAGAGATTCATCTTAAACTCGTCAAGGAATTCAATTGGATCTTCCCTGGGACTCTCAAGCATTACGCGTATCTTTTTGATCCATTTGTCAAGCTCACTTTCCTGCGAGTCATCCCCTTTGTATTTCCAGTGGGCAGCATAGCCGCGCTCTGCTATCTCATCCATTCGTTTGCTTCTTATCTGGACCTCTACCCATTGTCCTTCAGGTCCCATTACAGTAACATGAAGTGCCTCATAGCCATTTGGTTTAGGCCTGCTTACCCAGTCGCGCAGACGATCGGGCTTGGGCAGGTATGAATCTGTTATTATAGAGTATATATTCCAGCACTGGGTCTTTTCCGGAATGCCCGGCATAGACTCAAAAACAATCCTGACAGCCAGTACATCATATATTTCCTCGAATGGGACATTCTTTGCCTGCATTTTTTTCCAGATGGAAAAAATAGATTTTGGTCTGCCGCTGATATCGAATTTGAAACCCGCTTCGGTGAGTTTCTCTATAATCGGGAAAGAGAACTTGTTTATTAGCCCAATGTTCTTCTTCTCACTGTGTTTAAGCTTCGAAGATATCTCTTCATATATCTGTGGCTGCCTGAATTTGAAGCTCAGGTCCTCAAGTTCGCTTTTAATTGCATACAGGCCAAGGCGATGGGCGAGAGGCGCATAAAGGAATATGGTTTCTCCGGCCACTTTCATCTTCTTATGCTCAGGCATAGAATCGAGTGTCCGCATATTATGCAACCGGTCGGCAATCTTTATGAGAATTACTCTCAGGTCGTCCGAGAGGGTAAGAAGCATTTTCCTGAAGTTCTCAGCCTGCATCGACGATGAGGTCTCCTTGTTATAGGTGCCGGAGATTTTTGTCAGTCCGTCAATAAGTGAAGCTATCTTATGGCCAAAATCCTTTTCGGCATCTTCCAGGGAATAATCCGTATCTTCTACAACGTCATGGAGCAAAGCCACTGCTATCGATTTGGCACCCAGACCTATTTCCTGGTTGACGATACGTGCCACGGATATTGGGTGAATAATATAGGGTTCACCTGATTTCCTTCTCATATTCCAGTGAGCTTCACTGGCCAGCTTGAATGCCTTGTCAATCAGCTCTCTGTCTCCCTGTTTATTGCATCTGATAAGATTATTGACCAGCTTATCGTATTCAGCCTGAATCAGGTTCTTATCTTCTTCGTCAAAAATATCCTTGTTCCCCATAAAATAACTTATGCAGCAACTTTTTAAATAAGCTACAAAGATAACCTTTCCATATAAATTTCTTTATTAAAAATTGTCTTAAGTAGTCATGAAAAAGAGAAAGTTGAGATGTTGAATGATCCCGGGACAGTGATCCGTCTTTATGTTTCCACCTGTTCTAGTTTTTTCTGATTATTGTTACAGTACCTGTTCTTTTTATCTTATTCCCGGAAGGCGTAGTCAGATCGAGGAACCAGAGATATACCCCCTGTGGTGCTGGACTTCCGTTCACTGTACCGTCCCATTCTTCAAGGTAGTTACCAGAACTAAATACTCTTCTTCCGTACCTGTCATTTATAACAAGATGATATTCTCCGGGAGTAAACGATAGAACCGGCCTGAAGAGGTCATTCAGGAGATCATTATCAGGTGTAAACAGGTTAGGAACTGTTATAAGTTCTACCGGTTCAGTACAAACTACAGGGGAATCACTTTCACCATTGATGCCATGTGGATTTCCCGTTTCTGAGGCACTGATATAGAAGCAAACCCTGTTGCCCGAAATATTGTACATTATATCCTTATAGCTTAGAATGGCAAATGTATCAGTCGGTGCAATAATATCTTTTTCCGAAAATCCGTTACCGGCATCCGTATAAAGCAGGTAAGATGATATTTCACCGTTCCATTCCATGTATGGATTCCAGGTAAAGACCAGGTTATCTCCCTCTCTATCAAGCGACAGCACTATGTTGGAACATATATTTGATGTTGTAACGGGAATATTACAGCTGTTCAGGGCAGATAACCTGTAATAGTTTATTTCAGCAGGATCGGCATCATGATCGATGTATGAAAGTGAACCTGATGTACCGGTGAACCTTTTAATCTCTGAAAAAGTATACGCAGTACCTGTTTTTCTTTCAAGGCTGTATGTTCTTATATCAGTCTCATTATCTATTGTAAAAGAGAGGATAATATCATTATTATCATCAACCGTGGCATAATCAGCATTGATCCATGCAGGAGGGGTCTGCATATTTGTGATTTCACATATACTGTTTGATGTACTCTCCGTTCCGTCTTCGAGATTAGCCCGTACATAAAAACAGTATGTCTGACCGATCAGAAAATCACTGATGGTATATCCGGTTGAATCAGCCGGAACATCAGCCAATACACTGAAGCTGTTATTATTCAACGATTCGAATATTGAATAGCTTTCCACCATTTTAGGTTCCGAAGGATAGCTGTTCCAGTTTAGATTCAGCATCCTGTTGCATGAATCTATTACAGCATTAAGATATATAGTCGAAAGTGAGTTGGAAAGTATGCTGGTACACCTGGGCAGTCTCATGGCGGCAATAACATAGGAAGTACTGTAATATTTTGTACTCACGGTCGGAAGTGTATGGCTTGTAGCTGTGGGATCCCATATGGTATCGACCGGCATACCATCACCATTTTTATATGTGTAAATGATATAGGCGGCAATATCGGGAGAAGGACTGAGAGTCCAGTTAAGAACTGTGAATCCTGTTTCGGGTACTACTGATACCGAAGTAAGCACGGGCGCAAGAGGAGGATCGGTAATACAGTCTACCTGTGCCTGTGCTCTCCATGCAAGACTGTTTAAAATAATGAGGATAATATAGATGATGTTTTTCCTCATTCTACTCCTGCAGTGACCTGGTAAAGTTCATCAATATTATAATACTCTCGTGCAAGCTCAGATATTTCATCCGGACTGATGGTTCTTATCTTTTCTGCAAGCCTGTAATAATAGTCATTATTAAGGCCAAATTCCCATGCTGCCCTGAAACTTTCGGCAAGAGCAAACGGACCATCAAACATTCTGAGCATTTCTCCCGACATATAATTTCTCACAAGCTCAAGTTCTGACTCCCCAACGGGTTCATTTCTGAGCCTGTCTATTTCATTATAGATCTCTTCTACTGCGTTCCTGCTGTTTCTGGCACTGACTTCCGTCGAAATGACTTTATACCCGGAAAGATCAAATGATGTCACAAGCGAGTTTACTCCGTAAGTATAGCCTTTGTCTTCCCTGATATTTTTCATAAGTCTTGATCCGAAATAACCACCAAGTATTGTGTCAAGTATCTTGAGACCCGGGTAGTCCGGATGTCTTTTATTTATAGTGGCTGATCCTATTCTTATTGCTGTCTGCAGTGCACCCTGCCTGGCAATATGTATTTTCCTGTTGTTTTCTCCTTTAGGTTTTGGTATTTCTTCATTTCCCCGGCAAATGAATTCAGGGAGATCACAGAAATGTTTTTCAAGCAGATCCGTTGTATTGGCCGGAGGTCTGCCTGATATGATTATTGCCATATTTGAAGAGGTGTAGTTCTGTTCATGGAATTCTTTTAGCATTGTAGGGTCGATTTTAGCGAAATCGTCCTCCTTTACCTGCCTTCCATACGGATGGGACATGCCGAAAACCGATTCAAAAAACTGATCCATGGCGATGTTCTGCACTTTCTCCCTGTTAACCAGGAACCAGCGCAGTCTTTTTTTCAGGAGAGTTTCCAGTTCAGACTCAGGGAATGCCGGACTGAAAAGTATCTCCCTGCTCAGTTCCAGGATTCTCTGAAGATGTTTGCTCAGAAGATAAATAACAATACCGGCCCGGTCTTTTTCCAGGGACAAGCTAATAAATGCCCCGTAGAAATCGAGCATCCTGTTGATTTCTTCAGCTTTATGGTATTCTGAACCTTCTGTAAGCATCATGTTGGTAGTAGATGCAATAAGAGCAGATTTTTCCCTTACCTGACCTGCGATGAAGGTGAACTCCAGTCTTATGATGTCTTCTGTTCCCGATTCAATCAGGAATACTGGTATTCCATTTATAAGTTTTATTGCCTGTGCTTCAGGAATCTTCACATTTCCAACAGGCAAAACCGGTGGTTGCTCTCGGTATAGATTATTCATTATCAATTGTTTCTCGTTGATTTATAATATAAACTACTGCAATTTGTGACGGTAAGGTATTGCAGTGCTGCTTTACTGACCATACCGGCATCTACAGACCGGTATTTCTCAACTTCATGGTTAATAAGTTCAGCATCCCCTATCAGTTCATATGAACACAGACTATAAGCCTTGTTTAAAATACTTGTATTTGAGAATACTGCAGAAGATTCAAATTTGTTCTTTACTTTTTCCATTTCGTCAGTTAATCCATTTTCATTGGCGAGATTGCCCGTAATTTCTGCCAAAGCTTCTTCTGCATCAGCGAAATTTACATCTTTCATAAGCTTTCCCTGAATGATAAGAAGTCCGGGATCAACATCAGATGTAATAAAGGCATTTATTTCGCTGAACATCTTCAGTTCTCTGACGAGTTTTGTGTTCAGTCTTCCCGATTCTCCCCCTGCAAGAAGATCAGTAATAAGGTCAAGTGTATGGAAATCACTGTCCATTCGTGATACGGTATGCCATGCCTTATAGATAGCGTCTGCTGGCAGATCTTTATCCAGAATAAGCTTTCTTTCCTCCTTTTGCACCGGTTCGGCAGGTAGTTCTCTTTTCCGTATCTCTCTCTTCTCAATATGACCGAACCATTTTTTGACAAGTTCATAGGCTTCCTTCCCTGAGATATTACCTGCCATACTCAGTATAGCATTGTTGGGGGCATAATGAGAGAAGAAGAACTCCCTGACCTTTTCCAGCCGGGCTCTTTCAATATGGGAAATATCCATCCCTATTGTAGGCCACCGGTAAGGATGTATGCTGTAAGCGAGAGGCCTGAGGTTGAGAATGGCATCCCCATAAGGCTGATTCAGGTAGCGCTGGTTATACTCTTCTATAACCACATTCTTTTGTGTATCAAGGTTTTTTTGTGAAAAGTCTAGTCCGAGCATACGGTCTGATTCCAGCCATAATCCTGTCTCTATATTACCCGCTGGAAGAGTGAGGTAATAATTGGTAATATCGTTGTTGGTAAAAGCATTATTTTCACCACCGGCCATTTGCAGGGGAGTGTCATAATCAGGGATGTTAACAGATCCTCCAAACATCAGGTGTTCAAAGAGGTGAGCAAAGCCTGTCATTTTGGGATCTTCATCCTTTGAACCGACATTATATAGAATATTAAGGGCAATCAGCGGTGTTGACCTGTCTTCATGCACGAGTATCCTTAAACCATTTTCAAGTGTGAACTTGCTGAACCTGATCATATATTATTTTTCTTAATGTATTACAATTTAGCCTCTTTCCGGTCACAGAAATTCTCATATGACAAACTTAAATAAAAAACAGTGAAGGATTAGTATTGTTTTTATATTTGCATCATCATGTTCAGGAATCAGATTTTCAAAAAACTGGCGCGTAATAATCTTGTTGGCATCGACCAGGTCAGGATGATTTACATCTTAAGCCTTGTTATAGGATTACTGAGTGCCCTGGCTGCTGCATTACTCAAGAACACTATTCATTACACCCAGCATTTACTCACCCGTGGAATAACAAACGAATCGGGGGGATTGCTTTACCTTGCCTACCCATTAATCGGTATGTTTCTTACACTCCTGTTCGTGAGCATATTCGTCAAGGACAAGATAAGTCATGGCATAAGCATTATACTGTACGCAATTTCAAAAAAAAGGAGTTACCTGAAGACACATCATACATGGTCTTCCATTATAGCCAGTACCTTTACAATTGGTTTTGGCGGATCTGTCGGGGCAGAGGCACCAATTGTGCTTACCGGATCAGCAATAGGATCAGTGATTGGCAGGTTTTTCAGGCTTAACTATAAAAATGTCACACTCCTCGTGGGATGCGGAGCGGCAGGTGCAATATCTGGTATATTCAAGGCTCCTGTTACCGGCATTGTTTTTACCCTGGAGATACTGATGCTCGATCTGACAACATGGTCTATCGTACCTCTTATGATATCATCAGTCACCGCAGCCACTGTTGCTTATTTTCTTATGGGAAACAAGGTTCTGTTGTCTTTCAATGTCGTTGAGTCATTTCATATATCAAACATTCCATGGTATCTTCTCCTCGGTGTGGTATCAGGAATAATATCTCTTTACTATTCATGGATGACCCTGTACCTGGAAAGCCATTATAAAAAAATAAAGAATGTTTATGTAAGGCTTGTAATGGGAGGGTTAGTACTTGGAATCCTTATTTATATTTTCCCTCCACTTTACGGAGAAGGTTATGATACCATTATGGCTCTGATGCAGGGTAACCCGGAGGTATTGTACCATAACAGTATTTTCAACCAATTTTCCAACCAGTTTTTTATGGTTGCCCTTTTTATGGCCGGGCTGGTTTTCCTGAAGGTCTTTGCAAGCAGTTCTACCAATGGAGCCGGTGGAGTGGGAGGTATCTTTGCCCCGTCGTTATTTCTTGGAGGAGTAAACGGCTATTTTGTTGCAATCCTGCTTAAGAAATTCGTGAACTTTAACCTGCCGGACAACAGGTTTGTGCTGGTTGGTATGGCCGGGATGATGGCCGGTATCATGCATGCCCCACTCACCTCCATATTCCTTATCGCGGAGATTACAGGTGGCTATACCCTTCTTATCCCGCTGATAATAACCTCAACAGTAGCATATATTACAACCAGGACGTTTCAAAAGCACTCAATATACCATGTGCAGCTTGCACAGAGAGGCGAGCTTATTACACACGATAAGAATAAGGCTGTTTTGACCTTCATGGATTGGAAGAAAGAGATCGAAACAGACCTTTTAACTGTAAAATCGACTGATTCACTGGGGGATCTTGCAAGGGTTATTTCGAAATCAAAAAGAAACCTGTTCCCTGTTGTTGATGAGTATAACATTCTTGAAGGTGTTGTTTTGCTTGATGATGTCAGGGAAATAATGTTCCAGCATGATCTTTACGATATCACGTTTGTCAAGGATCTAATGACTATACCTCCTTCCTATATTGATAAAAAGGAGAATATAGAGGCTGTGATGGAAGCTTTCAGAAAAACGGGAGCATGGAACCTTCCTGTCCTTGATAACGGATATTATGTGGGATTCCTGTCAAAGTCGAGGATATATGCTACTTATCGAGAGTTGCTGGTAGAATTTGCTGATGAATAACATAAAATATTATCACCATGAAAAAAGACACTGTGATTTTTGACCTCATTGAACAGGAGCGACAGCGCCAGGTAAATGGGATAGAACTTATAGCATCGGAGAATTTTGTAAGTGACCAGGTCCTTGAAGCCATGGGGTCGGTTATGACAAACAAATATGCTGAAGGATATCCCGGGCACAGGTATTATGGTGGTTGTGAAATAGTGGATCAATCGGAACAGATAGCCATAGACAGGTTAAAAGAGCTGTTCAATGCCGAGTATGCAAATGTTCAGCCCCATTCCGGAGCACAGGCGAACATGGCTGTATTTATGACCGTTTTAAAACCCGGGGATACCTTCATGGGACTTAATCTTGCTCATGGAGGGCATCTCTCGCATGGTTCTCCTGTCAATTCATCCGGCATGTGGTACAGACCTGTGGCATACAGCGTAAGTGAGGATACCGGCCTGGTTGATTATGATATGATGGAAGAGACGGCTCTCAGGGAGAAACCGAAGCTTATCATTGGCGGTGCATCGGCTTATTCGCGTGAATGGGATTATGAAAGAATGAGAAAGATAGCCGACAGTGTCGGTGCTATCCTTATGGTCGATATGGCACATCCTGCGGGTCTTATTGCTGCCGGACTGCTTAAGAATCCCCTGAAGTACGCTCATATTGTTACTTCAACAACACATAAGACACTCCGCGGACCCAGGGGAGGTATAATCCTTATGGGCAAGGATTTTGCAAATCCGTGGGGCATAACCACCACTAAAGGCGAGGTAAGAATGATGTCATCACTCGTGAATTCAGCAGTATTCCCCGGTATACAGGGAGGACCACTGGAACATGTAATAGCCTCCAAGGCTGTTTCATTTGGTGAGGCACTTTCCCCCGAATTCAGGGAATACCAGTCGAGGGTGAAAAAGAATGCCGAAGTGATGGCCAGGGCTTTTATAGAGAAAGGATACAAGGTTATTTCGGAAGGAACAGATAATCATCTTATGTTGATCGACCTCCGTACAAAATTTCCGGATATTTCAGGAAAGAAGGTGGAAAATACGCTGGTCCGTTCACACATAACGGTAAATAAGAACATGGTCCCTTTTGATAACCGTTCACCTTTCCTTACATCCGGATTGAGAGTTGGAACGCCGGCCATAACAACCAGGGGACTTAAAGAGGAACATATGGGCATTATAGTTGATTTTATCGACGAGGTTATTTCAGATCTTGAAAATGAGGAAGTTATAAAAAGGGTAGGAGATAAGGTCATGTCTATGATGAAGTCCTACCCTCTTTTTTCAATGTAATACATTTCTACTTTTTCTCTACCAGTGATATACTTCTGAAGCCGAGTCCTGCAAGTTCAGGGTAGTACTGGTATGTCTCCTCCCGTGTTGAGAACCCGGTTACAAGTACATGATAGTAATCCCATACCTTGACTATCTCAACCGGAAGATCGAGTTTTGAGATTATTTTGCGCTGTGCTTTTCTCGCATCAGACATCTTAAGATATACGCCGACCTGTAATGAGTATGTTGACTGAGGCGGGACTTCAGGGAATATCATTTTTTCACTTACCAGCGGGTAATTCTCAATCGGAGTTGATACTTCCGGAATATTTCTGTTCCATTCAACCGGACTGACAGGTATAACAGGCTCGGGTAGCACAGGAGCTTCCTCCAGTTGTGGTTGTACAGGAACAAACCAGGCATCTTTTACTCCCAGCTTGCCTATTTCCGGCTGTAACCTTTCCATTTCGTCAAGGACCGACTTGTCGGTCATCGGAACTCCGGAAATGCGAACTTTATAATATCCTCCTTCCTTCACGATATCTACCTTCCTGTTCAGACCACTTGCTATCTGATCCTGCAACGCCAGTGCATTAGATTCAAACTTAAAGGCCCCCAACTGAAGTGCCACCTCAGGCCTAAAACCTGTCACACGGTTCTCTGTAACCGTTGTGATCGTGTCTTTATTCTCTTTCAAAACCCATTGCTGTTTCTTCGCTTTAAAGCTTATGACCCAAAGCACATTAACACCATTTTCGTGAAGAACGTTACTAATTCTGTCAATTTCTTCGCGGTCTTTTATATTATTGATCAGTATCTTGTAAAAGCCGTCCTCCAGTACAATTTCCATTTTTTCCTTTAGGAACTTCTGAAGTCTGTCGCGGTAACCTTCAGCATATGCTTTAATCCTGAATGCACCTAACTGTATGGCATAGCTGTCCTCAGATATTGTCACAAGCTCACGTGTAACTTCATGTACTACCAGCATGGATGTGTCTTTTCTTATAACAGGTTGTTCCGGAACCATATGTTCTATCATGCTGGTATCAGGTTTCGTCCTCACGGTAAAGTCAAGCCCGTTGATCACATCGCCTTCAGTACCGCTTTTAACTATAAAAGAACGGGAAGCCGGTTCTGCAGTCATACTGAGTTTTCGTAACTGTGCTGTATCCACCATCACTGAATATTTCCCGGGGGCAAGGCCAAAATAATTGAAATATCCGTCAGATTCGCTTAATGTCTTTCCTCTGACAGCCGATCCTTCATCAAGGAAGTTGACTATTATTCTTCCCAGTCCCTTTTGTGTACCCTCACTATCAAGTGTGATTATTCCTGATGCTTCACCCTTGACTAATACAGGTATTTCTACAGACTTCATAATTTCAGGATCGACAGCCACGCTCATTGTGAGTTTGTTCAGACGCCATGAGATATTGTCAAAGCTATTGGGATCAAGTTCAATGAAGCAGTTGGTGTAAGGCTCCAGACCGAGTATCCTGATAGTTGAATCTCTTTCGTAATTTATTACCCGTCCGCCGCTGGCACGAAGGTTGAGTCCGTATGCCCTGGGTTCTCCCACATCTCTTCTGCCATTGTTGTTAACGTCGAGGAACGGGATAACAGTTATGCCGCCTTTCCCTACATTGGTCCGGTTGTCAGCAGCCAGATACTTTGTCTTTCTGTCTCTGATAATACTTCCCCGTGCATATTGTGTCATACTTGTCTTTTTATCAGTACGTCGGAATGATGCGCCTGTCTGTGCAAACGAGAAATCGTATCTTAATCCCAGTTCGGCCATCTGTATCTTACTCCTGAAGAGTTGTTCGTATGAGGCATTCAGGTAAGCATGTTCGAAAAAGCGTTTTTCTACGGCTATTTTTGCTGATATAAACTCATTATCCGAGTAGGAATATTGTGCCTGCGGTATAAACACAAATCCCTTGGGTAACCGGTAAGCCAGGGAAAGGTTACTGTAAACATAGGGACTGGTGCTTTCCGGGAAGAGGCCATATGTTGTAAGACTTGTACTGACTCCAAAAAGTGATCCGGAAAAAAGCCATTCTCCTGTGGTATATTTGTTTGATCCAGGAAGTACAATCTGGTAAACTGAAAATCTCTGGTACGATCTGAATCCGCCTATCTTTAAAGGCAGTGAAAGAACAGCTTTGCGTTCTTCCCTGTAATTATAGCTTATAGCTTTTTGATCTTTATCATACCAGGTATAGTTAAGATCGAGCTGTATGTTCGACGGCAGTCGGTAAGTCAGGGTTCCCTTCGTCCTGATGCCATAGTCATATTCACCTGAAAGCAGTATATTATTTGTGATTCTTACAGAGGCATTCAGAAAAGGCATCGCCGGTTGCGATTTTATCGTTGACAGATACTCCAGTCCGCCTCCTATGGTGATGCTTTTGGATAATCCGTAATTTAAGCTGGCTCGGGTGAATTTACTGGACAGGGTGTCTTCAATGATGCCGGCACTGACTGTATATTCCATTGTTTTTACCGGCAAAAAATTGAAAGGAATGGTAATGTTCTGTTCCCTTGTACGCTCTTCTCCCCATGGGCCATAAAACTTAAGTCGAACCGTTGAATTACCATAAACAAGCGGCACCTCAAAACTGAAAAAACCGGAAGCATCAGCCTTGACATAGTCTACCAGTACATTATTGATATAAAGTTCCACGATCCACCCCGGTTCTGTCCTGTCACTGAGTGTATAGGTTCCGAACGAGCGCCTGTAAGTTGTAGGGGTATTTGTTAACTGCAGACCCACCACAGGATTGTATATAGAGGAGATCGCATCTGTCGTAATTTTACCGGCCATAACCTGTCTTAATGGGTTAAAGTCGTTATTGACATATCTCCACCTGTAAAATTGTTGCTTTTCACTGAGTGCTTCATTGCTGTTATAATAAAGGTTAGCGGTGGCCTCACCCCCCGCCAGCATTGAACCAAGTGCCAGGTTAAGACGGGAATATGTTTGCCCGCTGATCTCCTGCGAAGATATGGCCGACCAGTCGGCCATTCCAAACTTAAACAGCGGATATGTACGTCCTATGGTAGTATCTGCTTCAACTTCACCTTTAAGCCGGGTCAGGTTTTTTCTCATTTCTTCAAGACGCATCTCCCTTATAAGAGGAAGTTCAAGCTTACTTTTTACAGTGGCGGAAAGAGAACGAAAGTTGAAAATGCATTCCAGTCCAAAGATCTTACCATAATAGGATGTTCTCAGGTAAAGGTTCGATTCAGTCCTTATAAGATCACCTGGTTTCAGATCATATGTTTTACCCTGATATGTTATCCTGTTGTCTGTGCGGGAAACTGTATATTTTGCATCAGGATTAATAAAAAAGCCAGAAACAGATGTAAGTCCGGGTGTTGGAGTATTTTTTATTTTCAGGAAATCGAAAAGGTCAGTCACGGGAAGATACAGTTCCTGTCCCTTTATTACAGCAGGCATATCAGTGCCTCCTATCATGGGAAAGTTAACAAATATAGATATCTCATAATACTCGGGTATTTCCTGGGCAGATGACTTGGAGGGTATCAGGATGAGAAAAAGAGCAGTAATAATCACGTAAATCGTCAGAAAAGGGCGCATAGGATTCAGTAACGTGGTATTTGTGTATGCTTTTCTGCCGGTCATTATTATTCAGTTATTCTGTCACGTAGTTCCCTGTTTCATTCCTGCATGAAGGTAATGTCAAATGTTCCGCTATAATCTCCGGGCGGGCTGGCTGCCGGGTTGCCTGCCGTCAGCGTGCCGCTGATATCTATAGTAGTATATGTCGGCGGACTGACTGTAATTACAAACGGGGAGGCTGGGTCTGTACTGTTTAAATGCAGGTTCATTGAGCCTCCACCACTTCCGGGTAAGGTTACATCGGCCCCTAATATTATAGAAACCACAGTGCCCTGGTTTGCCGTAACTATAAACCTGGCAGCATTGAAGCTATACCCAAGGTTAAGCAAAACCACATCCCCGGTTGCAGCCCTGGATCCATCCGTGTTAATTGTGACTGTTCCGCCTGCTGCACCCTGCGAAAATGCACCAAACGCCATATTTTGGACCAGTGTGGCTTGAATAGGTCTGGGGGGAGGTTGCTGGGCGAATACATCCGGGGATATCATCTTCATGATGACAGATATTATTATCATCATGAGAAATTTGCCTGGTATTTTTCTTACTGTCATCTGTTATGTATGTATATCTTTTTTGATATCCTTTCTGTCCCGCTTATATAAGTGACAATATAAATACCGTCTTTTACACCCGGACTGAATTCATAGTAACCCTTATCATACACTTTCCTTGAAAACATAACCTGGCCTGTCAGGTTATACAGGCTGACAATCCCTTCACTTCCGTAGACAATATTTATTGTAGATCTCAGTACTCCATGGGAACAGTAAACAGAAAAGATATCATTGGTCTCATTATAATCTGTTGTCCGTGTTGCTATGCTTGTGATATTAAGAACAAACCTGTTATTATACTCACCTGCTCCAAGATTGACAACATATTGGGCATCAGGCACCAGGTCCTGGTCCTTTCCGGCGACAAGGTCCGTAAGGATTATTTTTCTGTCTGCAAGTGCAGGATCCAGGTCTTTGATCCTGAAAACAATATCACCTGCTCTGTTGATTTTCAGACCCAGTGGTATTGCTGTACTGTCATCAGCTATGGCCGGCAGGGCGTCTACCGACAGTTTAATACCATCCTGGTTAATAGCATACAGGTTTGCAACTGAATAGTCAGTATTTAATAGTTTCAATGCTTCAAGTTGTTTATTAAACGCTAAAGTTGCATTTTCATCAAAATATATTACAAGGGGATCAGAAGAGTGAACATCGTCGGAAAATCCCGCAGTCAGCCTCATTACCGGGGGCCTGCTTACCTGCAAGGATTTGAAGAAAGGATGGGCAAAGTCTGTGATCCTGACGTTATTGTCCATACCCAGTGTAGCTGTTACCGGGTAACTGCCGTCTGAAACATGTATGAAGAAACCCTGCATTGATGGTATTATATTGCTGGCTGTCCCATCGCTGGAAATACCGTTAATATATGAACTGTATGTGCCGCCATACTGATCTGTCGTACTTGCTGTAAAAAAGTAAATCGCGTTATCTATATTGGTTTTTGTCCAGCCCGTGGCTGCATCCCAGTCAATAGGAGAGGGATATGGATTACCAACAAGGTTAAATCCCTGTGTATAAGTGTAGTTGTGGTTGTACAATGTGGTGCTGAGACTGCCGTTGTTAACTGTCCCGCTTATATCTACAGTATTGGGATCGGATACTGATCCAAAATTCACAGCATAGCCCTCCAGCGGTACCAGCGGATTGGTTGCAGTATTATAGGTTAGCCATCCTGACCCTGTTCGATTTTCATCATAGCTATAAAAAGTAAAATCGCTGAGTGTCATATCATCGCTGAATTCATTAACGGTAGCTGACTGGACCGGTGAACTGAAATATTTGTATCCGAATCCGGATGGCAGGTAACGTTGCATGGTGGCATTACCTGTTACATTTCCGGTTCCTGAACCGGATATCAATGCAGTCTGGGTGACCGATGAGATTAGTGTAAGGTTGCCATCAGATGTAAGGTCGCCATTCTGCAGGGTAACAATACCTGTGACATTCAGTGGTCCGGTCAGCGATACACCTGCAGGATTATTCACAATCAGGTCCTTTATTGTATTACCTGCAAAACTACCTGTACCTATCACCTGTAGAGATGTGCCGTTCATCTCCACAGATCCGCCGGTCGATGTAAATGTTCCATTGTTGGTTATTGTTCCTCCTATGTAGATTGTATTGCCCGATACAGTCAGTGATGCACCCGGATCTATTGTGATATTATTTACATTTCCAGCAGCGCCTGTACTTAAAACAGGATCATTGCCTGTACTGGTTACCACAACTGATGTATTTCCGTTTGGTAATATGCCGCAAGACCAGTTACCGGTATCGTTCCAGTCAGTATTGGTTGATCCTGTCCATGTAAAAGTGGAAATAATCTCTATCGGATTGGTAGCGATGACTTCGTTGCAACCTCCTGCAGCAGCAATTGTGTTGGTAACTGTATAGATACCCGGGGTACTGGCAGACAGGTCCACCTCACCCGTTGAAGTATTCACGAATACCAGTCCTGCTGTTGATGAAAAAGTACCCGCAACGCCTCCGCCGCTGAATGTCGGTAAGGGGTCAGCTGCATTCGGACAATAGGGTGATCCTAGATAGCTGAAGGTTGCCACAGGAACGGGATTCACGGTCAATAATGCAGGATTACTTGTGACCTGCGATGTGCCGCATGTACTTGTAATTATGCATTGATATTGTTTCCCGTCCTTTGTTAATCCCGGATCTGTAAGCATAAGAGCAGAAGTCGTTGCCCCGCTGTAAATGCCGCCGTCTGTGATATCCACCCCGTCTTCCTGCCACTGGTAAGATAAATTGTAACCTGTAGCGGATATTGTGAAAGTGGCATCGCCTCCTTCACATATTGTAACAGGTGATGGCTGGGTATTAATGGTCGTCCCGGTTAAAATGGTCAGTGTCACATCGGTTTCAGGACTTTCACAACCATTAATAGTCTGTGTAACAGTATAGTCGTATGTCCCCGGAACAGTCTGCCCTGTTGAAAAAGGATTTGCTGTACTTACGAGTGTCCCGCCACTGTACCAGCGTATGTTTTCTCCTGTAGCCTGGAGCCAGGCTATCTGACCTGTGCAGTATACCATGTTTGATGCAACCGGAGCCGCCGGAGCATCCGTGATAATAATATCCTTTGTTACGCCCATTGGTCCGCAGCCCCCGTCATAAGTATATGTAATGGGATAGGTACCGGCAGATGGTGGAGTAAAGATATCTCCTGATATATATGCATTTCCTGAATAAGTTCCTCCTGCCGGATAACCGAATGTCAGGGTAACAGGACCTGAGCAGAGGCTCTCTGAAGGCAGGTTATTTGACTCAGTTGCAGTGGCATCAATGCTATAGAATGTAGATGGGGAGGACTGGTTATAATATTCTGTTCTCATCCAGCCATCAGATCTGACTTCATCTGAGATCCTGAGTTCATCGAACATCCCGCTGAAATAGTAACTCGATTGAAAGGGTTCTTTACCGATTGAAAGTGTATTTGAGGCGGTACCGAGTGTTCCTGTTTTTTTAAAGGGCCGTTCCGGAACACCGTTAACGAAAGTCATTATTGAATCTAATACATCAGAACTTATTCCGGCCAGGTAGTACCATTGTCCCGTGCTAAGTACTGTGCCTCCAGTAACATTCCTGTTCAGGGACGGTACATTGGAACTGTTCCTTATCTCAAATTCAACCTTGTTATTGGTGTATATGCCAAATTTGTAACCACCGCTGGAGTTATTCTGGTTTCCGGCGATTTTCTGATCGCGGTTGCGATTATTCATATAGACCCAGGCAGATACGGTTATGTTACCATTGAAATTTATATTTGGATCATTCTGAACCCCGGCATACTGATTGGATCCGTTCATCAACATGGAATTATCAATAATACCGCCTGTATATGAGGGATTGTTGAACGGGGTACCTGACTTGTTAAACACTGTTGCATCCTGGAGGCTGCTGTTGTTCATATGCCATACTCCCTTATAATGGCTGTCCCATACATCTGTTGTTGAGGGGTCTGAGCTTATCTGAGTATTCCCGTATAATATTTTTATGACAGTGTTTGCAGATGACGACAGTACAGGAATCCTGACCCATGCAATCAGATCGCCGTTGCTTCCGTTATAGTATTCTATCTGGTGATCGAGTATGTTATAGTTCTCATCGGTGAAGATAATATCATAGCCGTTTGTGTTTTCCACCTGCCCGTTTGGTAAGTTTTTTAAAAATGTCTGTCCTGCCAGGTTTACAAGCATCGGGAAATTGTACAGGTCTTCACTACCTGATACATAATTGTGATCAATGGTTATGTTTCTTTCATAGTTATAGCCCATAACCGGAGTACATATAGTCCAGAAAATTGTTAACTGTCCTGTTGCACCATTACCTCCAGCCATGCTGGTTCCTCCTGATCTTTCTCCGCCTCCTCCACCTCCTCCCGGTGGATTGCCATTTTCTCCATTATTATTAGTGACTCCTAAACCTCCTGTACCACCATTAGCCCCGTTACCACCGTTACCGCCTATGCTTGTGCCGGTTTGACCATTATTACCATTTATATTTGTTGTGCCGCCCGTTGCCGTTCCTCCTGTTCCGACTGCTCCCTTGTTACTTTCTCCACCCGTTCCGCCATTGGCTGTCAGGGTCAGAAAAGTGGTAGCAGTGCCTGAATTTCCGTTTCCTCCAGTTACACCGGTACCTCCTGTACCTACAGTAAAATTAATTACCTGTCCGGGTGTTACTGTAAGAGTGCCAAGCGTATACCCTCCGCCACCTCCGCCTGAGCCTCCTGAGTTTTCCGATGTCGAGCCGCCGCCAGCACCACCGGCTCCCCAGCATTCGACAGTAATTGAAGTGATGCCGGCAGGAACGGTGAAATTTCCGCTGCTGGTATAAGTTATGGTCCGGTTTTGTCCTGCTGATGTCAGCGAAAGCATAACAAAAGTCATAACAGTTATTAATATTCTGTATATGCTTCTGTATTTTGGATTTACTAAAAGCTTCATATTTCTGCTGCGGAATGTGTTTTAAAAATTTAAAAACCACGGCTGTTGCTGTGTTTTCTTAATATGAGTAAGTTATCACCGGAAGGAATGCTGCTATAGGGGCAGGTCCCGGCGGATTGTCAGTTAATGGCTAACTCAGCCTCTGCATATCTTTCAGGTTTTACATCTGAGGATGATGAATAGATAACACGCAGAGTGCCTGAGCTGTAGTCTACTCCCGGAATACGCAGAAGATTGAAACCAAACCTGCGGGTTTTATTCGGAGTATAGACAGCTACGCCTATGGCAGTACCAACCCTGATGATCTTACCTTCGGTTGAGATATAGTCAACAGTCACATCTCCGTAAACAGACATATTCCCCTCACGGTTAAAGGTAAAACTGATCCTGGGAATTGAATCATTTACCATCTCCAGATTCAGGTTTGTCAGGCTGACCCTGGTATTGGATTCACCAACCCTGATGATTATCGGGATGGTAATGCCAAAGATAGGGGTAAGCCTTACCGAAATTGAATTTGTGTCAGACGATTGTTCTTTTTCTCCAAGAGGTCTGGGTTTAGGTACTGACCTGAAATAGAAATGAGATCTGTACTCTCCCGGTTTTAATTCTCCTGTCCTTGTCATCTGCACTTTCACAACCTGGGCTTCTCCCGGGCCAAGCGTCACTGAACGGGGAAAGAACCTGATATACTTATCTGCAAATTGCTGTCCCGGGTCGGGTTGTGTTATCATCTCAAAAGTTCCGTCATCCTTCATCCTGATTTCGACAATAGAAATTGAATATGTGGCAGTGTCTTTGCCTGTATTGGCCAGGTTAAGGTCAAATGACCTCCTGGAGCCCTCGAATACCACCCTCCTGGGAGTTATTAGAAGGTCTCCCTGTGCTAACAGGTTACCGGATAAAAGAAAAAGGAGTCCTGAAAGGGCTGTAATAAAAATATTATTTAACTTCAACCTTTGTGTATTGAATCGGTTAAAAGGAGAATGCATAATGGTGACTACCATTTTAAGTTAAGGTTTTTGTCAGTCTGCTAGTTAAATCCAAATGTAATAGTGTATGTTCCTGTATACAGCCCAACCGGGTTATCGTTAATATTTCCTACTTTTAATGTTGCGCCAACATAAACTTCCTGGTAACCATTCTGAAGCCTGCCCGTGCCTGTGCCCGGGGAGGGTACTGACACCCAGTCTTTCACCTCCATGGTCCTGGAGTCAGAAAGGTGTTTTAACAATACGGGATGTGAAGGGAGTGTTATTGAAAATGTAGCATCGGCATCACCGGTGACATAAAAGGTAGCAGCATTAACTGTTCCGGGGCCTTTATATACACTACCAAGAACTGATACCGTACTTTCCGGTGTAAGTATTATCTCACCGCCCTGCGGGCCAGGTGAAAACTTCCCGAAATTCATCCGGGCTGTTTCACTGGCTGAAAATACGGAAATCACCTCAGCATAGATATGACCCTCGGCAGAGACCGGAGGTGCGGATTGTGCAATTACCACACCGCCGGTCATGAGTATTTGTAATATCAGGCAAAGAAAGGTTAGTTCAGACCTTCTCATTCTTCTTACATTAGGATAAATATGCTTAACTGATAATAAACTAATTATAATTTACAGTTACTGTAAAATCAGTACCTGATGTATAAATGCCTGCAGGCTGACTGCCTGCCACATTCAGGGTAGCGCCTACAGCAACGGTTGTATTTCCTGTTCCGTCTAGAGTACCGGTAGGTGTTGGATTGCTTACCCATGTATCTACTGTCATATTATTGGCACCACTTGATATTGTGGTGGCAGCACCTGGCAGGGATATGGAAAATGTAGCACTGGGCACTCCCGTAATATCAAAGACAGCCGCAGTAACTGTACCTGCAGTGGCAGGTAAAGTACAACCTCCGGTAACAGATCTTGAATTATCAGTGGCCAGTACAACAGTACCTGCAGTAGCGTTAACTGCGACATTACCGAAATTCATATCAGTGGTCTTGGTGATAGTAATTGGAGTAATGATGGTAGCAGATGCGGAGGCTGTTGCAGATACCTGTCCGTAACTGCTCACCGTCAAAGCAACCATAGCAATTGCAAATGCGAAAAATTTTGAAGCTTTTTTCATTAGTCTGAATTTTAAATGTTGGAATTAAGATTAATAGTTTTTATTCCCGTAATTGTTTTCAGTCGTCTCTTTTTTAGATACAATGGAGTCCGGAGTACGACCTGGTTATAACGACAAAAGTAAAATATTATTCAAGAAAAACATACTTTGACATCAGGAAAGTTGTTAATAACTGTTTCTAATTATTAACAATTCATAACATTAGACAAAATTTGATTTTTATTTTACCTTTGTATAGTTCAATAATAACAGCACCATTGATGAACAAGCAGAAACTGATCTATATTGTCGATGATGATTCATTTATTAATAAGCTGATCGCTAAACGATTTGGCTCTGAGGGTTTTAGTATTGAAGCTTTTGAAAGTGGGGAAAAATGTCTGGCTGCACTGGACAGGGGGCCTGATCTGATCATCCTCGATTATTTTTTCACAATCAGCGACCATAATGCAATGAATGGCATGGAGGTTTTTGACAGGATAAAGGAGGTAAGTCCTGATGTACCTGTTATTATGCTTTCAGGACAGGATAAGGGAGAAATAGTACTGGAACTGGCACGTAAGGGAATAGATGATTACGTCATCAAGGATAATAACCTCATTGATAATCTTCATACTGCCATTAAGGAGTTATTTGACAAGGATATATAAATCCCGGGATTGTTATCGGTGAAGTATAGAGTATGCAGGTAACTCAGGTAGCTATTTCAGGATAAAGTTATATGTTATAGTGCCCTTCTGAACAACGGGTGCATCTGGCTTTGCTTCAAAGCGTGCCTTAAGGGCTGCTTCTTTCGCCAACCTTAAGAGATCTTCATTGAGTGTTGTTGATCCTTTTGTACCGGGGATTGCCTGGGTAACCCTGCCATTACGGTCAACACTTATTTTGACGACCACTTTCCCTTCTTCCTGATAATTATAATCCGGGGTAGGCAACGAGAGGGATTTTCTTCCCCCCAGATCATATGATATTCCCTTGTTGCCAAGCCCGCTCCCTTCTCCCCGGTTCTGGGAGTCAAAGGATCCGTTCTCCGATCCCTGGTTACCCTGTCCGCCTGTTACTCCTTCGCTTGTAGTATTGGTTCCTGCATTCCTGGCGTTGGTAAGTGCATTCCTTGTTCTGTTTATGATATCTTCCTGCCTTTTA
>Ga0307440_1000342_pt1 | contig 22543 bp, 16 predicted proteins | sample SalMarWE160410MG_FD_202150 | JGI IMG/M metagenome (GOLD analysis project Ga0307440, IMG submission 202150) | Salt marsh sediment microbial communities from the Plum Island Ecosystem LTER, Massachusetts, United States - WE1604-10 | ecosystem: Environmental > Aquatic > Marine > Intertidal zone >...
CGCGCCCCGGCCGACGGGTTGGAAGATGAACGCGAAGCCACACGTGACAAGCGTAGCCCGCCGACCGGGGACGGTCGGCCGGCCCGCCCTCGCGGGACGTCAGCCGTTCGGCTTCGCGGCGCCGGTCGGGTCGCGCCGGCTCGCCTCCTCGCGAGCCTCGGCGAGCGCCTCCCGCCGTTCCGACTCCGCGTGATCGCGGTCGGCTCGCCGCTGGCGCGCCTCGGAAGCGAGCCGGTAGCGACCGGCGTCGCTGCCGCAGACCTCACCGCGGAGCTCGAGGCGCGTGAGGCGGGCGGTGAGCTCGGCGACGCCCGCCCCCACCATCGCCGCCAGGTCGTCGAGAGACGCCTCCTCGACGGCGTAGAGGGCGCTCAGCAGGGCACGGTCTCCTGGTGCGCCCTCGCTGGCCGCTGCGTGCTCGCCTTCGGTCCCGAGGGTCAGGCGGCCTCGGAGGCCAGGGTCGCCTGGCTCGGCGCGGAAACGCCAGAGTACGTCCTCGAGCTCCGTTACGGGATGGGCGCCGTCGCGGATCAGGCGCAGGGTTCCGGCCACGGTGGGGTCGCCGGGCCGGCCGGGGCAGGCGAAGACGTCGCGATGCTGGGCCTGGGCGTGACGCGCCGTGCTGTGCGCGCCGGAGCGGATGCCCGCCTCGACCACCACCACCAGCCGCGACAGGCCGCTGATGAGGCGGTTGCGCTGCGGGAAGTAGTGGGCCTCCGGCCGCACGTCCGGCGGATGCTCGCTGAGGAGCGCGCCGCCGGCTGCCAGGATGCGTTGCGCGAGCCCGCGGTGGCGAGGCGGGTGAAGGTGCGCGTGGCCGGCGCCCAGAACCGCCACCGTCGCGCCGCCGCCGTCGAGCGCGCCCTCGTGCGCGGCACCGTCGATGCCGATGGCCAGTCCCGACACCACCACGACCCGCAGCTCGGCGAGCGCCGCTGCCAGTTCGTGCGCCAGCCTCAGCCCGCGCGCGGTGGCGCGGCGGGTACCCACGACCGCGGCGGCCCGCACGCGGGCAGCGGGTCGGCCGAAGGTGGCCGGGAGTGCGCCTCGCACGTAGAGCAGCGCCGGGGGCGCTTCCGGGGAGAGCCACAGGGGCGCGGGATAGCGCGCGTCATCCCAGCAGAGCACCTCGACGCCGGCGCTTCGCGCCTGCCGCAGCCGGCCCGCCGCCGCGCGCAGGTCGAGAGCGCCGGGCAAGCGGGCGAACACCCGGGCGGGAACGCCGCCGGGCGGCGCGTGCCCCGCCCTCGCTCCGGCGAGGGCCGCCGCGACGCTGCCGTAGACCTCGTGCATGGCGCGCAGGTGGCCGGACCCCATGCCCGGCACGTTGAGCGCCGCCGACACCACCACAGCCGGGTCGTCCATGCCACAGGCTGGCACCTGACCGCCGACGGCGTGGCGCCAGCCGGGCCGGAGCCGCGAGCCGCAGGGCAGCTGCCGGCACGCCCGCGTCCGCTGCCGAGCGCGGCAGCCGACACCCGGCCCGTCACCCCCGCGGCCTCAGGCGAGCTTCCAGCGGCTGCCCTCGGGCGTGTCCTCGACGTCGACGCCCAGCTCCTGCAGGCGCGCGCGCATGGCGTCGGCGGTGTCGAAGTCGCGGCGCTCGCGGGCCCGTTGCCTCTCGTCGAGCAGCATGCCCACCAACCCGCTCAGGAGTACGCGATCCTGCCCGGTGGCGGCGGGACCGGCAGGGATTCCCAGCACGCCGCCGAGCAGGTCGTCGAAGAACGCCCTAGCGGCGGCACGGTAAGCCGAGGATGCGCCCTGCTCCACGCGCCGGTTCACCTCTCGTGCGGCGTCGAACAGCACGGCCAGCGCTTGCGGGGTGTTCAGGTCGTCGTCCATTGCCTCCGCGAAGCGTCGGCGCTCCTCGTCGAAGGCGCCCGGCTCCGGCTCCGCCTCGCGCATCTCGCCCAGCCCGCGGTAGCTGTCTCGCAGCCGCTTGAGCCCTTGATCGGAGGCATTGAGGCCGGCATCGGAGAAGTCCGACACGCTGCGGTAGTGGGAGCGGAGCAGGTGGAAGCGCACGGCGATGGGATCGTGACGCTCGAAGAGCTGGGCCAGCGTGACGAAGTGGTCCTTGGACTTCGCCATCTTCTCGCCCTCCAGCGTGATCATGTTCCAGTGCAGCCAGACGCGTGCGAACGGCTTCCCGGCAGCGCGCGCCTGGGCGATCTCGCACTCGTGGTGCGGAAAGATCAGATCCAGGCCGCCTCCATGGATGTCGAACTCGTCGCCCAGGTACTTCGTGCTCATCACCGAGCACTCGAGGTGCCAGCCGGGGAAGCCCTCGCCCCAGGGGCTCGGCCAGCGCATGATGTGGCCGGTCTCCGCCTTCTTCCACAGTGCGAAGTCGCGCGGGTCGTCCTTGTCGGAGCGTACCTCGACCCTGGTGCCTTCCTGCAGCTCGTCCGGGTCGCGCCCGGAGAGCTCGCCGTACGGTCGATACGCGGATACGTCGAAGTACACGTTGCCGTCCTTGGTGTAGGCGTAGCCACCGTCCAGCAGGGCGCGGGTCAGCTCGATCTGCTCGATGATGTGGCCCGAGGCCCGGGGCACCACGTCGGGGCGCATCACGTTCATGCGCGCCATGGCATCGAAGTAGGCCCAGAAGTACTTCTCGGCGATCTCCATCGGCTCCAGCCGTTCGATCTGCGCGCGCCGCTGGAGCTTGTCCTCGCCCTCCTCGACATCGCTGAGATGTCCCACATCGGTGACGTTGGAGACGAACCTCACGCGGTAGCCGCGGTGACGCAGCCAACGCCGCAGCACGTCGAAGACGACCGGGCCACGGGCGTGCCCCAGGTGCGGGTCGGAGTAGACCGTCGGACCGCACATGTAGATGCCCACCCGGCCGGGCGCCACCGGTTCGAAGGGCTCCTTCCTTCGCGTCAGGCTGTTGTAGAACTCAAGCGCCATGGCACTCCTCGTTCGGCGCGGGCGGCGGACACCCGCACGGTCTCTGGCTGTGACAGGATTTCGACGTCAGGCGCGACGGTGCGGACATCGCCGGACGAGAACCGTGACCCGCACCACCATGCGCTGAGCTTACCACGGCGAAACGCGTCCAGAAGGGTAGACTGACACCCCGTGAGCTACCGTACTCTCGCCAGGTCCGCCACCCACGAGGATGTGGTCCTGGGCTCGCGCTTCATCGCCGTGGTCGCGCCGGTCGCGGCGCCGGCGGCCGCCGAGGCGCTGCTCGCCGACGCCCGCGGCGCGCACCCCGCGGCCAGCCACCACTGCTGGGCCTACCGCATCGGCCTCGACCAGCGCTTCTCGGACGACGGCGAGCCGGGCGGCACCGCCGGCAGGCCGATGCTCGAGGTGCTGCTGAAGCGTGACCTCGACCGCGTGGCCGCGGTGGTGGTGCGCTACTTCGGGGGACGGAAGCTGGGTGCGGGCGGCCTGGCGCGCGCCTACGGCGGGGCGGTGGCGCGCGCGGTGACGGAGGCCGGGGAACGCTGGGTCGAGGCCACACGGCGGCTGCGCATCCGCGCTCCCTTCGCGCAGGTCGACGCGCTGCTGCGCGTGGTCGACGGGGTACCTGGGGCCGTGCGCGACGCGCCGAGCTACGACGAGCACGGCGTAGTGGTGAGCGTGCGCGTGCCCGCCCGGGAGGTGGACCGCGTGCGCGCGCTCGTGCAGGAGGCGAGCCGAGGCGAGGCTCGCTGCAAGCTGCTGGCCGGCGGTCCCGACGATGAAGGCGCTGGTTGAGGCCCCGGTAACGCTCGAGCCGGCGCGGTGGTGGCAGCATGGAGGCGAGATGCGCACCCACATCACCTTTCGGACGCTCCTGATCGCGGCCGTGGCCGGCCTCCTAGTGCTCGCGGGGTGCGCCCCCGCCGCCGGCGGCGGTCAGCCGCTGATCGCGGTCCTGAACGGGCCTGCCTCGGGTCGAATCGCGGGCTCGGCCGAGGTGCTCCAGCAGGACATGTCGCGCCAGGGGCCGCTCCACTTCGCCTTCGTCAACGGCTCTGCGATGCGCTTCGCCGAGGGGCACAACGACTTCCATCACGATCGCGCGATCACCTCGGCCGGCCGCGTCGCCCGCAGCTACGGTGCTCCCTACGCGGTGCTGATCGGGGCACCCACCCTCAAGCGCACCATCGCGCTGTCGCGCAGCGGCGGTGCCCGAAGCGTCGACGTGACCGTGCAGATGGAGGCGGTCGTGGTCGATGCCGCCAACGATCAGGTAGTGTCGCGCCTGACCTCGCAGTCGATGGAACGCGTCCGCTACGAGAGCACCGACATCACGGTGCCTCCGATCCAGCAGGATCCCACCGCCCAGGCCCTGCGCGACCAGGGGGTCGCGGACCTGGCGCCGGCCGTGGTGGGCGCCCTGTGGAGCGGCCTGGGCATCGACGCGGGCGCCTCTGGCGGCTGATCGCTGATGGCCGCCCGGCTCGCCGCGGAGCACGGCCCGCGGTGTCAGCGGAAGTAGTTCCGTATCACGTCCTGATACTCGAGCGGGATGTCGCCCTCGGTGAGCGCCTGCTCCGCCGCTTTGCGGTAGCTGTCGAGGCTACTGCCGGCGGGCAGGTCCACGCTCGAGGCTCCCGGAAGGCGTACCGCTCCACCGCTCGCCTGCTGTCCCGGACGGATCTGACCCGGCAAGAACTGGGGAAGCTGCGACGCTCCGGCCGCCGGAGGCGTGGCGGAGCCTCCCGTGCCCGGTGCGCTACCGCCGCTGCCGCTCCCCTGCGCCCGCTCGCCGCCGGGAAGGGCGCCTTGCGGGACGTCGGCGGCGCTGCCCTGACCACCGCCGGTGCCGCCTTGCTGTGGGCCGCCACCGGGCTGTGCACCGGCATCGGGCCGGCCTCCGGAGCCGGACCAGGGCGCGGGCGCCCCTTGGCCCGAGGGCTGGCCGCTGCGGCCGCTGCCCTGGCCGCTGCCGGGCTGAGAGGTGCCGCTCGGGCCCTGCCCGCTCCCCGCGCCGTTCGGGGGCGCGGAGCTGCGGCTGCCAGCGTTGGGTGCGCCCGGTGTCGAGGGCTGGTCGTTCGCCGGGGGCGCCTGCCCGCCTGGCGCGGCCGTCGGGTTGCCAGCAGCCTGGCCCGGGCTACCGGACTGCGGGCCGGAGGGCGGGGTCGAGCCCGATGCCGGCTGCGAGGCCGAGCCGTTGCCGGCGCTCCCCGTCGCACCTCCGGGCCGGCCCGGCTGCGCCGCCGTTGCGGGGGGAAGCGTCGCGTTCGCTGCACCCTGCCCGCTCGCGCCGCCGGCGCCTCCGCCGGCCGCCGGCGCCTGCTGCTGCAAGCTCTGCAAGTAGCGCGACAGCACCTGCTGGTCGTTCGGGCTGCCGGGAGCGCCGCCGCCGGCCTCGCTCGCGCCGCTACCCGGGGCACCGGGCGTCGCGCCGCCCGCCGCCCTGGGTGGGGAGGCGGCCGGCGGCGTGGGCTGCCCCGCTCCCGTCCGCGGCCCTGCCGCCGGCGCGGCGGTGCCGGGCGATCGCGCGCCGCCCAGCTGCCGGGCGGCGGGGCCGCCCGCCAGCGAGACGAGCAGCAGCGCCAGAGCCGCAGCGAGGGCGGGTAGCCACCAGGGGTGGAGCTCCGGAGGGCGAACGTCGCGCACGCTGTCCACGGCGCGGGCGCGGACCGCTCCGGCGAAGCCGAAGGGATCGCCGTTCGGCGGTAGCCCGAGGGTCGTCTCGTAGGCCAGCCCCGCCCGCTGGCGGATGTAGCGCAGCGCCTTCGCGTCCTCGTTCGGCACCGGCAGGAAGGCTCCCAGCAGGCAGGCACCGGCGAGGGCGGCCGCCTGCTGCCAGGGCGAGGCACCCACCGCGGCCGCCACCAGGGACGCCAGCAGGGCGGCGAGGCTGCCCCGCAGCAGGTGCGCTTGCACCCGTTGCCGGCGCGCGATGCGTCGGTGCAGCAGGAAGGCCTCCTCGACGCTCGGGCGGCTCGCCCGGCGCCGGCGGCTGGGGCGGATCACGGGGCGGACGCCCCCTCACCGTCCGTGGCGGCCGCCCGGCGGCCCGGCCACGCCAGCCATACCGCCCCGGCGACGGCCAGCGCCACCATCAGCAGCGCGTGGGGCCACGCCACGCTCTGCGAGCTCGTGAGCGGGTTGAGCAGGTCGAGTCCCAGGCGGACGTCGAGCCAGGTAGCCGCGATCAGCGTCAACGGCACCAGCAGCGTCAGGAAGGCGTCCAGCCGAGCCAGGGCCGCCGCTCGCGCGAGCGCCGTGCCGAGGCAGAAGTAGGCGAAGGTCTCGATGAAGGGAAGCACCGAAGGCCACCACAACGGCACGGCGGGGTAGCTGGCGGCGTAGGACGCCACCTCGAAGGGTACCGACGCCACGACGAAGACCAAGACCGCGCCAGCCGTGGCACGTCGGCGAGCGGGCGGCTCGCGCGCTTCGGCAGCCCCGAACCCCATGGCGATGAGCGCCAGCAGTGCCGCCCGCGTCGGCGCGAGCGCGAACCAGGTTTCGTTGGCCCCGCCGCCGCCCGGCCAGCGCACCGCCAGAACGAAGAGCAGCGCCGCCAGGAACAGCGCCAGCGCCTGGAGCACGTCGGGGCAGCGAGCGCGGCGCGCTACGGCGGACAGGGCGGTCATGGTGGGGTCCCGCCGTCCGTGATGGTCGGGGGTAGCGCCACCCACAGGCGCTGCGGGCCCTCCGCGAGCGCCGTCCCGCGGGGGAGGAGTGCGCCCAGCCGCGCCATCATCGGCGACGCCGCGCCCTCCTCGCCGGGCGCCACCGCCCGTGAGGCGCCGGCAGCCAGATCGCCTTGCGCGCCCATGCCGACCACGTAGACGTCGCGGAGAGCGGTCGTGCCGGCATTGCGCAGGCGCCCGCCCTGGTAGCGGAGCGCCGCCTGGCCCAGGGAGGGCCGGAGTGCCAGCGTCACGCCGTGCCAGCGCGGCAGCTGCACGTGCGTCCCGCCAGCGTCGGTGAGGTACGGCTCCGGCGTGAGCGGCCTGGCGGCGCCTGCCACGCTCACCTCGCCGGCCGGCAACGTCAGCCGCTCGGCCACGCTCAGCCCCAGCGCCAGCTCGCCGCCGCCTACCATCAGCGTGCGCCCTGCGCTAATGACCGCAGCCGGCGGCCGCATCAGGCGCCAGCCGGCAACGGACAGCACCAGCGCCAGCGCCACGGTCGCGAGCACGCCGGGCGTCCCGCCGAACCGCAGCGAGAGCAGCGCCAGCAGGGCGTACGCCGCCGCCAGCGACAGCACCAGCGGCTGGGGGGCCGACCTCGGGCTACGGACCAGAGGCGTGGCGGCGAGCGCCGCCAGCAGGGCCCCGCGGTCCTGCTCGTGCCAGTCGGCGAGCGCTCGGCTGGCGGCGCCCACGGAGGCGGGCACGCGGCGCACCTCGCCGGCCCCCAGGCGACTGACGCCGCTGCCGGCGAGCCGTGCCAGCCCCGCCTGGCTGGCGGGGAGAGCTCCTGCCAGCAGCACCTCCGCGCCGCCGGCCGCTGCCGCCGCGACCGAAGCCGTCCGCGGAGACGCGGCCGTGCCGTCGATCAGCAGGCTGGCGACCCCGTCGTAGGCGGCCGCACGAGCGGGCAGCTCGGGCGCCGCCACATCGACCACTCGCGCGTCGCTCGGGTAGGCCGCGCGCCACGCGCCGGGGTCGGCCGACACCACCACTTGCAGGGGCCGGCCGTCGGCCTCGCGGGCGCCGAGGCTCCCGCTCGCCAGCACCCGTCCGGCGCTGACCAGCCGCCAGCTCAGCGTCTGGAAGGCGGGAACGTAGAGATCGTCGTCGAAGACGCTCACGCCGCTGCCTCCCGGCAGCGACGCACGATAGCGGACGATGCGCGGCCCGGTCACCAGATCGCCCTCGTCGATGCGCACCTCGAGGGTGGTGGCGGCGGCATCGCGGACGGTCACCTCCAGCGGGTTCCAGGCGCCCGCCACCAGCTTCCCGCCCAGGCCCAGGATCACCCGTGCCCCGTCGGCGCCCTGCCCGCGGGCGCTGCCCGCCACGGCGACGGCCACCAACACGAGCCAGGCGAGCGCCGGCCGGTGTGGCCGCCGGCGCGCGCCGCCCGCTCGTCTGCGCGCCCACAGCAAGAGCATAGTCACCTGATCGGAGTATACGGGCGCGGCCGGCGCACTCGGTGGTGCAGGGCACGCTGCTTCGGGCGAGTGCCTAGGGTGCCGCGTTGCTGATGACGCCCGCCTTCGGGCGAACCACGATGGCGCTGACCACCTTGCGCTCGAAGCTGCGGTTGACCGCCTTGCCGTCGGCGACCAGGGTAGCGCTCGAGCCGCTGTCCAAGCGCATGGCGGCGCGCGCGCCCAGCTGCAGGAACAGCGGCACCAGGTCCGCTGCGCGCATGCGCTCGGCCACGACCAGCAAGACCGTGCCGTCCGGTTTCACGCCGATGGCCGACTGCTGGGTCACGGCATCCAGGATGCGCTCCCCTTTCGGGAAGCCCTCCTTGACGGGGTCGTAGGCCGCCTGGCCATTCTCGACCAGCAGCGGGCCGGCCTCCACCGCGTAGGGGGCGGTCTGGAAGGCCTGCGGCTGCAGGCTCAGGTGCAGCGCGACCGCCGCGCCGGCGTCGACGCGCGCCAGGGCGCGCTTGTCGGGCGGGTAGACCAGAGCGAAGCCCGACCGGGGCACGCTCCGCGGACCCACCATGTTGCCGAGGACCACGCCGCGTTGCGCGGTGATGACGCCGAGCCTGGGGCCGCCGACCAGCGCGCCGGGTGCGGTGGCGAGCCACACGCCGTCCCTTCCGCTATCCCCCACGTCGACGTTGGAGGTGCCGACCTGTAGCCACAGGTGCGCCTGGTCGAGGCGAGCGATGACCGCCCCCGCGGGGCCGAGCGCCACGGCGGCGCGCGCGGCGGTGGGCAACGACAGCAGCCCGAAGTCCACTCGTAGCAGGCCGACGGCGGCGAAGGTGTCGGGGTCGAAGTACCCGGCGTTGATGCCCGCCACCGCGCCGGAGCTGAGCTCGCTGAGCGTGTGACCCTGACCGCTCGCGCCCACCACCCTCAGCTCGGCCTCGCCCGGGACCACCGAGATGACGTGGACCACGCTGGTCCCTGCCGAGGAGGGGGCATTGAAGCGGTGGTAGATGATACCCGGAGCCAGCGTGCGCCGGACCTCGGGCAGCTTGGCCTGGACCTGCGGCACGACGTCCACCACCAAGCGGGCGGGGTTGGCGAGAGGGAAGACCTGGTAGTGGAAGGCGGGGCCGAACACGGTCGCCCGCACGCCGCCCGCTTCGGGGTCGACCTGGACGTCGATCCCCTGATAGGCGTCCGGTGAGCCCGCCGGCAGCAGCATGGGAGGGAGGTGCAGCGTGAGCGGATTGCCCCGGGCGACGTCACCCTCGAAGCGCAGGCCGCTCAGGTCGCTCTCGGACACGCCGCTCAGGTCGAACACGATGCGCACCTGGGCGTCTCCGCCGAAGCGCACGTCCGAGAGCCGCGGCAGGCGCACGCCCAGGGCGTCGAGGATGGTGCCGTCCACCAGCACGCCACCCGCCGTGACCTTGGGAGGGTCGGCCGAGACGTCGCCGAGCCAGCCGAGCCCCTCGACGTAGGTGAGGGTGGTGCCGCCGTAGGAGAGCGTGACCCCCCCGTCTTGCACCTGCACCGACGCTCCCGGCAAACGGTAGAGGGGAGCCTTCTGCGCCCCCGCCACGCCCGCTACGGCGATCAGGAGGAGCAGCAGCAGAACGTGGAGGGGGAGACGACGCATCAACACCTGCACCCCGAGTCTTGCAAGCCCGAGTGCTTCAGAGATGAGACAAACTTCCTATGCAGGGCTTGGATGAAGGCGGGCCGGCCGGCCGCCGGTCAGAGGTTGTGGAAGAGCTCGAGGAAGGGCTCCACGCCCACCTGCGAGCCCAGGATGTGGCTGAGGCCCAGCTCGACCAGGTAGGCGTCCAGGTCGAATCGGTTGAAGGTGAGCGCGCCGACGCTCATGGCTCTCCTGCGAAGCGCGGACACCGGCTCGCCAGCGACGTCGAGCAGCGTGAGGTGCGGCCCCAGCAAGGAGCCCGGAACGCTCACCGTGTCGCTCAAGCGCACCAGTAGGTCGGCCCGCTCGAGCAACGTCGGCACCAGGGGGTCGCTGGCTGCCCGCGCCACCACACCCGTGCTGGCCGCGAGATGGGGCATCGACCGCTCGGCATCGGCCGGGCTGTCGGCGAGCACGGCGACCGACGCCGCGCCCTGGCTGGACAGCTCACGCGCCAGCCCGCGGGCCGCCGGCCCGCCGCCCAGCAGCACCACGTCGGCCTCGCGCGCGTCCCAGCGGGCGCTGGCCAGCAGCGCCGCCGCCGCACGCCCGAGGTTGTACTCGGCGATGATCCCACCCGGCGTGACGGTCACGGTATCGGCGCCGCCCACCTCGGTGGCGTCGAGCGAGGCGCGATCGGCGTGGTCCAGCGCGGCCTGTTGCACCGCTTGGTCGAGCACCAGCGCGCCGGCGAAGTCGAGGCGGCGCAGGCCACGGTAGAGCTCCTCGACGCCTCCCGGCGCGACCGGGTGGAGGTGGAAGCGCCCCTGGCCGTCCCGGAAGCCGCGCAAGGCGTGGGTGATGTCGGCATCGGCGCTGGCCACGGCGACGAGGTGCATGGGCCCCAGTATAGCCGCGCCGGCCCGCCGCCGCCTCGCCGGGAGAGCCCGGAGCGCGTCTGTCACGCGGTGTGTGCCCGGCGAGCTGTGTTACAGTGGCCCATGGTCGGACCGGCCCACCTCGTCGCGCGGGGCCGCGGCAGCGCCCGCCTGGGGGCCAGCCCCGAGCCGGTGCTCGCTCGGCCGACGCGGCGAACGTCTCGGTGACGCTCGCCTGCCTCACGCTTGCCATCCCACAATCCCCCAGTGACCCGAACCACGAAGAGGTGCAGCATGCATGTTGTTCTCCCCGACGGTAAGCCCCTGGAGCTGCCGCCGCACGCCACCGGCGCCGAGATTCCCCGCGCCATCGGGCCAGGCCTGGCCAAGGCAGCCTTGGGCGTGGAGGTCGACGGCCGCCTGTCCGACCTGCTGAGCGAGGTGCCCGAGGGCGCCAAGGTCAAGGTCCTGACCAAGAAGGACCCTCAGGTCGTGACCCTGATGCGCCACACCCTGGCGCACGTGATGGCCCAGGCCGTGACCGAGTACTTCGTGCAGCAGGGCTTCGACGCCCGCCAGGTGCGTATGGGCGTGGGACCGGTCATCGAGGACGGCTTCTACTACGACTTCGACCTGCCGCGCACGCTCACCCCCGACGACCTCGGCGCCATCGAGCAGATCATGCGCCGGATCGTGGCCGACGACCTTCCCCTGCGCAAGTACGCGCTGCCGCGCCGGCAGGCGCTGGCGCGGTTCGAGGAGCGCGGCGATCCCTACAAGGTGGAGCTGATCCAGGACCTGCCGGAAGCCGAGGCCATCACCTTCTACGAGCAGGGCGGCGCCGAAGGCTTCACCGACCTGTGCCGCGGACCGCACGTGCCGCGCACCGGGGCCATCTCGCCGCACTTCAAGCTGATGAGCGTGGCCGGAGCGTACTGGCGCGGCGACGAGCGCCGGCCCATGCTGCAACGCATCTACGGGGTGGCGTTCCGCAGCGCCGACGAGCTCGAGCACCACCTGTGGCTCCTGGAGGAGGCGAAGAAGCGCGATCACCGCAAGCTCGGACGCGAGCTGGGGCTGTTCACCCTGAGCGAGGACATCGGCGCGGGGCTGCCGATCTTCTTCCCGCGCGGCGAGATCGTGCGCTACGAGATGGAGCGCTACGTGCGCGAGCTGCAGACCAGCTACGGCTATCAGCACGTCTGGACCGGGCACATGGTGCGCGAGTCGCTCTACGCTCGCAGCGGCCACCTGGAGAACTACGCCGAGGTGATGTTCCCGGCGATGGAGGACGAGGAGGTGCGCATGCGGCTCAAGCCCATGAACTGCCCCAGCCACATGACCCTCTTCAACGCCGAGCACCACAGCTACCGGGAGCTGCCGCTCCGCTACGCCGAGTTTGCCACCCTCTACCGCTACGAGAAGTCCGGGCAGCTGTCCGGCCTGACCCGCGTGCGCAGCCTCACCCAGGACGACTGTCACATCTTCTGCACCGAAGAGCAGGTCCAGGAGGAGTTCGCCCTGGCTCTGCGGCTCATCCAGGAGGTGCTGTCGACCTATCGGCTGACCGACTACCGCGTCCAGCTCAGCCTCCGTGGCGAGGAGGGCAAGTACGTCGACGATGACGAGAAGTGGGTGAAGGCCACCGACGCTCTGAGGCGCGCGCTGGATGCCGAGGACGTGCCCTACGACGAGGTTTCCGGCGAGGCGGCGTTCTACGGCCCCAAGGCCGACTTCATGGCCCGCGACGCGCTGGGGCGCGAGTGGCAGCTCTCCACCATCCAGGTCGACTTCATCCAGCCTGCCCGGCTGGACTGCGGTTACATCGGGGAGGACGGCGACCGGCACACGCCCGTGGTGCTCCACCGTGCCGTGACGGGCTCCACCGAGCGCTTCATGGGTGTGATGCTCGAGCACTTCGCCGGCGACCTGCCGCTGTGGCTGGCGCCGGAGCAGGTGCGCATCGTGCCCATCGCCGACCGCCACCTCGGCTACGCGGGCGAGCTGAGACAGCGCCTGCTGGATGCCGGGCTCCGCACGGAGACCGACGACCGCAGCGAGCGCATGAACGCCAAGGTGCGCGACGCCGAGCTGTTGAAGGTGCCCTACATCGCCATCCTGGGCGACAAGGAGGCCGGGGCCGGCAGCGTCTCCTTCCGCAGCCGCAAGGAGGACGACCGCAACGGCGTTCCGGTCGCCGCCTTCGTGGAGCACCTGGTGAGCGCGGTCCGCGAGCGCCGTGCGGAGGTGGCGCCGCTCGCCGCGTCCGCGGCCTGAGCGTGACCGGCGCCGCCCGCCGCGGAGGCGTCAGCCCCGGGTGTGGATGGTCACCTGCTCCATCACGTCGGGGGCGGGCTTGGCTCCGGGACGCGAGGGGTCGATACGCTGCAGCGCGTCGAGCACCTCGTGCCCCTCGATGACCCGGCCGAACACGGCGTGGCGGCCGTCCAGCCAGGGGGTGGCGTCGAAGGTGATGAAGAACTGCGAGCCGTTGGTGTCGGGACCGGCGTTCGCCATCGAGAGAACGCCCTTGCCGTCATGGCGCAGCTCGGGGTGCAGCTCGTCGGGGAAGCTGTAGCCCGGCCCGCCGCGACCCGTGCCGGTGGGATCGCCGGTCTGCGCCATGAACCCGTCCAGCACACGGTGGAACGGGACCCCGTCGTAGAAGCGCTCCAGCGCCAGGAACACGAAGTTGTTGACGGTCGCGGGCGCGCGATCCTGGTACAGGTCGATCACCATGTCGCCCTTGCTGGTGTGGATGAGGGCGCGGTAGTCGGTCCCCGGCTGCAGCACGTCCTGTGCCCGCTCGAAGCGGGCGTTGGCGGCCGGCGCCTCGCCGGCCTCGAGCCGGCTGAATCCCTCTAGCGCGTTCGTTGGCATGGGTATCCTCTCTCCGCCCTCTCGGGCCGGGTCGGGAGGCGGGTCGCCATGGGCGGCGCGCCACCTCGCGGCGACGACATCGGCTGGCGCGCGGCGGCCGGCCTCACGAGGCCGGCCGGGTACCGACGACCACGCGCTCGAGCGTATCGGGCTGCGGGTAGAAGGCGACCGCTGGCTTGCCGCTGGCGGCGCCCACCACGCCGCGGTAGCCGTCGATGGTGAACGACTGCCCGGCCACCGGCGGGGCGCCGAGCGCCTTGGCGAGCGCCGCGCCGACGGTCGTGCTGCGGCCGCCGGCCAGCGTGACCCCCTTGGAGGCGAGCAGCCCGAGGGTATCGTCCATGGCCACGACGGCCTCGGGGTTCTGCGGATCGATCCGCTGGAGCTTGTCCAGTACCGCGCCGCCGGCGATGACCTGGCCGAAGATGTTGTAGTGGCCGTCGAGCCACGGGGTGGCGGCGAAGGTGATGAAGAACTGCGAGCCGTTGGTGTTGGGCCCGGCGTTGGCCATGGCCACCACGCCGCGCTTGTCGAAGTGCAGCCGCGGCGAGATCTCGTCGTTGAAGGTGTAGCCCGGCCCGCCGCGACCCGTGCCGGTGGGATCCCCGGTCTGCGCCATGAAGCCGTCCAGCACACGGTGGAACGGGACCCCATCGTAGAAGTGGTGGAGCGCCAGGAACACGAAGTTGTTGACGGTGCGGGGAGCATCGGCGGCGAACAAGCGGATGGTGATGGGTCCCTTCGACGTCACCAGGACCGCGACGTAGTCGGTCTTCGGCGCCAGCACCTGCCGTGCCCGGTCGAAGACCAGCTGGCGCTGTTGGCTGAGGTACGGCGCCGCCACGTAGCCCTCCGGCAAGGCCACGCTCGAGGCGGCTCCCGCCGCGCCGCCGCCCGCCGACTCCGCCGGAGGCGTGCTGCCCGCCGCCGCGGCGTCGAGCGCAGCCTTGCCGGCGGCGGGAGCGGCCACCCGTCCGGCACCCCCGGCGGCACCGGCGGCGGTCGCAGCCTTGCCGCCGGTGGCCGCCTGCGACCCGGACGGCCGCCGCGCCAGCCAGAAGCCGGTGAACACCAGCAACAGGGTGAGCAGGACCAGGGCCAGGACGCGCATCATACCGGCCTCAGGTGGGCGCTCCCGGCGCGGCGTCCAGCTCCCGGGCCCGGTCGATGGCACGCTGGACCGCCAACCCGTCGACGACGGTCGCGGCGTGGCCCAGCGCCTCCCGCTCGCCGTCCCCCAGGGCTCGGTTCAGCGCCTCGGCGAAGAGCACGCTGCCGGCGGCGAAGCCCGACGCCCGGAAGCGGTTGGGAACGATCGTCGGCAGGGGCGTCACGTACTCCTTGAGCTGACCCCCGCCCTTGCCGTAATAGAGCTTCAGGGAGCGGTCGATCACCAGGCTGCCCTCGGTGCCGCGCACCGTGAAGAGGTCGATGGCGTCGTCGAGCGCCGCCCCGTGGAGCAGCGCGGTGCCTACCACCGCGCCGGCGCGGAAGGTCAACGAGGCGATGTCGTCGGCCGTCACCCGGCGCTCCTCGCCGTCGGCGTCTGGCCGGGCAGGGTAGACGCGGCCGAGCGTGGCGCCCCGCACCTCGACCTCTTCGCCCAGCAGCCAGCGCACCGAGTCGAGCACGTGGCTGCCGAGCGCTCCCAGGATGCCGCCGCCCTGGGCGGCATCCGACCACCAGCTCCAGGGCCTGCCGGGATCCACCCGCGAGCGATTCGCCACGCGGGCGGTGACCGTGATCACGCGGCCGATGGCTCCGGACGCGATCAGCTCGCGGGCCTTGCGCCGTGCGGGGGTGAAGCGCAGCTCGTGGTCGACCAGCGCCAGCCGGTTCGCCTGGCGCGCCGCGGCAACGATGGCCTCGGCACCGGCGGCGTCGAGGGCGAGCGGCTTCTCACACAGCAGGTGGCGGCCCGACGCCAGCACCGCGACGGCCTGCTCGAGGTGAAGGCCCGGCGGCGTGGTCACCGCTACCAGCGCCACGTCCATGGACAGCAGCTCGCGCCACGAGCCGGTCGCCTCGGCCACTCCGTGCCGCTCGGCGACGGCGCGCGCCCGCGCCGCGTCGTGGCTCGCGACCGCCGCCACCTCCAGCCCTCCCGCCTGGAAGGCGGGGATGAGCACGCGGTCGGCCCAGCCGGTACCGATGACGCCCACGCGCACGCTCATGGGAGAGGCACCTGCCGTCGCATACGGCTCGTAGTCTACCCGCTCGAGCCGCGGCCGAGTCGGGCCGGGAAACGCCGCCGCGCGTGCCGGAGCCTGCTCCGCTCCGCGAGGCCCGCCGCCACCGGCTGTAAGACCTCCGTCAGCGGCGCGTAAGGTGCGCGTGACAGGCGGCCGGTTAGCCTCGTCCCATGCACTTCAACGATCTCCTGAAGCAGCTCGTGGAGCGAGGCGCGTCCGACATCCACCTGCACGTCGGCATGCCCGCGCTGGCGCGCATCAACGGCAAGCTCACCGCCGTGAGCGAGTCCAAGGTGGCGCCCAGGTTCACCGAGTCGCTGGTCGAGCTGATGTGCGACGATGCTCAGCGGGGCGCGTTCAAGACCCGCCACCAGGTCGACCTGGCCTACAGCGTGGCGGGGTTGGCGCGCTTCCGCGTCAACCTCTTCCGGCAGCGTGGCTCCGTGAGTGCCGTATTACGCGTCATCGTCAGCGACGAGTCGGTGTTGGACGTCGTCAACCTGCCTCAGGACACCATCGACTACTTCCGCGACCAGGAGAAGGGGCTGGTGCTGGTCACCGGCCCCACGGGCAGCGGCAAGTCCACCACCCTGGCGCGCATCGTCGACGAGATCAACCGCACCCACGCCAAGATGATCGTCACCGTCGAGGACCCCATCGAGTACCTGCACCGGTCCAAGCGGTCGGTGGTGGTCCAGCGGGAGCTGGGCGTCGACGCGCGCTCGTTCTCCGAGGCGCTCGTCGCCGCCATGCGGCAGGATCCGGACGTGATCATGATCGGGGAGATCCGCGACCACGCCACCGCCACCGCCGCGTTGAGCGCGGCCCAGACCGGACACCTGGTCTTCAGCACGCTCCACACCCAGGACTCGGTGCGCACCATCAACCGCGTCATCGAGCTGTTCCCACCGCACGAGCGCGCCACCGCCCGCATCCTCTTCGCCGAGTCGTTGGTGGGCGTGGTGTCGCAGCGCTTGCTGCCGCGGGCCGACGGCAAGGGCCGGGTGGCGGCGCTGGAGATCCTCAAGGGCACGCTCCGGGTCAAGGACCTGGTGCGCGACGAGGAGCGCACGGGAGAGCTCTACGATGCCTTGCGCGACGCCCGGCTGGACGGCATGCAGCTGTTCGACGACAACCTTGCGGAGCTCTACGGGCAGGGCGTGATAAGTTTCGAGACCGGCATGGCGGCCGCCACCAGCTCCCAGGCGTTCAAGATGGCGGCCACCCAGGTGGACCTGACCCGCGAGGACCGGGCGGCGTCCGGGAGCATCGCAGCCAGCTAGAACGGCACCTCCGGAGCGGGCGACTGGCGCTGGCCGTAGCCGTTGCCGGCGGGTCGCTCCGTCAGCAGCCGGCGCTGGTCGAGGGTGACCGTCGTTCGCAGCCAGGGGCAGCTCGCCTGCAGCTCCTCGAGCCGGGCGACGTCGACGCGCACGCCGTCGGCGGCGTAGCTGGCACGCCCCTGAGGGCCCTCCAGCTCGAGCCTCACCGGCGTGGTGCCGCCGTACTCGTCGAGCAGGGAGCGCAGCTCGAGCAGGTGATGGCGCCCCACCTGCGACACGTCGAAGCGCAGCACCGCGACCTCCAGCCCGCGCTCGCGGGCGTCCCAGCGGATGAGGCGGTCGGCCACCAAGCGGACGCCGTCACCGTCCTCGGATACGTCCGCCACCACCACCACGGGCGCGTCCTCGGCCAGCAGGTGCGCCATCGCCTCGTAGCTGCGGCTGAAGGCCACCAGCTCCCGCGCGCCGGACTCGTCGGCCACCTCGAAGCGCGCCATCATGGTGCCCTTGCGGGTGGGACGCTTGGCGACATTCTGCAGGATGCCGGCGAGCACGATGCGCACGCGGCCTCCCGGTCGTTGCGGCGGGTGCTCGCCGACGTACGCCTGGACCGCGTCCACCGGGCAGGTGGCGGCGTCCGCCAGGCCCGGGTAGGAGTTCATCGGATGGGCGCTGATGTACAGACCCAGCGCCTCCTTCTCGAAGCGGAGCAGCTCGAGCTCGCCGAGCGCCTCACCGCCCTCCAGGGTGGGCGGCTTGATCTCCTCGGCGCCGAAGAGGCTGGTCTGCCCCTGGGCCGCCTGCTCGCGCTGCATCGCCCCCCACTTCAGCGCGGGCTCGAGGTTCGCCAGCAGGACGTGCCGCTCGCCCAGCTGGTCGAAGGCGCCGGCCTTGACCAGGTGCTCCACCGCGCGCTTGTTGACCAGGGTGGTGTCCACCCGTCGGCAGAAGTCGAACAGGTCGGCGAAGTCGCCGGACTGCCGGCGCTCGCTCAGGATGTGGTCGACGGCCAAGTCCCCGACGTTCTTGATGCCGTAGAGGCCGAAGCGCACCAGGCCGCCCACGGGGGTGAAGTCGGCGTTGGACTCGTTGATGTCGGGTGGCAGCACCTCGATGCCCATATGGCGCGCGTCGGCGACGTACTCGGCGACCTTGTCCGAGTTGGCTCGCTCGACGGTGAGCAGGGCGGCCGCGAAGGCGACCGGGTAGTGCGCCTTGAGGTACGCGGTCTGATACCCGAGCACGCCATAGGCCGCCGAGTGGGACTTGTTGAAGCCGTAGTTGGCGAAGCGCTCCAGCAGGTCGAAGATGCGGTTGGCCTCGGCGCCGTCGATGCCCTGCTCCGCGGCGCCCGTGGTGAAGATCTGGCGCTGCTTCTCCATCTCGGCAACCTTCTTCTTGCCCATGGCGCGGCGCAGCAGGTCGGCCTGGCCCAGCGAGTACCCGGCCACCGCCTGGGCGATCTGCATGATCTGCTCCTGGTAGACCGGGATGCCGTAGGTCTCCTCCAGGATGGGGGTGAGCAGCGCCTCGGTGGCGGGGAAGTCCGTGTAGTCGATCGCCTCCTCGCCGCGGTGCCGGCGCAGGTAGGCGGGGATGTTCTCCATGGGGCCCGGCCGGTACAGCGCATTCACGGCGACCAGGTCCTGGATGCGGCTGGGCCGCACCTTCTTGAGCGTGTCCACCATCCCCGGCGACTCGAACTGGAACACGCCGGAGGAGTCGCCGCGGGAGAGCAGCTCGTAGGTGGCGGCGTCGTCCTGGGGGAAGGCGTCCGGGTCGAGGTCCACACCCAGGGCGTCGCGCACGATCTTCACGGCGGCCTCGATGAACGAGAGGGTGCGGAGCCCCAGGAAATCCATCTTGATGAAGCCGAGCTCCTCGACCGAGCCCATGTCGTACTGGCACACCACCGGCCCGTCGCCGGCGCGGAACACGGGCGCCAGCTCCTGGACCGGGCGCCGCGAGATGATGACGCCTGCGGCGTGGACCGAGGCGTGGCGCGTGAGCCCCTCGAGCGTCTCCGCCACGTCGACGTACTCCCGCGCGCCGGAGTCGTAGAGCTCGCGGAACTCGGGGACCTCCTGCTTCGCGCGGGCGATGGAGACGCTGCGGCCGTACACGACGGGAACCAGCTTGGAGATGCGATCGGCATCGGCGAAGGGGGCCTCCATCACGCGAGCGGCGTCCTTGATGGCGGCGCGCGAGGCCATGGTGCCGAAGGTGGCGATGTGGGCCACCTTGTCGTCGCCGTACTTCCCGCGAACGTAGTCGATGACCTCGCCGCGGCGCACGTCGGAGAAGTCGATGTCGAAGTCGGGCATGGAGATGCGCTCGGGGTTGAGGAAGCGCTCGAACAGCAGCCCGAAGGCCACCGGGTCGATGTTGGTGATGCGCAGCGCGTACGCCACGATCGAGCCGGCCCCGGAGCCGCGCCCAGGCCCCACCGCGATGCCGTGGTCCTTGGCCCAGTTGATGAAGTCCGCAACGATCAGGAAGTAGTCGGGGAAGCCCATCGCCACGATCACCCCGAGCTCGTACTCCGCGCGCCGGAGCAGCTCGAGCGCGTCCGGCTCGGCATGCCCTTCGAAGGCGTCGAGGTGGGGGTAGGCGTAGCGGTCGTAGGTGTCGCCCTCGCCCTTCGGTCGTCGCCCGCGCTCGCCCTGCTCTGCCAGCGCCAGCAGCACGCCCTCGAGGTCGAGCGCGGCCACCTCCTCAGGCTCGCGCGCCTGCGCGAGGTAGCTGCGGTAGAGCGCCTCGTCGATCACCGGGTAGCGCTGCATCAGGCCGCGGTAGCTCTCCAGGCGCAGCTGCTGCGCCAGCGTGCGGCCTTCCGGCAGCGGCAGCTCCGGCATCTGGTAGACGCGCCGGCTGCCGATGGGCAGCACCACGTCGCACATGTCCGCCACCCGCAAGCTGTTGGCCAGGGCACCGGGGAAGGCGCTCTCCGGCAGCGCGGCCGCCATCTCCTCGGGCGTCTTGACGTAGAACTCGTCGCAGGGGAAGCGGAAGCGGTCGGGGTCGGAGAGCACCGTCTTGGTCTGGATGGCGAGCAGCGCCTCGTGCGCGCGGGCGTCCTCCCTGCGCACGTAGTGGCCGTCGTTGGTGGCCACCATGCCAAGACCGTAGCGCTCGGCGTACCCCTTGAGGACGGAGTTGAGGCGGCGTTGTTCGTCGAGGCCGTGGTTCTGCAGCTCGATAAAGAAGTCGTCGCCGTAGATGTCCAGGTAGGCCTTCAGCATGCGCTCGCCCTCGTCCTCGCCGAGATCGAGGACGGCGCGAGGGATCTGCGCGCCGAGGCAGCCGGACAGCGCGATGACGCCCTGGCTGTGCTCGGAGAGCAGCTCGTGATCCACGCGCGGCTTCATGTAGAAGCCTTCCAGGTAGGCGCGGCTGGAGAGCCTGCAGAGATTCTGATAGCCGGTGAAGTCCTTGGCCAGCAGCGTCAGGTGGTAGTAGCCGCCGTCGAGGTTGCCCGCCATGCGCCGCTTCTCGAAGCGCGACCCGCTGGTGACGTAGGCCTCCATCCCCAGGATGGGCTTGACGCCGGCGGCCTCGGCGGCCTTGTAGAACTCCACCGCCCCGTGCATGTTGCCGTGGTCGGTCATGGCCACGGCGGCCTCCCCGGGCGTCACCTGCCGGACCCACTCGACCAGGTCCTTGATCCGAGCGGCCCCGTCCAGGAGGCTGTAGGCGGTGTGCTGATGGAGGTGGGCGAAGGCGGGCAAGGGTCCTTCCGGCATGGCCCATGCTACCCTCGCGTCCGCCCGCCGGAGGCGGGGCGCCGGATGCGCGGCACCGCCCGGCGCCGGTCCGGGCGTCGCGCCGCAGACGGCGGCTCGCAGCCCTCCTCCGCCGGGCCCGGAGGCTCCCGCCTGGACGGCAAAGGTCGCGTTGACAGCGAAAAAACCGGCGTGCTACGCTTCACTAGCTCGGCGGCCACCAGGGCGTCGAGCGGAGGCGTGGGCCACGGCGCCGTAGCCAAGGGGTAAGGCAGAGGTCTGCAAAACCTCGATTCACCGGTTCGAATCCGGTCGGCGCCTCCACCACTCGGTCCCACCCGCAGGTCGCGCAGGCGCGTAGCTCAGTGGGAGAGCGCTACATTGACACTGTAGAGGTCGGCGGTTCAATCCCGCCCGCGCCTACCAAGCGAGAACAGCCTCACGAGCGCAACGCCAAGCCCCCGGACCCCGCCGTCCGTGGGGCCTCGGCGTGGTGGACACCGCCAGCCTGGCGGCCGCAGGCAGCCGGCCCCCGCGAGCTGCGGCGTCCGGAAGGCGCGTGGCGAGGCCGGTGGAGGAGAGGGGGAGACCGCCCGCAGCCTCCCGCGTCGACCGCTGGGCGGCGTGACGCCGGCCGCTGTCAGTCGGCTCGCTCCAGCGGCAGGACCTTATCCGCGTCGGCGAGCCGAGCCGCCACGGTCTTGCGCTGGTGCCAGATCGGGTACGGCAGCCGCGGCCGCGAGGCTCGTTCGATACGGTCGACCTGGTCGGCGGTCAGCTCCAGCTCCGTGGCGGCGAGGTTGTCCGCCAGCTGGCCTGCGTTGCGCGCGCCGACGATGACGCTGGCGACGCCGGCGCGTGCCATGAGCCACGCCAGCGAGACCCGCGCCGCCGAGCAGCCGTGCTCCTCGCCAACCTCGACCAGGGCGTCCACCGTGCGCCACAGCCGCTCCGGATCGTCCACCGGCGGCTCGTCCCATTCCGACAGGTGGCGTCCGCTGTCGGGCTTGGCGTCCCGGCGGTACTTCCCGGAGGTCAGCCCGCCGGCGAGCGGGCTCCACACCAGCATGCCCATGCCCGCGTCGATAATGGCGGGCAAGAGCTCCGTCTCGACGTCCCGGAACGCCGGACTGTAGAAGTTCTGGCTCACCACGAAGCGCGGCAGCTGCTCGCGCTCGGCGATGCCCAGCGCCTTCATCAGGTGCCAGGCAGAGTAGTTGGAGCAGCCGACGTAGCGCACCATGCCCTGGTCCACCAGGTACCCCAGCGCGCTCAGCGTCTCCTCCAGCGGGGTCAGGCCGTCCCAGGAGTGGACCTGGTAGAGGTCGATGTGGTCCCTGCCGAGATTCCGAAGGCTCTGCTGGCACTGCGTCACGATGTGCTCGCGCGACAGGCCGCCATCGTTGGGACCGTCGCCGACCGACATGCCGACCTTGGTCGCGATCAGCACGTCGTCCCCGGCGTCTGCGAGCGCCTCGCCGAGGATGCGCTCGGAGACACCCCAGGAGTACACGTCGGCGGTATCGAACAGATTCACCCCCGCGTCGCGGCACGCTGCCACCAGCTCCCGGGCCTCCTCGACCCCGGTGTTGCCGGTATTGGCGAAGGCGCCCTCACCCCCGAACGTCATCGTCCCGAGCGTCAAGGGCGAGACCATCAGTCCCGAGTTGCCCAATGTGCGGTACTCCATCGATCCTCCTTCACGCCTGCTGCGTGGCGTCAGCTCCGTTGGCGCACGGTACCAGGGCCGTTCCCGGCCCGACGTCGGCGGCCGACCGGCCTCCGCATGCCGCACCCGCCGGACGGGGCCAGGCCTCGGACGTCGGCTCGCCCCTGCCGATGCATGCTCCTGCTGAGGTAGATCAGACCATCGGGACGCTCCAGGAGGACGGTGAGCAGGTAGGGAGCGATCACGTTGACGGTCATCAGCCGAGGCGGCGTCGA
>Ga0307440_1000344_pt1 | contig 22485 bp, 20 predicted proteins | sample SalMarWE160410MG_FD_202150 | JGI IMG/M metagenome (GOLD analysis project Ga0307440, IMG submission 202150) | Salt marsh sediment microbial communities from the Plum Island Ecosystem LTER, Massachusetts, United States - WE1604-10 | ecosystem: Environmental > Aquatic > Marine > Intertidal zone >...
CATCAGGCGAGCGTCGGGATCGCCTTCGCCGAAGACCAGATTGTCCGATAGCTCTCGCAGCGCGTCCGGCCGCTCGGCCGCTCGCCGCTCCAACTCCTGCAGCGTCACGGCCCAGTCATAACACGTGAGGCAGGGCGCCCCGCCGCGCCGGCGCCGCTCAGTGGGCAGCGTTGTCGAGTGGCGGCCGCTGGCTCCGCACCTCGCGGCGCACCTTCGGCTCGAGGCCGATCATGAGGAAGAAGTTCTCCAGGGCGTTCTCCTGGCCCTTGATCTCGGTGAAGGCGGCATCTTCGGTGCCGGTGACGAATGGCAGCTCCTGGTAGCGGCGCAGTGCCTCGCGCACGACGTCGGCCGGGCTGCGATTCTGAGCGATCTCGGTGAGGTCTGCGTACACCATCCGGCGGGCCTCCGCATGGCGGCGGAAGGCGTCCGGCTGGTCGGTCTCGGCTGAGCGGAGGAGGTCCTGCTTGGCGATGCGCCGATAGTGCTTGAGGCCTCGGATGATCTCGTCCGAGCTGAGGACCACCTTGACGTCCATAGCCTCTCCTTTCGCGGGCCGGGGCGCGCTGGCCCCTTGCCCTCCGGCCTTGGCGGCCGCGGTTCCGGGATCGGGTTCATGGGTTTGGGCGCGCTCGGCGCCGGCCGCACCCGCAGCCGCGCGGTCGGCGGGGGTGGGGCGGTCGGCATTCACGAGATCAAGCCTTCATCGCCGTCATGGGTACCGGCGGGAGCTCGTTGTCGACGTCCAGGGACTCCAGCACCTCACCACTGAAGCGCTGGAGGGCGCTCAACTCCTCGGCGTCCGAGCGGTAGCCGCACGCCTGACACTCCAGCTCCGTGAACCCTTCGACATAGTGGTAGGTGATGGTGTCATCGCTTCCGCACTCCGGACAGTGAGTGCGCTCGAAACGTCCTTCTGCGTCCACCGATCAACTCCTTGTCCGCAGTCTAGCGCACTGGCGAGGGCGTGCGGTGACGCCGACCGACGTCCGCGGCGACACCGTCCAGAACGAGTCATGTCACTCGCCCGCGGCGGCGGTGGCCTGCTCGAGAAGCTCCGAGGCGTGCTGCAGGGAGGTGGGCGTGACCCGGCCCGACAGCATGCGGGCCAGCTCCTCGCGCCGAGCGCCGTCAGCCAGCGGCGTCACCCGCGTGACCGTGCGGTCGTCGAGGGTCTCCTTGGTCACCGAGTACTGCGCGTCGGCGAACGCCGCCACCTGTGGAAGGTGGGTGACCACCAGCACCTGGTGGCCGCGGGACAGGCGGCGCAGCAGCGCGCCGACCGCGCGGGCCGTGCCCCCGCCGATGCCGGCGTCGATCTCGTCGAACGCCAGCACGGGCACGTCGCTGCCGGTGACGAGGTGCAGCGCCAGCATCAGGCGCGAGAGCTCGCCACCCGACGCCACCGACGCCAGCGGTGCCAGGGGTTCGCCGGGATGAGCGACGAACAGGAAGCGGATCGCATCCCGACCGTGGGGACCCAGCTCCGCGCGCGTGCTCAGCTCCACCTCGAAGCGTGCGCTCTCCATGCCCAGCTCGGCCAGCAACGGCACCACGGCGCGCTCGAGCGTCTCGGCCGCCCGCTGTCGCGCCTCGCTCAGAGCCGTCGCCAACGCCAGCAGCTCCTGCTGCAGCGCCGCCGCCTCGGCTTCCAGCGCGCGACTGTCCTCCTCGGCGCCGGCCAGCCGCTCGAGCTCGGCGGCGGCGGCGGCGCGGAAGGCCAGTACCTCGTCGAGGGTGGCACCGTACTTGCGGCGCAGCGCCTCGAGTCGGGCCAAGCGAGCCTGAACGGCGTCGACCCGCGCGGGGTCGGCGTCGAAGTCCGAGAGGAAGCCCTCGACCTCGCCGGCGACCGCCTGGAGACCGGCCACGGCTTGCTCGAGGTCGCCGACGAGCGCGGCCAGCCCCGGTTGGTGGCGAGCCGCCCCCTGCAGCTCGTGCAGCGCCGCGGCGGCGCGCTCGGAGGCGCTGCCCTCGGCGCCCGAGAGCTCCTCGAAGGCGCGTCCGGCGCCGAGCCGGATCTTCTCGGCATGACGCAGGGCCTCGGCTTCGGCCACGAGACGCGCGTCCTCGCCGGGGGTCAACGCGGCGTCATCGATCTCCTTGATCTGGAAGCTGCGCATGTCCACGCGCCGCGCCCGGTCCCGGGAGGCCTCGCCGAGCTCGTCGAGGCGCCGCCCCACCTCTTGCAGGCGGCGGTGATGCTGTCGATAGCGCTGCAGCTCCTCGCGGGCCGCGGGGTCGAGCAGGCGGTCGAGCTGGGCCCGCTGGTCGCCTGGCCGCCCGAGCTCGGTGGCGCCGTGCTGGCCGAAGACGGCCACCAGCTCCGAGCTGCGCTCCGCCAGCTCGGCTACCGTGACGATCTCGCCGTCGAGACGTGCGCTGTGGCGGCCGCTACGTGCCAGCCGGCGGGCCGCGCTGGCGAAGCCGGCGTCCTCGAACTGCCCCTGGACCAGGGCTGCCTCGCGCTCGGCGCGGATCAGCCCGCTGTCCGCCCGGCCGCCGCACAGCAGCGTCAGGGCATCGATGAGGATCGACTTGCCGGCGCCGGTCTCGCCCGTGAGCGCGTTGAAGCCCGGCGACAGCTCCAGCTCGAGGGCGTCGACGATGGCGAAGTCGCGCAGCTCCAAGGTCCGCAGCACGGCGTCCAGTATAGTCGGCGGCTCGCGAGGCTCCGACCGCGGGCTCGGCAGCTGCGCTAGACTCCGGGCGTGCCGAGTGACGCGACCGTGCCTGGCGCTCCGCGGGGCGACGAGGTGACCTGGGTTGAGTGCCCGCGCGACGCCTGGCAAGGGCTGCCAGGCGTCATCCCCGAGGCTCGCAAGCGGGCGCATCTCGAGGCGCTCCTGCGGGCCGGCTTCCGCCACCTGGACCTCGGTTCGTTCGTCTCGCCGCGCGCGGTACCCCAGCTCGCAGACACGGAGCGGGTGCTGGACGGCCTGACGCCGCCTTTAGGCGCCGATCTGCTCTGCATCGTCGGCAACGAGCGGGGCTTGGAGCGCGCGCTCTCGGTTCCCTCGGTCACCAGCGTGGGCTTCCCGTTGTCGGTCAACGACACCTTCCAGCGCCGCAACCTGGGGCGGTCCCTGCGCGACTCCTGGCCGCTGGTGGCGAGGCTACTCCTGGGGGCGGAGGCCGCCGGGCGCGAGCTGGTGGTCTACCTCTCCATGGGCTTCGGCAACCCCTACGGCGAGCCCTGGCAGCCCGGCGACACCTCCGAGGCGGTGGCGCGGCTGCGCGACATGGGCGTGGCGCGCATCGCCCTGGCGGACACCGTCGGTCGAGCCGATGCCGCGGCCGTCGCGGCCGTCCTGGCAGCCGTCACCCGGCCGGCCGCGCTCGGCCTGCACCTCCACGCCCGCGCGAACGGCTGGCGGCCGCTGCTTGCCGTGGCCGTGGGCGCCGGCGTGCGCTGGTTCGAAGGTGCGCTGGCCGGCGTCGGCGGCTGCCCGTTCGCCGGGGATGCCCTGGTGGGGAACCTGCCGAGCGAGCGGGTGCTGCCCTGGCTGGAGGCCCAAAGTCTGCGCACGAGCATCGACCAGGACGCGCTTCCCGCGCTGGCGGCCGACGCCGGCGACATCGCCGCACGGTACGCCACGTCCGCCTGAGGGACGCGCCGGTCGGGCTTGTCAAGAAGCCTAGGCCGGCTGGCGCGCCAGCTCCTTGGCCGTGGCGTCGACCAGCTTGCGCTCGGCCTCCGCGAGGCTGCCGTGCACCGTGGCGCCAGCGGCGGCCGTGTGCCCACCGCCTCCCAGACGCAGGCAGATCGCCTGGGCCGATACCCCGTCGCGGCTGCGGACGCTCAGCTTGACGCTGTCCCCTCGCTCCTTGAGCAGGCAGGCCACCTTGCAGCCCTCGGCATAGCGGATCAGGCCCACGTAGTCGTCGGAGTCGTCATCGCTGTCACCGATGCGCTCGCGCATGGCGGCCGTTAGGCGCGCCGTCACCAGCCTGCCGTCGAGATGGAAGCCGACCGTGGCCATCACCTCGCCCAGCATGCGGAAGTAGTCCGGATGGCGCCACTGCAGGCGGTCGGTCAGCTCGGCGTAGGGGACGCCCGCGTCGATCAGGGCGCCCGCGGCCTCCAGCACCTCGCGGTCGGTATTGCCGAACCGGAAGTTGCCGGTATCCGTGATGATGCCAGTCAGGCAGGGCGTCGCCACGGCGGCGGTCCAGGGGAAGGCCATGACGTCGAGCAGGTCCTTCACGATCAGCGCCGTGGCGGCCTTGCCCGGCTCCACCAGCGCAAGGTCGCCGAAGCAATCGTTGGTTCCGTGATGGTCGATGTTGATGACGTAGCGGGCCCCCTCGAAGGGGGCCCCAACGGCGCGCGCGCTGTCCGCGGCGTCGAGCACGGCCAGGAGGGCACCGTCCGGTAGCCGCTCGAGGGGCGGGCTGAGCTCCCCTTCCTCGGCCAGGAAGGCCAGGAAGCGGGGCGGCTCGAGCGGCAGCAGCGTCTGCTTGCCGAGCGCCGCCAGCGCGCGTTTGAGGGCGAGCGTGCTGCCGAGGGCGTCGCCGTCGGGTTCGACATGGCTTATGAGGACGATGGGCCCGTTCCACTCCGCCAGGGCCCGGCCGATGGCGGCCAGCTTGCCCCGGTAGTCGCTGTCGCCCGGCTGGTCTGCGTCATGCGTCATGCCGAGCATGATACCGCCGCCCCCCACCACGACGGCGCGCGGGACGGCGCTGTCGTGCCGGCGCGGGGCGCGTGCCGTGCCGCCCCGCATAATGAGGCATGGCGCACGACGACGGCGAGCGAGGCGCGGACCTCCCGCCCCAGGACGGACCGGCGGCCGCTGGACCCGAGGAGCCGTTCGCGGGGCTGCCGGCGCCGGAGGAGTGGCCGCGGGATCGAACGCGCGGCGTCCGCCCGCTGACGTGGCTTCTGATCGTGGCCCTGATCGTGGTCGCCGCGGTCGGCGTCGGCGTGCCGCACCGGCCGCCGGTGCGCCACGTGGCACGCGGCTTGCCGCCGGTGGTCGAGCCCACCGGAGCGCTGGAGTCGGCCTTCCAGAGGGCGCGGCGCGCCAGCCTCAGGATCGAGGGACGCTGCAGCGCGCAGCGCGGCGGCCAGGCGATCGGCATCGGCACCGGCTTCTTCGTGAGCGGAAGCGGCCTGGTTCTCACCGCCTACCACGTGGTGGACGCCGCTAGCCAGGGTGCCCCGTGCCCGGTGCGCTACGTGGCGGTGGCGCCCGACCGTCGCGAGTTCACCCTTTCCCTGGTGGGCTTCGACGCCTATCACGACCTGGCGGTGCTGCAGGCCAAGGTCGACGGGACGGTGCCGTTCCTGCCGCTCGGCGCCCGGCTGCCGCGGCCCGGCACGGACGTGGTTGCCGTCGGCGACAGCCGCGACCAGTTCCTGCAGGCCAGGGCGGGCAAGGTCACGCGGCTCGGGGTGCAACCCGGCCGACCCGATTTCGCGGACAACACCATCGAGATGACCACCTCGCTGGCGCCCGGAGACTCGGGCGGGCCGGTGGTGAACGCCGACGGCGAGGCCGTGGGCGTGGTCAGCTACATCAGCTTCGATCCTTCCGCCATGACCACCGACAGGTTCGTGCCCCCCTTCCTGCGAGGCGTCAAGCTGCCCAGCGGGTACGCGTCGTATGCCGTGCCGGTTGCGGCCGACGGCGGGCTGGTGAAGCACCTGGAGGCGGGCGAGAAGCGCGACGTGCCGGTGGTGGGGTTCGCCTGGCGGCCGGGCTTCGACTACGATCCCGCCACCAGCGACGCCTACCTGGGTCCCCGGGCAGGGGTGATCGTGTGGCAGGTCGAGCCGGGCGGCCCCGCCGACCGGGCCGGGCTGCGCAGCTTCCGGGAGCAGCGCGAGACGGGTGCCAACGGGCAGGTCGTCACGGTGCCCCGGGCCGATGTCATCACCGCCATCGACGGCAGTCCCACGCCCACCTTCTACGACCTGCTGGCGCTCGTGCGGGGCAAGCGGATCGGTCAGCGCGTGACCCTCAGCGTGGAACGCGGCAACGCCTTGCTGCACCTGAGTCTGACGCTGGCCGCGCAGCGCTCGGTGTTCGCTCCCTAGCATCCACCCCTGTCTGGAACGCCGGCGGCGCCGGACGGCCACGCAAGCGGCGCACCCTCCTCGAGGGTGCGCCGGAGCCTGGTGGGCGATGGTGGACTCGAACCACCGACCTCGTCGTTATCAGCGACGCGCTCTAACCGACTGAGCTAATCGCCCCCGCGGGGGTCTGTCGCGCGCGGCCAGGGGAGAATCGTACCACCGCCTCGAAAGCGGGGTCAAGCCGCGCCGAGACGGCGTTCGCCGGCCCCGCGCAGCCACCGGCGGGCGGCGCACGGCGCCCGCCGAGGGCGCCCGAGCGACGGGGATCGGCCGCCGGCCGCCGGTACAATCGGGGGATGGTCGAGACCCTCTACCTCGCCAGGCCGCGCGGCTTCTGCGCCGGCGTGGTGATGGCAATCGCGGCTGTGCAGGACGCCGCGCGCGAGAGCCGGGAGCGCGGCGAGCCCGCGCCCACCGTCTACCACTCCATCGTGCACAACCGCACCGTGGTGGAGCGCCTGGGGCGCGAGGAGGGCGTGAGCTTCGTCGAGGACCTCGCCGAGCTGGCGTCCGCGGGCGGCGGGCCAGCCACCGTGGTCTTCAGCGCTCACGGCGTCTCGCCGGAGGTGCGCGGGCAGGCCGCTCGCGCCGGATCGGACGTCGTCGACGCCACCTGCCCGCTGGTCACCAAGGTGCACAGCGAGGCCAAGAAGTATGCCGCGCGCGGCTACCACATCCTCCTGATCGGGGACTCCACCGCACATCAAGAGGTCGTCGGCACGCGCGGCGAGGCGCCGGAGCAGACCACCGTGGTATCGGTCCTCGGCAACCGCAAGCACGACCCCCAGCTCGCCGATCCCGCCACCGTCGAGGTCCCGGACCCGGATAGGGTGGTGGTGCTGACGCAGACCACGCTGTCGGTCGACGACACCATGCGCACCGTCGAGCTGCTGAAGCGGCGCTTCCCGGCGCTGGTGGTGCCTCCCGCCGACGACCTGTGCTACGCGACCAAGAACCGGCAGGACGCCGTCCGCCGGATCGCGGGCGAGGTGGACCTGCTGCTGGTGGTCACCAGCGCCAGCAGCTCCAACGGCATGCGCCTGCTCGAGCTCGCCGAGGAGCTGTGCCCCCAGGCGCGGCGGATCGAGTCCGCCGGTGACATCCGTGCCTCCTGGCTGGCCGGCGTGACCCGCGTCGGGGTGAGCTCGGCCGCCTCGACCCCCGAGGACCTGGTGCAAGGGGTGGTGGCGTACTTCCGCGAGCTGAACCCGGCCCTGAGCCTGGTGGAGGAGGGCGTGTGGGAGGACGTCGCGTTCCGCAAGCCGAGGCGCGTCGCGGCGGGAGCGGGGCGGCCGTGAGCCGCCGGGCGCGAGCGCGCCCGCTCTCGGTCGCGCCGATGATGGACCGCAGCGACCGGCACTTCCGCTATCTGCTGCGGGGGATCACGCGCCACACCCTGCTCTACACCGAGATGGTCGCCGCGCGCGCCGTGCTCCGCGGCGACCGCGCGCGGCTGCTGGCGTACCATCGCGAGGAGCGGCCCCTGGCGCTTCAGCTCGGCGGCGTCGAGCCGCAGGAGCTCGCCGAGGCCGCTCGCATCGGCGAGGATCACGGCTACGACGAGATCAACCTCAATGTGGGGTGCCCCAGCCCGCGAGTGGCCGCCGCCGACTTCGGCGCCGTGCTGATGGCCCGCCCGGAGGCGGTGGCCCGCGCGGTCGCAGCGATGCGGGCCGCAACCGACCTTCCCGTCACCGTCAAGCACCGTATCGGCATCGACGAGCTCGACGGCTACCGCGACATGCTCCAGTTCGTGGACGTCGTCGCGGCCGCCGGCGCGGATGCCTTCACCGTCCATGCGCGCAAGGCCTGGCTGTCCGGCCTCAGCCCCAAGGAGAACCGCGAGGTTCCGCCGCTGCGCTACGCGGACGTGCACCGCCTCAAGCGCGATCGCCCGGGCCTGACGGTGGAGCTGAACGGCGGCGTCCGCGACCTGGAGGCGGTCGCGGCCCACCTCACCGGCGTCGACGGGGTGATGATGGGCCGCGCCGTCTACGAGGACCCACTGGTGTTGATGGGGGTGGACGCGCGCTTCCACCCGTCGCTCGAGGGGGGCGCCGGGGAGGTGACGCGCCGCCAGCTGGTCGAGCGGATGCTTCCGTACGTCGAGGCGAGGCTCGGCGAGGGGGCCACCCTGCACGCGCTCGTCCGACACCAGCTGGCGCTCTTCCGCGGCGTTCCGGGCGGCCGGCGCTGGCGCCGGCACCTCACCGAGGGCACGCAGCGTCCGGGGGCCGGCCCCGAGCTGCTGGCCGAGGCGCTGGAGCTGGTAGGTCCCGAGGCCGCCGACGCGACCACGGCGACCGTGGCGTGCGCGGCGTGAGGCAACGAGCGAGCCGCCCGGCGACCCGCGGGCTCAGCCGCCGAGCTGCGACAGCAGCTCTCGCGCGATCACCAGGTGCTGGATCTCGTCGGTGCCCTCGCCGATCCGCGTGAGCCGGGCATCGCGCCACAGCCGCTCCACCTGGTAGTCACGTACGTAGCCGTAGCCGCCGAGGATCTGGATGGCCGCGTCGCAGGCGGCCACGCCCGCGACGCTCCCCTTCAGCTTGGCCATCGACGCGGCCAGGGTGTGGTCCAGGCCGGCGTCCCGCAACGTCGCCGCCTTGAGCACCAGTAGCCTGGCCGCCTCCAGCTCGGTGGCCATCTCCGCCAGCTTGAAGCCGACCGCCTGGTGGCGGGCGATGGGGCGGCCGAACTGCTGACGCTCCAAGGCGTAGCGGGCTGCGATCTCCAGCGCCGCGCGGCCCAGCCCGATGCCCATCGCCCCGATCCCGATGCGTCCGCCGTCCAGCACCACCTTGACGTCGTCGAAGCCTCGGCCGCGACGGCCGAGCAGGTTCTCGGCGGGGACGGAAAGGTCCTCGAAGACGAGCGGGGTGGTGTCGGAGCTGTGCAGGCCGAGCTTCTCCTCCGGGGTGCCGCGCAGCAGCCCGGGGCTGTCGCCGTCCACCACGAACGCGCTGATGCCGTCGGCCCTGCCGCGCCCCTGCACGGGAGGATCGCTGCGGGCGATCACCACGTAGGTGCCCGCCACCGTGCCCTGGGTGATGAACACCTTGGCGCCATTGACGACGAAGGTGCCGTCATCCTGCTCAGCGGCGCGGGTGGTGAGGGCGGCGGCGTCGGAGCCGGACCCGGGCTCGGTGAGGCACCAGGCGCCGAGCCGCTCGGCGCTCGCCAGCGACGGTAGGTAGCGCTCGCGTTGCGCCTCGTCGGCTGCCTGCAGCAGGTGGCCGGTGCACAGCGAGTTGTGCGAGGCCACCGTGAGGCACAGCGAGCCGTCGACGGCCGCGATCTCCTCGAGGATGCGGGCGGTGGTGACGGTGTCCAGCCCGGCGCCGCCGTAGCGCTCTGGCACCTGCATGCCGAACACGCCCATGGCGCCCAGCCCTCGCACGAGGTCGTGCGGAAAGGACGCGCTCGCGTCGCGCTCCTGGGCGCCCGGCGCAACCTCGGCTCGCAGGTACTCGCGCAGGGGCCCGAGTAGGGCGCGCTGGTCGGTGGTCAGATCGAACCACAGAGGCTCGGCGGGGCGCTCGCGTGCCGGCATGGCGTCACGCTAGCAGGGCGCGCGCCGTGCCCGGCCGTTGTACGCCGGGGCGGTCTGGTAGACTCCCCGCCATGGAGCGACCCTACTGGGTGAGAGGCATCCGCGGGGCCACGACCGTGGAGGCGGACGCCCCCGACAGCATCCTCGAGGCCACGCGTGAGCTCCTCGAGGTGATGCTGAAGGAGAACGGCATCGCGGACTTCGACGTCATCGCCGCGATCTTCTTCACCACCACCCAGGACCTCCGCTCCACCTTCCCGGCCGAGGCCGCGCGAGCGCTGGGCATGACCAGGGTTCCGCTGCTTTGCAACCAGGAGATCCCCGTCCCGGGGCGCCTGCCGCGTTGCGTACGGGTGATGATGCAGGTGAACACTCGCAGGGCGCAGGACGAGATGCGGCACATCTACCTGCGCGAGGCGGCCAGCCTTCGGCCGGACATCGTCAGCGCGCAGTGACCAGGCGCGCGCTCAAAGCTCCCACTGCCGCACCGGGATCAGCTCGCCTCCGTCGACCACGGCGAGCGTCACCTTGTGCGCCCGGTTGGTCGTGACCTCGAGCACCGCCTGGTCCAGGGAGTCCGGTGCCACGAGCACCTTGCGCACGAAGTAGCCGCTGCCCTGGGTGCTCATCTCGCTGGTCTTGGACAACCGCACGCGGATGACCTCGCCGTTGCGGGCCGTACGCACCTGAGCCAGCAGGAAGTTGCCCTCGTCGCGGAAGCGTGGATCCTGACGGCGGAACATCGCGAACATGCCTGTATTCTAGCCTCATCGCCCGCTGACGGACGGCGCCCTGCTGGACGGGATTCGGTGGCGGACGAGCGATCCGACGTCGAGAGCGGAGGCTGGCGTGCGCCAACCACACGACGAGCGCAACAAACGGGACCTCCGAGCGGCCTTCGATGCGGCCGTCGCCGCCGCCGACCCGGGCTCGGCGCTCACGCCGCATCTCCCCGCGCCGCCCGCCGGGCGCCTGCTGGTGGTCGGGGCCGGAAAGGCGGCTGCCGCGATGGCGCGGGCCGTCGACGCCCACTACGGCCCCGAGGTGGCGCTCACGGGCGTGGTGGCGACACGCTACGGCCACGCCGTGGACGCCGGGAGGATCGCGGTGCGCGAGGCCGGCCATCCGGTCCCGGACGCGGCCGGGGTGGAGGCCACGCGCGAGATCGTGGAGCTGGTCCTCAATGCCGGCGAGGACGACCTGGTGCTGTGCCTGGTGTCGGGTGGCGGGTCGGCGCTGCTATGCGCGCCCGACGGCCTGTCGCTCGACGACCTGGCCGCGGTGACCGAGGCGCTGCTTCGCTCGGGTGCCGACATCCAGGAGATCAACTGCGTCCGGAAGCATCTCTCCGGGGTCAAGGGCGGTCGCCTGGCATTGGCCGCGGCGCCCGCGCGGATCGTGACCCTGGTGGTCTCGGACGTCGTCGGGGACGATCCGGCCGCCATCGCTAGCGGGCCGACGGTCGCCGATCCCACCAGCTACCAGGACGCCCTGACCGTCCTCGACCGCTACGGCATCGCGGCGTCCGCCGCGCGCGCGCAGCTGGCGGCCGGCGCACGCGGCGAGCGCCAGGACACGCCGAAGCCCGGCGACCCGCGTCTGGCCGCGGCGCGCACCGTGGTCGTAGCCTCGGCGCAGACGGCGCTGGATGGCGCCGCGGGCGCCCTGAGCGCCCGCGGCTGGCAGGCGCACGTGCTGTCGGACGCCATTGCCGGCGAGGCACGGGTCGTGGCGGGCGTGCACGCCGCGCTGGCGCGCCAGGTGCTCGTTCGGAGCCAGCCCTTCCGGCGCCCTTGCGCGTTGCTCTCCGGCGGTGAGACCACCGTCACGGTGCGCGGCGCCGGCCGCGGCGGGCGTAACGGCGAGTTCGCGCTGGCCTGTGCCCTGGCACTGCCGGAGGGCGCCCCGATATGGCTGCTGGCCGCAGATACGGACGGCATCGACGGCACCGGAGAGAATGCCGGGGCGATCCTGGGCCCCTCGGAGACGGCGGCCTGTAGAGGGGCGGGGGGCGCAGCGGCGCTGGCGCGCAACGACAGCTACACGCTGCTCGAGAGCGTGGGCGGGCTGCTCGTGACCGGCCCCACCCGCACCAACGTCAACGACCTGCGGGTGCTGTTGATCGCGTGAGCGTTCCGGGCGGGGGCCTCGGGTATGCTTTGCCCGACGTGAGCCGGGTGCTGTCCAGCTCTGAGGCCGACGTGGCCGTGGCGGTCGAGGCGCTGCGCCGGGGGGCGCTGGTGGCGTTCCCGACGGAGACCGTCTACGGCCTGGGGGCCGCCGCCCGCGACCCCGAGGCGGTGGCCCGCATCTACCGAGCCAAGCGGCGCCCTCGCGGGCATCCGGTCATCGTCCACCTGGCGGCAGCCGCGGCGCTCGCGGGCTGGGTGCGCGAGCTGCCGGCCGCGGGCCACAGGTTGGCCGAGGTGTTCTGGCCGGGCCCGTTGACGCTGGTGCTGGAGCGCGCCGAGGGCGTGCCGGATGCCGTTACCGGCGGTCAGCCCACGGTCGGCCTGCGCGTGCCGGACCACCCGCTGGCGTTGCGCCTGCTGCGCGCCTTCGGCGACGGCGTGGCGGCACCCTCCGCCAACCGCTTCGGACACGTCAGCCCGACCACCGCGGCGCACGTGGCGGAGGAGTTCGCCGACCAGGAGGTGCTGGTGCTCGACGGTGGAGCCTGCCGGGTAGGGTTGGAGTCCACCATCGTGGACCTCAGTGGCCGGCGCCCGCGCCTGCTGCGGCCGGGCGGCGTACCGCGCGAGGCGATCGAGGCCGTCCTCGGCGAGCCGTTGCCGCTTGCCGAGCCGCTGGCGGAGGAGCTGGAGCCGGGAGAGGCGCCGGCGCTCGCCGCGCCGACCGTGCGGGCGCCTGGCGGCCTGCCAAGCCACTATGCGCCGGTCACCCCCAGCGAGCTCGTCGCGTCCGCGGCTCTCGACGCCCTGGCGAACGGGGCGATCGCGGGTGAGGCGGGCGTCGGGGTGCTGGCGCGGCGGCCGGCGCCGAGCGGCTTCGCGGGCGTGTGGATGGCGCTTCCGGCGGAGCCGGAAGGGTTCGCCCGGGAGCTCTACGCGGCACTCCGGCGTCTGGACGCCGCCGGCTGCCGGCGCATCCTCATCGAGGCCGCCCCCGGCGGGCCGGCATGGCTGGCCGTTCGCGACCGGCTGCGGCGCGCCACAGCGGGTCACGGCGCCCGGTCGGCGCCGGCCGCACGACGGGAGGGACCATGACCGGAGCCACACCCACCACTGGGAAGAGCGGCGAGCCCCCGCTGGTCGCCGTCATCATGGGCAGTTCCAGCGACTGGGACACCATGCGCCATGCGGACGCCGTGCTCGAGGAGCTGGCGGTGCCGCACGCCTGCCTGGTGGTGTCCGCGCACCGCACGCCCGAGCGCATGCGCTCCTTCGCGCTCGGCGCGGCCGACCGCGGGCTCGAGGTGATCATCGCCGGGGCCGGCGGCGCGGCTCACCTGCCCGGCATGGTGGCCGCCCAGACGAGCCTGCCGGTGCTGGGGGTACCGGTCGAGAGCCGCGCGCTCAAGGGGATCGACTCGCTGCTGTCGATCGTTCAGATGCCGCGCGGGGTGCCGGTAGGCACGCTCGCCATCGGCGCTTCCGGAGCCGTCAACGCGGCGTTGCTGGCGGCCGCCATCGTGGCGCGAGGTCGCCCCGAGCTTGGCGACCGGCTTCGCCGCTACCGTCAGCGCCAGACGTCCGACGCCGCCGGCAGCCGCCTCCCGACCGACACCTACCTGCCGGAGTGAGCTCGTGAGGCCACTGGGCCCGGGCGCCACGATCGGCATGCTCGGCAGCGGGCAGCTCGGCCGCATGTTCACGCAGGCGGCGCGCCGGATGGGGTACCGCGTCGCGGTGCTGTCGCCCTCGGCCGGCTCGCCCGCCGGCCAGCTCGCGGACCGCGAGGTGGTGGCGGCCTACGCCGACGCCGAGGCGGTGGCGAGCTTCGCGTCCGCGGTGGACGTGGTCACCCTGGAGTTCGAGAACATCCCCAGCGCGTCGCTGGCGGCGGCCGCCGAGCACGCCGAGGTGCGTCCCGGTGTGACGGCCCTCCACCTGACCCAGCACCGTGCGCGAGAGAAGCGCTTCCTGGCGCAGCTGGGCGTTCCTCATGTCGCCTTCCGGGAGGTGCCGGCGGGCGGCGATCTGGTGTCGGCCGTGCGCGAGATCGGCACCCCCTGCGTGGTGAAGACGGCGGGGTTCGGGTACGACGGCAAGGGACAGGTGCTGGTGGCCGACGAGGCCGGCATCGGGCGCGCCGCGGCTGCGACCGCCGACCAGCCGGTCGTGGTGGAGCGCTTCGTGGAGCTCGCTGCCGAGCTGTCCGTGGTCGCAGGGCGCAGCGCCGGTGGCGAGGTTGCGGCCTACGCCGCGTCGCTGAACCGGCACCGGCGCCACATCCTCGACCTGTCGTCCGCTCCGGCCGCGCTCCCGGAGCGTGTCGGCGAGGAGGCGCGCGCGGTGGCGGAGGCGGTGCTCGAAGGGCTCGAGCTGGTCGGCGTGGCCTGCGTGGAGTTCTTCCTCGACGTCTCCGGCAGGCTGCTGGCGAACGAGATCGCGCCGCGGCCGCACAACTCCGGGCATCTCACCATCGAGGGGGCGGAGACGAGCCAGTTCGAGCAGCAGCTGCGTGCCGTGGCCGGGCTGCCGCTTGGCTCCACCGCGGTGCGGCGTCCCGCCGCCATGGCGAACCTGCTGGGGGACCTGTGGGGGCCGGAGATGCCGGACTGGCGCCCGGCGCTTGCCGTTCCCGGGGTAGCCCTGCATCTCTACGGCAAGGACGCGCCCCGTCCCGGCCGCAAGATGGGACACCTGACGGCCACGGCCGACACCCTGGAGGCCGCCGAGGAGCGGGTGGTGCGCGCCCGGCTGGCCGCTGGGCAGGGCGATGCGGAGGCCGGCCCTCGGCACCGGCGCGCTCCCTGAAGTGATGCGGTAGGCGCTGTCCCTGTCGGGCTCGCTGGTATAACGGTGGGGTGCAGAACGCTGCCCTCCTGGCCCCCGAGGTCCGGCGTCGCCTGGCGCGGACGCTGGCTGCGGCCGCCCCCGAACTGAGCGGACTTCCCGATCGCGACCGGCAGCTCTTCGAGCTGCGGCTCGAGCGCTTCTTCCAGAACCTCCACGATGGCCTGTCGCCGGTCTACGGCAGACGCCCCGACTTCGAGGCGTTCCTCGAGCGGCTGGTGGCGATGATGGCGCGCAACTACCGCACCCGGCCGGAGCCGCTGAAGCTTCTCGACATCGAGCGCGACCTCACTCCCGACTGGTTCCAGCACGAGGCGATGCTCGGCTACGTGTTCTACGTGGAGCGGTTCGCCAACAACCTCCAGGGGGTGCTGGAACACCTCGACTACCTCGAGGAGCTCGGCGTCAACTACGTGCACCTGATGTACACCCTCCGTCCCCGCAAGGGCGAGAACGACGGTGGCTACGCTATCGCCGACTACCGCGACGTCGATCCGCGGCTGGGCGGCATCCACGACCTGGAGTGCGCCTGCGACAAACTGCGTGAGCGAGGCATCAGCGTGTGCATCGACCTGGTGGTCAACCACTGCGCCGACGACCATGCCTGGGCGCTGGCGGCCACGGACGGGGACCCGCGCTACCAGGACTACTTCTACATGTACGACGATCGCGCGGTGCCCGACGAGTACGAGAAGTCACTGCCCGAGGTCTTCCCGGACTTCGCCCCCGGCAACTTCACCTACTACCCCGAGCTGGGCAAGTGGGTGTGGACGACCTTCAACGGCTACCAGTGGGACCTCAACTGGACCAACCCCGAGGTCTTCCTGGAGATCGTCGACGCCATGCTGTACCTGGCCAACAAGGGCGTGGAGGTCTTCCGGCTCGACGCGGTGGCGTTCCTGTGGAAGCGCCTGGGAACCGACTGCCAGAACCAGCCCGAGGTGCACGATATCCTGCAGGCGCTGCGCGCCACCTCGCGCATTGCGACCCCGGCGGTCGCCCACAAGGCCGAGGCGATCGTGTCGCCGGACGACCTCATCCACTACTTCGGCACCGGGCGCCACTACGGCAAGGTCAGCAACATCGCCTATCACAACACGCTGATGGTGCAGTTCTGGTCGGCGCTCGCCAGCCGCGACACGCGGCTGATGGTCCGCACCCTGAGGGAGTTCCCGCGAACGCCGGCGTCGATCGCGTGGGGGACCTACATCCGCAGTCATGACGACATCGGTTGGGCCATCACCGAGGAGGACGCCGCGGCGGTGGGCCTCTCCGGGCCCGCCCACCGCGCCTTCCTGTCGGACTACTACTCCGGACAGTTCCCGGGCTCGCATGCGCGGGGCGCGGTGTTCCAGCACAACCGCAAGACCGGCGATCGCCGCATCTCGGGCGCCTTCGCCAGCCTGGCAGGCCTGGAAGTTGCGCAGGAGCTGACCGACGAGCGCCTCGTGGCGCTCAGCATCGAGCGCATCCTGCTGGGGCATGCCCTCATCTGCGGTTTCGGAGGCATCCCGCTCCTCTACATGGGCGACGAGATCGGCATGACCAACGACTACCGCTACACCAGCCAGACCGAGCAGGCCGGCGACAACCGCTGGATGCACCGCCCCTTCATGGACTGGGAGAAGGCCGAGCGCCGCAAGGACGTGGGCACCGTGGAAGGGCGCATCTTCCACGGCCTCGAGCGCATCGTGCGGGCCAGGCGGCACACCCCGCAGCTCAACTCCGCCTACGCCACGGACGTGCTCGACGTCGACCACCCGCACCTGCTGCTGCTGTCGCGGCCGCACCCGTTGGGTGAGCTGGTGGAGATCTTCAACTTCAGCGAGTCGGCACAGCGCCTGGACACCGCCGTGCTGGCCGGGCGCGGGCTGTATCAACCGTTCGATCAGCTCACCCAGGCATTCGTGGACGTCTCGCGCGGCCAGCTGGACCTGGCCCCTTACGGGCGCTACTGGCTCATCTGAGGGCCACAGGGCTGGCGCTTCGGCGAGGGGCCCGGCACGGGTTCGGGCGCCTGGCCTCGAGCACCCGGCAGCGAGCCCCCGACCGCAAACCCCCGACAGCAAGGGGTGCCCCGGAGCGTGAGCTCCGGGGCACCCGCCGCGTACGGCCCGAGCCGTGCGCCGCCTGGACGTTACTGGATGGTGATGCGGCCGTCGGTCTGCGGCGAGATCGTGCCGGCCGCCTGGATAGCGTTGGCCACGGCCTCGGCGAGCAGCGGGCCTTCGGCGGGCGACACCGTCGTCGGCTGGCCCTCGAACATGGTGTAGCCGTCACCCCCGCCCAACATGTAGTCGTTGGTAGCGATGGTGTAGCTGGCGTTCACGTCGAGCGGCTGCCCGTGGACCATGATGTCGCTCACGCGCTGGCCCACCGGCTGGTTGGGGTGGAGCACGAAGCTGAGGCCGGAGACCTGCGGGAAGCGCCCGGCGAGGTCCTGGCGCTGAGAGACGCCGTTCTCCAGCGCCGCCTTGATGACGCTGCCCTTGGCCTTGATGGCGACCAGCTTGTTGCCGAAGGGCAGGATGGCGTACACGTCCCTCTTGGTCACGGGGCCGGCGGCGTAGCTCTTGTCCGTGCGGATGCCGCCGCCGTTCATGATGGCGACGTCGGACTTGGTCGCCTCCCGCATGGCGTCGGCGATGAAGTCGCCGAGGTTGGTCTCCTTGGCGCGCACGTCGTTCTCGACGGCGTCGAGCGCTACCGTGCTGGTGCCCAGGACCTTGCCGAAGCTGGCATCGAGCTGACTGGCATAGCGGTCGACGAGCGCCTGCATGCCGGGGTCCTTGGGGGTGTTCGAGGTCACCGGAATGTCCTGGTAGGTGAGCGCGGGCGTCTTCAGCGAGAAGTCGATGTTCACGTCCCAGACATCGCGCCAATCGGACGTGGCCTTGATGTACGGCGCGTGGCCGCACTGGGTGTTCAGCATGGCGGCGTGGTCGTGCCCGCCCACGATCAGGTCGATGCCGGAGACCTTCGCCGAGAGCTCACAGTCCTGCGCATGACCTTCGTGGGTGATGGCGATGATGTACTGCGCGCCCTCGCCCTTGAGCTTCTTGACCTCGGTCTGCGCGGTCTGGATCGGGTCCTCGAAGGTCACCTCGGAGGCGTTGGAGAGGATGGACGAGAAGTCGTAGGCGAGCCCGAAGAGGCCGATCTTGACGCCGTTGACCGTCACCATCGCGTCGGCCTGGGACCCCTCGATGGGCTTGCCCGTGGCGCTGTCGAGGATGTTGGAGCTCAGCCACACGAAGCGCGACTCCTTGATGCGCTGCTTGAGCACGTCGATGCCGAAGTCGAACTCGTGGTTCCCGAAGGTGGCGTAGTCGACGCCCAGGCGGTTGAGCGCGCTCACCATCTGCTCGCCCTGGAAGGCCGTGGACATCACCGACGGCGAGAGCAGGTCGCCGGCGAAGAGCACCAGCGTGTGGGGATGGAAGGCCTTGACGTTGTCGATGACGCTGGCAACCCCCGCCGCGCCGCCGCGTGCGCCGCCGTCGACGCCCTGCATCTCGTAGACGTCGTTGAAGGTGAGCAGTCCGACCCGCTGCGCCTGAGCGAACGCGGCTACAACGACCAGCAGCGCGACCAGCCATCTCAGTCTGAATCTCATCACGCGATCACCTCCCAGTGACCCTACATGCCAACGTTCCGCACACGGAACGCTCCGCGCCGGGCCCTTCCGTCAGGGCCCCGCCCTTGCGAGCGCAGCCCGGCCGTCGGCCGGGGCCCGCCCGTGGCTCCAGTAGAGCATGCCGCGCCCGCAGTGTGCCCGCGTTGTCATCGCCGCATCGGGCGACCAGCCGGCCGAGGTGGGCGGGGCGATCTCTCGGGGCCGGAACCGCACCAGGCGCCACAGCGGCTGGACGCATTCACCATCTTGTAATGTGCGCCGCTGGCGGGGTATACTCACCAAGTTTGGCTCCCCCTGGCCCGCAGCGATGGGTCCGGGGGCAGGTTTGTCGTGTGCTGCTCGTCACTTGGCCCGCGACACCGATCTCGCGAAGGACGTCAACTTGGTCGCAACGCCCGCCGGGAGCGGGCGCCCCGCGGGAGCGGGCCCGCGTGACGCGGGAGAAGGAAGAGGGAGTGATCGCTCTGCCGACCGTCAACCAGCTTCTCCGCAAGGGCCGCAAGAAGCTGCCCAAGAAGACCAAGACCCCTGCGCTCAAGGGGTCGCCGCAGCGGCGTGGCGTGTGCACGGCCGTGAAGACGCAGACACCGAAGAAGCCGAACTCGGCGCTCCGCAAGATCGCTCGCGTGCGGCTCTCCACCGGTTACGAGGTGACCGCCTACATCCCCGGCGAGAAGCACAACCTGCAGGAGCACTCCGTGGTGCTGATCCGGGGCGGGCGCGTCAAGGACCTGCCGGGCGTCCGCTACCACATCGTGCGCGGCGCGCTCGACGCGCAGGGCGTGGGCGTGGGCCGGTACGTGCAGCGCAACCAGGGCCGTAGCAAGTACGGCACCAAGAAGCCGAAGGGCTGAGGTCGAGGTAGAGAATGGGACGCAGGAGACGAGCCCAGGTCCGCAAGCTCGAGCCCGATCTGGTGTACTCCGACACCACGGTGACGGCGTTCGTGAACAAGCTCATGCGGGACGGCAAGAAGAACCTCGCCAGCCGCATCTTCTACGGTGCCTGCCGCCTGATCCAGGAGCGCAGCGGTCAGGAGCCCTTGAAGGTGTTCCGGCAGGCGCTGGACAACGTCAAGCCCCGCATCGAGGTCAAGAGCCGGCGTGTCGGCGGCGCCACCTACCAGGTGCCGATCGAAGTCAACCCGCGTCGGGCGCAGTCGCTCAGCCTTCGGTGGCTGGTCGCGGCCTCGGACGCTCGCCCCGAGCGCACCGCCGTCGAACGGGTCGCCGGCGAGCTCCTGGACGCGTCGGCGGGCCGGGGCGGCGCCGTGAAGAAGAAGGACGACGTCGAGCGCATGGCGGAGGCGAACCGCGCCTACGCCCACTACCGCTGGTAGGCGGGGAGGCCTGCGGCCGACAGGTGGAGTATGACTACCCAGACCAAGATTGACCTGCACAAGACCCGCAACATCGGCATCGCCGCGCACATCGACGCGGGCAAGACGACGCTGACGGAGCGGATCCTGTTCTACGCGGGCCGCATCCACAAGATGGGGGAGACCCACGAGGGCGCCTCCCAGATGGACTGGATGGAGCAGGAGCGCGAGCGCGGCATCACCATCACCTCTGCCGTGACGCAGTGCTTCTGGCTCGACACCCGCATCAACATCATCGACACCCCCGGTCACGTCGACTTCACCATGGAGGTCGAGCGCAGCATGCGCGTGCTCGACGGCGCCGTGGCGGTGTTCGACGCCAGCCAGGGCGTCGAGCCGCAGAGCGAGACCGTGTGGCGCCAGGCGGACAAGTACCGCGTGCCGCGGCTGGCGTTCGCCAACAAGATGGACAAGACCGGCGCGGACTTCCAGCTCGTGCTCGACAGCATGCAGGAGCGCCTGGGGGCGAACGCGGTGCCCATCCAATGGCCGATGGGGGTGGAGGACCGTTTCGCCGGCATCATCGACCTGGTGGACATGAAAGCGGTCACCTACGGCGACGATCTGGGCAAGGACATCCGCTTCGTCGACATCCCCGACGAGTGGAGGGCCACCGCCGAGGAGAAGCGCAACCTCATGATCGAGCGGCTGGCCGACGTCGACGACGATGTCGCCCTGCTCTTCCTCGAGGGCGAGGAGATCCCGGTCGGGACGCTGAAGGCCGCCATCCGCGGGGGCACCATCGCTCAGCGCATCTTCCCGGTGCTGTGCGGCTCCGCCCTCAAGAACAAGGGCGTGCAGCGGGTCCTCGACGCCGTCGCCTGGTACCTCCCGAGCCCGCTCGACGTGCCGGCCGTTCGCGGCGTGGTTCCCGACAGCGGCGAGGAGGAAGCCAGACCGGCCGACGAGAGCGCTCCCACGGCGGCGCTGGCGTACAAGGTCATGACCGACCCCTACGTCGGTCGGCTGGTCTTCGTGCGGGTCTACTCGGGCGCGTTCGTGTCCGGGTCCTACGTCTATAACGTGTCCAAGGGCAAGCGGGAGCGCATCGGCAGGCTGCTCAAGATGCATGCCAACTCGCGCGAGGAAGTCGAGCGCATCGGTGCCGGGGACGTGGGCGCCGTCATCGGGCTGAAGGACACGGGCACGGGCGACACGCTGAGCGATCCCGATCACCCCATCGAGCTCGAGTCGATCGAGGTGCCGGAGCCGGTCATCACGGTTGCCATCGAGCCCGCCTCCAAAGCGGACCAGGACAAGCTCGGGAACGGACTCATCAAGCTCGCCGAGGAGGATCCCACCTTCCGCGTCGAGTCCGACGCAGAGACCGGACAGACCAAGATCTCCGGCATGGGCGAGCTGCACCTGGAGATCATCGTCGACCGTCTGAAGCGGGAGTTCAACGTCAACGCCCATGTCGGCGCTCCGCAGGTTGCCTACCGTGAGACCATCACCAAGCTGGTCGACGTCGAAGGCAAGTTCGTTCGCCAGACCGGCGGGCGCGGCCAGTACGGCCACGTCAAGCTGCAGGCGGCACCTCTCGCGCGCGGCGCGGGCTTCGAGTTCGAGAACGCCATCGTCGGAGGGACCATTCCCAAGGAGTACATCCCGGCGGTCCAGAAGGGCGTCGAGGAAGCGATGCAGAACGGCCCGCTCCTCGGTTTCCCCATCGTCGACATGAAGGTCAAGCTCTACGACGGCTCGTATCACGAGGTGGACTCCTCGGAGATGGCCTTCAAGATCGCGGCGTCGATGGGCGTGCGCGAGATCATGAAGCAGGGCGGCGCATCCGTGCTGGAGCCGATCATGCGGGTCGAGGTGGTCACGCCCGAGCAGTACATGGGCGACGTCATCGGCAACCTCAACTCCAGGCGTGGCCAGATCCAGGGGATGGAGCCTCGCGGCAACGCGCAGGTCGTCACCGTCCACGTTCCGTTGGCCGAGATGTTCGGCTATGCCACCGATCTTCGGAGCCTGACGCAGGGTCGAGCTACCTTCACGATGATGCTCGACCACTACGAGCAAGTTCCGCGGAGCATTCAGGAAGAGCTCGTCAAGAGCTGAGCGTATCCACCCTCACGGGGAGTTCGAAGGAGACTGACGATGGCTAAGGGTGTGTTTGAGCGTACGAAGCCGCATGTGAATGTGGGGACGATTGGGCATGTGGATCATGGGAAGACGACGTTGACGGCTGCGATTACGTTTGCGGCTGCGGCGGTGGATCCGTCGGTTGAGATTCAGGATTATGAGGCGATTGATAAGGCGCCGGAGGAGAAGGCGCGGGGGATTACGATTAATACGGCGCATGTGGAGTATCAGACGGTGGCGCGGCATTATTCGCATGTGGATTGTCCGGGGCATGCGGATTATGTGAAGAATATGATTACGGGTGCGGCGCAGATGGATGGGGCGGTGTTGGTGGTGTCGGCGGCGGATGGGCCGATGCCGCAGACGCGTGAGCATATTTTGTTGGCGCGTCAGGTGGGGGTGCCGTCGGTGGTGGTGTTTTTGAACAAGGTGGATATGGTGGATGATGAGGAGTTGTTGGAGTTGGTGGAGATGGAGGTGCGGGAGTTGTTGAGTAGTTATGAGTTTCCGGGGGATGAGGTGCCGGTGGTGCGGGGGTCGGCGTTGCGGGCGTTGGAGGCGTTGCATTCGAATCATGGTTTGAAGCGTGGTGAGGATGTTTGGGTGGATGGTATTTGGGAGCTTCTTGATGCGGTGGATGCGTTTGTGCCGACGCCGGTGAGGGATACGGAGAAGCCGTTTTTGATGCCGGTGGAGGATGTGTTTACGATTACGGGTCGGGGGACGGTGGCGACGGGTCGGATTGATCGGGGTGTGGTGAGGTCGGGG
>Ga0307440_1000345_pt1 | contig 22471 bp, 21 predicted proteins | sample SalMarWE160410MG_FD_202150 | JGI IMG/M metagenome (GOLD analysis project Ga0307440, IMG submission 202150) | Salt marsh sediment microbial communities from the Plum Island Ecosystem LTER, Massachusetts, United States - WE1604-10 | ecosystem: Environmental > Aquatic > Marine > Intertidal zone >...
GTTCTATTTCATGCGGGGCACCGTTGAGACAGCGGCATCCAACGCACCGGCGGCTGCCGACATTGGCGTGAAGGAGTTCTACAACTTCTTGCTCATGGCCGGCTTGTACGCCATCAGTTTTCTTTCGATCGCTATGGGAGCCATTTTGGCAGCGGATACGCTGGCTGGGGAGGTGAATTCGGGCACTATTCAGGCGTTGGTCGCAAAGCCAATACGCCGAGCCGACATCGTGCTTGGAAAGTGGCTGGGATTCGCCGTGCTCTTGGGTTCCTACCTTGTGCTGATGGCCGGAGGGGTGATGCTCAGCGTCTGGCTTCAGACCGGATACGCGGCGCCGAACATCTTGCCCGGATTGCTCCTGATGTATGCGGATTGCCTGCTTATCATGACGGTCACCCTGGCGTGCAGCAGCAGCCTCTCCACGCTGGCCACAGGCGGGGTCGTCTTCGGCATGTACGGGATCGCTTTCTTGGGCGGCTGGGTGGAACAGTTGGGGACGCTGGCCGGCAATGTCACGGCCGTCAACATAGGCATACTATCGAGCCTGGCAGTCCCCAGCGAAGCGCTGTGGCGCCGGGCGGCCTTCGAGATGACCTCGCCCCTGGTCCAACGAATTGGCTTCTCTCCCTTCTCGGCCGCTTCGCCCCCCAGCGATTTGATGGTCGTCTATGCCGGCCTGTACTTCTTGGCGGCGATGGCCCTCGCCATTCGTCAGTTCAACCGGCGGGACCTGTAGGCGCTGACAGTGTGGGTTGCCCAATCCATCAGGCTGAGGGGAGGTCAGATCGTATGACCGGTCAGGCGCTCTGCACGTTGGGCGAGACTTCGGCCGGCGTCCGCCGATGGAGCGCCACGAAGGCCAGGGCCGCCAGGCCACCGACGACGCCGGTGGCGTACCACAGCAGGTGCGGGTCGGCGTTGTCGAGGATCAGGCCGGCCAGAATCGGCCCTATGCCGAATGGTATGCCGAATGAAAATCCGAAGACTGCCATGTATCGGCCACGCATGTGCTCGGGCGCCATTCGGGCGGTAAGTGCCTGCGAAACGGGGGAGACCAGCATTTCGCCCACGGTCAGGATAACAATCGCCAGAATGAAGAATGGCATCGTGGCCACAAATCCGTACAGCCCGAAACCTATGGCGTAGAGACCGCTGCCGAGGGCCATCATCAGCATCGGCGGATAGGGCTCGATGCGGCGCGTGATCGGAAACTGCAGGAAGACCACCATGAGAGCGTTGAGGCTCAACAACAGGCCGTAGCCCGACTCGGGCACGCCTTGAACATCTCGCAGATAGACGCCCAAGGTGGCGCCCAGATTCATGTAGGTCAACCCCATCAGGATGCAAGCCCCCAAGAACACCATGAAGACGACATCCCGCAGCACCGTAATGTAGCCACGGAACGAGCCGCTCATGGTTTCGACTTCGGCCCCGGGCTCGAGCTGTGGCCGTGTCTCGGGAAGAACGCGCCAGATGAGCCCGGCTGTGATGAGGCTGATCACGGCGTCGGAAAGGAACAACGCCAGGTAAGACTGTGAGGCCAGCAGGCCGCCGATGGCCGGCCCAATCGTTGCCGAGAGGTTGAAGGCGACCCGGATAATCCCATAGCCCTGGGCGCGCTGGCGCTCGGGGAGCATGTCGGCCACCATGGCTTGCCGAGCGGGCCCGCCGGTGTCGGTGACGATCCCGGAAAGCACAGCGATCAGATAGAAGACTTCCAAAGAGTTGACCAGGCCAAGGAGCACGCTGCTCAGCGAGGACGTGATCAGGCTGAAGATGATGATCCCTTTGCGGCCGAGGCGATCGGTCAACGCACCCCCAAGCATGCTGCCCACGAAGCTTGAGGCGGAGAACAGGGCGAACAGGATCCCCACCTCCGTCATTCCCACACCAAATCTCTGCGTAATGTACAGCGAGAAGAATGGGAAGAGGAGGAAACCGCCCAACTTGTCGATGAACGTCACGCCCACCAAGGTCCAGAAAGGTTTTGGATATTCGTGATAAGTTTCGGTCAGGCGTGCGACATGTCGCTGCAAGTCTGTCTATCGGCGCGGAAAGCGCCGCTCCTTTGAGTTGTCCATCCACCTGTGTGAAACATGGGATGAAGAGGAGAAAAGGGGTGGATTGGCGTTGTCAGCCCGCCGCGTAAACCGGCCGGGGGCGCTGGTGAGGCATCATCTCATACGTTGGGTATCCTGTCCAGACCGAAGGATGGACGGGAACCAGCTGTTGGGCTAGGCCTCTTCGTCTGAACGCCGGGGGATCAAGGTCGCCAATCCAATGGCCAACACGCCTTCGCACGCCAGTAGGAAATTGGAGGCGGTGCCCCTGGCGAGCAGAACGAGCCGGATGCGATCGAAGACTGGGTTGGACAAGAACTCGGCTACCCCAGGAATGCCGCTCAAGGTCAGCGGCACAAATGCCACAAAGAACAATCCCGTCAGGCAGTAGAGTACGGTCGTGAAGAGCGATGGCCGCGATCGGAACAGTACGATCCAGAAGAGGGCGAAGAGCAAGATCACCATCACCAGATCCACGGCGAATCCCCACCATAATTCAGGGCTGATGGCCAGGCTGCGCTGCACGCGTGCTTCCAAGCTCCCCTGGCCCACGTCAAGCAAGAAGCTTGTGGCAAGTGTCACGATGAGACCCAAGAGCGCCACAAAGTCAGACATAGGACGAGCCTCCAGCGAATCCCGCCTGCTGCCGGATCAAATCAAGTTACGTAGCAGACTCTAGAATACCGGAATCGCGCACAATCTCCAACCGGCAATTCGGCTCAAATGCGGGGAAGCCAAAAGCGCTCCATCACGACCTGCCTCTTGACTCGCCTCAGAATGTGCGTTATATTATGTGCATAACCCGTTTTAGCGGGTAAACGAATAAAGTGAGAGGAAGCCTGCATGCCAATCCGAAGCCAGGAGTTGATCAGGGAGCCCAAGCGCACGGTGATGGAGGTGGGTTTGGAGCCGGCCGCCAATGCATTGGGAAGCCTGCATCTGCTGGTCGAGCTCGAGTGGCTTTCGGGGTTGGACGATTGGGTCGTGAGGACGGCGTCCGAGATGAGCGCCAGCCAGCGGCGCAACAATCAACTGGCGCTGATCGGGCTCTTCTACGCCGTTGTGCCTGCCCGGAGTTGGCCCAGCTTCCCGGCATATATCGATCACCTGCATGCCCTAGATGGTCGAGAACTGCAGCAGAGGCTCATGCGGCGCTACGCGAGCCTTCCCCTTCTGGCCGGAGCCGAGGCCGAGGTGGACCCCACGGATTGGACCTGGGCCTTGGGTTCGGCGGACGACTACCTGTCCTTCTTGGAAACCCGCTTCAAGGCGGAGATGATCGATGTGGACCTGGAGACCGAGGCCTACCGACTGGTCACTCATCCCGAGGAGATGAAGGCCATGTTGGTCTCTCACTTCAAGGACATGTGGGCGTCCTACCTGGAGGCGGAATGGCAGAAGGTGGAGCCGATGTTGGCCACCTCGGCCAAAGCCTTTCAAGATCTTGATCTGGAGCGTATGTCGCTTGAGGCAGCCTTCGACGCCATCACCCAACAACCGCCGGCCAAGATCTTGGATTTGATGAAGGACGTGCGTCGGGTGGTTTTCGTCCCCTCGGCCCATACCGGACCCTACATGAGTCACCTGGCAGGGGAGAACACGGTTTGGCTGCTGTTCAGTGCCCGGATGCCTGCCGGACGAGAGGCAGAAGCCCCGGATCTCTCCCGGGCAGAGCTCTTGTACCGTCTTTCGGCTCTGGCGGAGGACTCGCGGCTGCGCATTCTGGCCGATATTCGGGATCAAGGCGAGCTGTCGTCGCAGGACATCATGGAGCGGCTCGAGGTGAGCCAATCGACGGCGTCCCGGCATCTGAGACAACTCAGCGCCACCGGCTTCTTGTCGGAGAGGCGCACCGAAACGGGGAAGTGGTACCGACTGAATCCGGAGCGCATTGAGCTCACCCTTCAAGCGCTGCGCACCTACTTGTCGTGAACATTCGGGCCGGCTGGCGGACGGGACGATCCGCCAGCAGAAGGGTTGGACGGCCTTTCAGATCGGGAGGATGAGATGTTGTTTTGGCGTGATGTCTTGGATCAAGAAGCCAGGAGAGAAGAATTCCACAGGCAGGCCGAGGGATGGCAGCTATCCCAGGCTGTTCAGTCCGGCCAGTCTCAGCCTGCGGGCCGTCTGGCAGCAAGCATGATCCGCCTGGGTGCTTGGATGGAGAGGACGGGCTGCCGTATTCAAGGCAGATTCGCCGAAATCGAACCAGCGGTCATATTGACGACATCGGGGGCTGACACCCAATTGCATGGTTGCTCGTGACCTCCGCGGGCTAAGCGATCCCAAATAGGGCTGGAGGCAAGGGACCAGGCCGCACGTGGGCCTGGTCCCTTCGATTTTCTTCGCTTCGCCGGTATCAGGCCGAGTCGTCAGCCCGCTTGATCCTCCGCGGGCGCCGGCCGCCTGGCCCGGCGCGACATCCGCACGTGCTGCCATCCCGTGACAGCGCAGGCGACGGCGCCTCCGGCCAGGAACCAACTGGACAGAATTAAGCTTAAGATGGCATAGAAGGCGGCGAAGGAAAACAGCTCGCCCCCCGAGAGATACAGCATCAAGGACCGCTGGTAGCACAGCCTGCCCTCCATCTCCTGCGTCCGTCGCGCGCGCAGATAGAGCAGCAAGTTACGAGCGTGGCGCAGCAGGATGGCGCCTTCCCTCAGGAGCAGGGCGCCGACCACGAACTGCATCGGCTGAATCCAGCCAAGGAAGTCCACTGACAACCACCGAATGGCTCCCAAGGCAACCGAGCTCGCAACCCATGAGAAGAGAAAACGTGGGCTGACCCATCGCAATCTGTCGACGTCACTTTGGAAGGCAGGGGTGAGCTCCATGCTCCCTTCAAAGACAATGTGCTCTTGGGCGCCCTTAAAGTACAGCCCCGCTGTGACAAGCGTAGAAGCATAGTCGGCGATGTAGACGACGGTCCAAGCCAGCAGCACCCAACCCAATTCCCCTGCCCACCGTGGATCCACGCTTGCCTCCTTCCGAGCTGTCCGAACCGTTGATCTATCTTATACTCAACACGGTTCAAGTGACACTGGCCGGAGCCTTTGCCACTCGCCCGCCACAAATTTGTGAAGAAATTCACAATATGCTGATCTGACCCTAAACAACCTTCCGAGGCTGCCCATGGGAATATTGTGCGTTACCGCCAATCCAGCCGTCGATCGGGTCGGCGTCGTTCCGGTTCTCCAGGCCGGTACGATCCATCGCCCGCAGGCGCTCCGCGTTTCGGCGGGCGGCAAGGGGGTAAATGTGGCCCGTGTGGTCGTCCAGCTGGGGGAGGAGGCGGTGGCCTCAGTTCTCCTGGCAGGCTACAGCGGGCGATGGATGGCGCAAGCCATGCGCCAGGATGGCATCGTTTGCCTGGCGTCTTGGACGAATGGCGAGACGCGTAGCTGCCTGAGCATTCTTGATGAGACGACCGGGGGGCTGACTGAGTTCTATGAGTCGGGGATCGATGTCAGCCGATCGGCGTGGGAGCGTTTTGAGACACAGACCGTCGAGGCCATACGTGCTGCGGGGGCCGTCACCCTTTCTGGAAGCCTGCCCAATGGGGCACCCGAGGCAGCCTATGCAGAGTTTGTGGCAGCCGCGCATGAAGTCCAGGTGCCATGTCTGGTGGACACAACCGGCGCGCCTCTGGACCGGGCGCTGGTTAATCGGCCGCACCTGGTGAAGCTCAACGGAGCTGAAGCCTCGTCGTGGGCTGGGTGGTCGGTCTCGAGTCCAGACACTGCCTTTTCAGCGGCTGAGAAGCTGGTAGAAGCAGGTGCCCGGGCGGCCCTGGTCAGCCTGGGACGAGCGGGCGCCGTGTTGGTGACAGGGCGTGGTGAAGGCTATCTGGGGCACGCGCCGGAAGTGGCCACAAGAGCTTCAGTGGGCAGCGGCGACGCGATGCTGGCTGGCCTGGCGCTGAATGCCGCACGCGGTGGTAGCTGGGCCGAAGGCTTGCGGTGGGGATTGGCTTCCGGTGCAGCCAACGCCGAACACCTGGGGGCTGGCCAGGTGGACCGTGAACGGGTAGAGATGCTGTACCGTGAGATTGAGCTGGTTCGCCGCCAAGCCTGAAGCCTGAGGCTAGGCTCGCTTTTTCGAAGTTTTCGACTTCGCGCCGCGCCGAGAAGCGTTCTTGATCCAATTCTCAAGCGCCCGGCGGTCTTCTACCTTGTCTTCCCAGCTCTTCCCCTTTTTCACCTGTTCGGCCATGATTTCGTAGACTGAGTCAGGCTGGTCATCAATCATCTGGATCCATGGGGGCTTCATCCAGCGAGGCGGCCTGATGAGCAGGTAGATGCCGACGGCAATGAGGAGGGCGTATCCTGTCTGCACCTCCCAGCGGGCAAGCCCCAGACTACCGATGAGCTGGGATTCAAACGAAGACAGAATGAACAAGGCTCCTAGGGCTAGATAGACGTAGACCATGCGGCGTGATCGCCAGTACCAGCGCTTCCAGCGCCCCATCACGGCCGCCAGCCAGGCGCCGATAAACAACGCACCGAAGGCCAAAAGCAGGACCTGGGTGTTCAGATCGAACATGGGCAGTTCTCTCCGATTCTGAGGATGGGTTCCTCAGGGATCCGTGGCGATCGACCGATCAAGACGCTGCGTCATACATCGAGCCCTCCCCTCGATCCTAACATGCGACGCGCCCTTCCAGCAAAGCTCTTGAGCCTAGTCCGGAAGCGAAAAGTCCTCCCCGATCAGGTTCTCCAGCGCGTCAAGTGCTGCATTGGCATCGTCACCGTCCGCCGTGACTCGAATGCGGTGCCCTCTTTCGACGCCGCACGCCAGCACGTTCATGATGCTCTTTGCGTTGGCTGGGCCTTTTCCATTGGTCAAGTTCTCAATCGTGAGATCGCATCCGAATCGACTGGCCAGCTTGACGAACTGGGCCGCTGGGCGAGCATGCAGCCCGACATCGTTGTTGATGGAGAATTCTCGGTTTAGTGGCATAGCACCTTCTACCAGGTTTGCGTGACTTTGTTCAACCCTCGCGGGTTATCGGGATCGAGGCCGCGTGCTTTGGCCAGATACAGCGCTAGCAGCTGGCCGGGTATGACGGTCAGGAGGGGACTTATCCATTCCGGTACGTCCTGGGGGAGACCAAGCCCCAACTCTGCCGATTGGAGCAGGTCACCTTGATCGCTGATCACAATCAGGTCGCCCTCCAGTTGCCGTATCTCCTCGAGCAGCGTTCGGACATCCTCCAACACCTGACCGCTTGGTGCGATCAGAAGAAGGGGAAAGCCGCCGGTGACCATTCTGATCGGGCCATGTCGGAAATCGGCCGATGAGTAGGGCTCGGCCACAATCCCGGTCAGCTCTTTGACCTTTAGTGCGATTTCAAAGGCTGTGGCGTAATTGTACCCACGACCAACGACAGCGCAGCGATCGGCATAGCGGTAGCGTTCGACCCGGCCGCGGATCAGGTCTTCGTTTTGCATGACATCGGACATGAGGCCGGGCACGCGCTCCAGCGTTTGCAATTGTTGGCTGTCGTTGGAAAGCGCTGCCGAAAGCATGGCCACCGCCCCTATGGAAGAGGTATAGGTTTTGGTGGCGGCGATCGCTTTTTCTGGACCGACACCCAGGGTGATGACGTGATCAACGGCTTGGGCCAGCGGGGATTGGCTGTCGTTGGTGATCGCCAGAGTGGGTTGTCCCTGGCGAGTCGCCTCAGCCAATACGGCACCCACATCTGGGGATTGGCCCGACTGGGAGATCCCCACCACCAAGGCGCCTTTCAGGCTGGGGGCCTGGCCGTAAAGGGTGAAGACGGATGGGGTGGCCAGGGCGACCTGAATCTGGTTGTGAATACCCAACAGGTACTGGGCGTAGCGGGCAGCGTTGTCCGATGTGCCACGAGCGGCGATAAGGACGTAGTCGAACTGCCCTCGCAGATCTTGGGCGATGGCCTCCACCGTAGCGGCCTGTGTTTGGAACAGCCGCCGCAGGGCCTCCGGTTGGCTGAAAATCTCCTCTCTCAGCAGCGAGTCACTCACCAGATTGAGGCCCCCCGGTCAGACTTTCAGAAAGCACCTTGATGCTGTTCAAGCCGGCCTGCTTGGCAATTTCAGCCACGTCTGCGAGGCTGGAGCCTTCTCGACTCAGGGCAACCTCCAGGAGCATCGGCAGATTCACCCCGGTCACCAACTCCACGTCATCGTGCGCGGCGGCCAGTCGGCCACAGACGTTGAATGGACTGGCACCGAGCATGTCCACCAGGATCAGAACGCCCTCGCCCTGATCAACATCCTTCAAGGCTGCCGTCACCTTGGCTTCAAGGCCGTCGACCGCATCCGTCTGCATCAACGCGATCGTCTTCAGGGCAGGCGTTTCACCAATAATCATGCTGGCAGCGTGGGCCAGGCCATCTGCAAACCTTCCATGGGTGACAATCACCAAACCAACCATAGACTCCTCTCGATCATTCCTGGGCCAAGGCCACGAAGTCTTCCAGCAGCCTCTGTGTCTTTGCCGAGTCGCTGCCGCTGGTTTCCGGGGTTTTTCTCTCACGGACGCAGGCGAAGAAATGCTCGATCTCCCCGGCGAAGCCGCGCTCGACGAGTTGAGGGAACCAGCGACCGGCGCGATCTTCCCCAATGACCTGTTCATCATCGGAGCGCCGCACACGCAGTTGGCGGAACGCATGGAGTTCGACTGTGAAATCGCCACCATGGAGATAGACCCTCTCCTGCCAGATCCCAGCTTGTCGAGATGTGAGCACCACGGCCTGTCCACCTGTGCGAGTCTGCGCCAGACTGGCGGCGCTCATGAACCTGCCGTCCTGGCTGTGTCCATAAGTGGCCGTCGGTGTGATCTCACCGCAATAGAAGCGCAGCAAGTCGATCTGGTGGATCGTGTCATCCAGATAGGTTGCCGCCAGGTCGCGTTCCTTGGTGCCTGAGCGATGCTTTTCAATCAGACACATCTGAATCTCACGGTTGCCGAAGATCTCTTTGGCCCGGCGGTGAAGCGGCGCAAAGCGACGGTTGAAACCGACCATGAACACACGTTGGCGTTCATCGGCCAACTCCGCCAGGGCTTGCGTAGATTGGCTATGGGTGGTGGCCGGTTTTTCGACGAAGACGTCGATGTCGGCCTCCAGCAATCGGCGAATCAATTCTTTGTGGGACTCGGTGCTGGTGAGGACAAAGGCGGCATCAACCCCAAGATCAATCAGGCTGTCGACGGATTCGACCGGCGTGGGAAGGTGCCAACGCTTGACAACCTCGTCTGCGGTCTGCCTGGTACGGTTGAACAGACCGGCAATATGAATGTCCGGCCAACTGCTCAGAAGCGGCAGATATGCCTTGCGGGTGATGTCTCCGGCGCCGAGAATGCCGACGCTCAAGTGTTCCTGGCTGGGCATTGATGTGCCATCCTAGGTGGGGCGAAGCCAAATCCTATGTGAATTATTTCACAAGTTGCCCGATCAGATCCATGATCCCGAGCAGATTCGCGGCAGAAATGATCACGATCGCAAGCAATAGGCGGCGGACCCAGACAGCGCCCTTCTCGACGGCCACCTTGGCGGCGACCCAAGCACCGAGCATGTTGCCGATGGCCAGGATGAATCCGATCAACCAATTGACCTGCCCGTTGTAGACGAACACCCCTAGGGCAAACACGGTGAAGAAAAGCACGATTCCGACTTTAACGGCGTTGGCGCGCACCAGGTCGTAGCCGACACTGAGCACCAGGCCAGCCAGAAGGAAGATGCCCACACCGGCCTGGATGAATCCGCCGTAGATCCCGATGCCAAAGAAGATCACGATCTGCAGCAGGGAGGGCCGGCCCTCGAGACTGGTGAGCGTGCCTTCCAGCCAGCGTTGTGGACGGACCAGGATGACCACCAGCATGATCAGCATCACCACACCGATGGTGCGCCGCATCAGCGCCTCGTTCAGATTTACGGCGATTTGGGCTCCGAGCACCGAACCTATCACAGCCGGCACGCCGAGCATCAAGACGCCGCGCAGATCCAGGACGCCCCGCCGGCGGAAGCTGGTGCCGCCGACGATGTTTTGCAGCAGGATTCCGACGCGATTGGTCCCATTGGCCACCGTCGCCGGAAGGCCGATGAAGATCAACATGGGCAGTGTGACCAGCGATCCCGATCCGGCCAGCGTGTTGATGAATCCGGCCAAGAATCCGGCGCCGATCACTGCGGGTATCAGATACCAGGTCAATCGAACCTCTCTTCGATGTAGTGGCCAGTGTCGTGGATCAATTGTCGCTGGCCAGACGGCTCCATTGGGGGGTTCCAAAGACCACGTCCCCATCAATCATTGTCATCAGGACATCCAAGCCTTCGCTCATGAGCACCAGGTTGGCTGCTCTCCCGGCCGCCAACTTCCCCAGAGTGTCTCCAAGCCCCAAGCTTTCGGCAGCCACGTCAGTGGCCATCCGCAGGGCGTCCTTCAGAGGCAGTCCGAGAAGATGCACGGCATTGGCAACCGCCCGGTCCATGGTCAGGACACTGCCTGCCAGCTTGCCATTGGGGAGGCGGGCCACCCCGTCCTCAACCGTCATGTGCCGGTCGCCAGGCCGCGTGTACGTGCCGTCGCCGAGCCCGGCCGCCTGGTTGGCATCCGTCATGAGGACGGTGCGGTCAATTCCCTTGGCTCGTAGAACCACTTGCACTGCGACCGGGTGCAGATGGTGGCCGTCAAGGATGACTTCGGCGTACACCTCGTCGTGGGTCAGGACGGCCCCGACCACGCCTGGCTTGCGGTGATGGAAGGGTGGCATGCCGTTGAAGGTGTGCGACGCTCGACGCACGCCTGCCTCAATACCGGCCAGCATTTGTTCGTAGGTCGCCTGAGTGTGCCCCGCGCTGGCCACAATGCCGTTTGAATGAAGGAAGGAGATCACGTCCAGCGCACCGGGGAGTTCAGGCGCCAATGTCACCTGATGGATTAGGCGTTGAGCCGACGAAACGTCCTGTTGGATCTCGGCCATCGACGGAGGGCGGATGGCGTGCTCAGGCTGCGCCCCTCGTTTTTCCAGGTTGATGAACGGCCCTTCGAGATGGATGCCGATCATGCGCGCACCAGCGGGCGTTTCGGAATGCACCTGGACCAGCCGATCCAGGATCCGGGCTTGTTCGTCGATCGGCGAACTGGCGACTGTGGCCTGGACGTGGGTTACGCCGGTGGAGGGCAGCCAACGCAAAATGGCAGTGATCGCCTCAATCGACGGATCCATGAAATCATGGCCCTGGCCGCCATGCGTGTGGCTGTCAATGAACCCCGGGGTGAGGATCGCGCCGCCGACATCTATCGTCTGCGCCTCGATCCCTGTGATGTCGAGATCGCCTTCGCCGACGGCCTCAATTCTACCGTTCCGGATCAGCAAAAACCCCGAGTTGAGCTCTTCTTGGGGTGTGAAAATGTGGGCGTGAGTTAGAAGGCAATCTCGCATAACCACCTGCATGGTGTGGAGCCCCGTTTGATCGATTAGAGCTCTGGGATCCGGGCGCCGTACTTCTCTTTGAATCTTCGGTTGTTCTCATCACCGCCGGGCATATTGCGGCTGATCCGGACCGGCGGCTGGCCGCCGCGCGCCATAATCTCGGCGACCGCTTCGATCACCATGGCATCCATGATCGCCACGCCGGCGATGGTTGATAGCGGACCGACCTTGGCCGAAAGGCCTTCGAGCGCAATGGCTGCGTCGCCCAGGGGAACATGGGTGTCGATCACCAGGTCCACAACCTCGAACAGCCGCTTCCCGCTTGAATGACGCGACGTCACCGAGGTCGAATGGGCAAGGGATGTCAGGGCGACAACAGGTAGCTCGAGATCGCGGGCGCCCAGCGCCAATTCAATCGGAAGCGGGTTGATGCCCGAGTTTGAAATGACGATCAACATGTCGTTGGGCTGCAACGCGTACTGGGCGAGCAATGCCTCGGCCAAGCCCTCAATGCGCTCGAAGCGATCCAAGTCTTGGTTGACTTCCATGGCACGCAGACAAGACAGCGTGCCGGCGCGGATGAACACCTCTTTGGCGGGGATCCGTGAGTGTCCAGAGCCAAAGACGTGGGGGATTCCGTCCTTGAGGATCGAGTCTGCCATCCACTTCGCCGCTTGCAGAATGTTGTCCGCCTCGGCGGATTGCAGCTCATCCAGCAACTGTCTTGCGGAATCAAAATAGCGATCAGTAGGGGTCACGATCAATCCTTTGGAAGCGCATCTGCGACCCGCCATGAAAGTCGCGCGACATTGAACTTGGTCTAGACACGCGAAGGTCTCAGGAGTTTTCGGGCGGCCAGGTAGGCAGGGTCGTCGGTGCGCATGATGTCGGGATGGATACCGCGGGCCAGGGTCAGGAAGTAGGTGAATTGATACAGGGGCAAGATCGCCAGCATCGGCACGAGCGCCGTGGGCAGACCGCTCGGCAGGCGGGTGATGTCGTCCGGCTCGGCGGTTGCGGGATCACCATCGGTGATCAACCACGTGTGTGCATCGATGGCTCTCATGCCCGATATGAGCGATCTGGCTTTGTCCAACTCGGGCCCTTCGGATGCCACGACGATCACCAGATCTCCTGCCTCGGTGCTGGCCCAAGCGCCATGGCCGGCTTCCTCAAGTTCCCAGGCATCGGTCAGGCTCAAGGAAGCTTCCGTGAGCTTGAGAGCGGCTTCGTTGGCCGTGGCCAGATTGAAGCCGGCGCCAGCGACGGCGATCCGCCGCACACCAGCGTACCTCTCTCCCATTTGGCGCGTTTGCTCTTCGTGGGCTTGGAGTTGTTGACGGGTTTGGTCGGGAAGCGTTGCCATGGCCTCGAGCAGTTGTCCGCCAGCGTCACTGTCGGAGAGGCTCCCAACCAGGCGCAGGAGGCGATACAGTGCCGTGAGATAGCTGCGGGTCTTGGGGAGCGCCGGCTCGACCCCTCCCGGGCCGAGCAGCGTCACATCCGCCGCCTGGGAAACCGGGGCGTTGGGGCGGTCAGTCAGGGCGACCACCGGCGTGCCAAGGGCTCTGGCGAGCGCCATGGCGTCGATCACCTCTGGCGTGCCCCCTGAGTGGGAGATGGCGATCAGCCCCGCCTGTCCCAGATTGGGGGGCGGGAATGCGCGCAGTTCAAAGGCATTTACCGCCGTTGCTGGCCGGCCGGCTATCTGGCCCAGGGCCATGGCGGTCGCCTGGCCAGCGAACAATGACGTCCCGCAGCCGATGAGGTACAGGTGCGAGCAGCCGGCCAGCGCGGCCGCTGCCTCGGACACGGCCTGTTGCAGCGCCTCCGTTTGGCAGGCGGCCAGGGCCTCGGGCGACGAGTTGAGTCCCTCCCACATCAGATAGGGATGCGCCTTGCGGGCGTGGGCAGCTTGTAGGGATTGGGGTATCTCGGGGGTCATGCGCGCTCCATCTGCAGGGTTTCGACAAGCCGGCGGCCGCGGACAGCGCAGGCCGGTCAGAACTTCTTCAGGACGTTGTTGAGGTTCGTGCTTCCTTCGCCGGGCAACCATTGGACTTGGAGGTCGATCCCCAGTTCGTCCAGTTTCTTCCAGGCGGCGAGCTCATCCTCAGTGGCCATCACTTCTTTGGTGAGCTTGATGTCGGCACCTTGTTTGCGCACGCCGCCCACATTGGCCTTTTCAATATCTAGACCATGCTCGATCAGGTAGACAAGGTCGATAGGATTTCGGACCAGGATCAGCAGTTTCCCGTTGGGCCAGGCGTCACCGCTGATCTTTTCGGCGGCGTCTGCCATGGAAAGGATTTCGACCTTTGTTCCGGGGGGGGCGGCCATCTTCATCAGATTGGATTGCAGAGAGTCTTTCACCACGTCGTCGTTGGCCGCCAGGATCACATTGGCTCCCACCCGGCGAGTCCAATTCATGGTGATTTGCCCATGAATCAGGCGTTCGTCGACCCGAACCAATGCGATTTCCATGCTCTTGCCTCCCGGTATCGAAGCGTTTGACTGCCTGAACTCAATCCTACCCTGTCCTGCATTCAAGTTCGGAAGCGGGAGAGGACTCGGAGGATCCTTCCGAGCCCTCTCCCAGCGGAACTTACTTTCCAAGGATGCCGAGGGCACCCAGTGCAAAACCACCGATGGCGAGAACCAGCATGAGGATAACGGTGCGGGCACCGCGTCGGATGGCCCAGTAGGTCAACAGGGTGACAACCAGGGGCAGGAATTTGGGCATGATGCTGTCCAACATGCTCTGTATTGACACCGTGGAATTCTGGATGGTGTAGGCCAGCGGAGTGGTAACGCTGAGCCAGGTGCCTACCAAGCCGCCGATGCCCATCAGGCCGGCCATAGCCGCGCCGCGCATGATGGTCTGCAGTCGTTCAGCGTCCACGCGCTCGAACAACTGGCTGCCGTAGCGGAAGCCGCGATCTTGTGAGAACCACCGCACCCAAACGTGCACGATGTTAGTCGACAGGAAGAAGAACAGCGGGGCGATGGGGTTGCCCTGCAGCCCCATGGACGCGGCAATGCCGCCCATGAGCGGCCGCCACGTGCCGTGGAACGAGGAATCTCCGATGCCCGCCAAGGGGCCCATCAGGCTGCCTTTGACGCCCTGAATCGACTGCTCGTCCACCTCATCCGGGTTCTTAGCCCGCCGCGCCTCGAGTTCGGCGACCGAGGCGAAGATCGGCCCCGGGATCCACGGGTGAGTGTTGAAGAAAACCAAGTGTCTGCGCAAGGCGCGCCGCAGCTCATCAGTGTTCCCATACAGCTTCTTCAGGAAGGGTATCAGCGCCCAGGTCCAGCCGAGAGCCTGCATCCGGTCAAAGCTGAAGGCCGACTGGATGGCGAAGGATCGCCAGTAGATGGTGCGCTGATCTTGGCCCGAAACCATGCTGGCTTCGCCCTCGTCCTTGCCGCCGACGAGCTGGAGGCCGCCGCTCTGCATGATGTAGTAGGCGGCGATCAGCAGGCCGACGAAAGCAGCGCCAAGGACTCCGAAGTTGGCATAGGCCGCCAACACAAAACCAAAGAAGAAGAACGGGAGCAGCTCAGTTGTGGCCAGCGTGCTGAGCAGCAGGGCGAAGCCGAGTGCCGGGAGCAGATTTCCAGCCACGCCGATCCCGGTCTTGACCGAGGCTGGAATGGCATTGCCCAGACCCTCCACTACCTGGGAGCCGGCCGATAGCGCCACGAACACCGGCAAGAAGTCGGCCAAGAAGTGCGCCAGGTTGCCGGTGTGGACCATAGCCGAGACTCCGTTGGTGTTGCCCCGATCGGCGAAGTACTCGGCGCCGGACACGAAGATCGTGCTCACGGACTTGGCGATCAGCTCAAAGAATGATCCGAGCAATGCCGCCGGGATGGCGATGACCAACGCCTCTTGGACGCTCAATCCGCCCGAGATAGCGAAAGCCGTGCCGAGGACGGAGCCGATGGGGAGGTTCGGGGGTACCGAACCGCCGATATCGGCCGCACCCATGAAGATCAATTCCATTGTGCCGCCGAGCATCAAGCCGGTTTGCATATCGCCCATGATCAGCCCGGTCACAGGGCCGAGGACAATTGCCCGCTCCAAGTACAGATCCCCCATGAAGCGTCGAGAGAAGTATGAAAATCCGGCGATGAAGGCCAGCACAAATGCAAGGCCCATAGAGATATGCATCGTCTTTTTCCTCCGCATTCTGGTGCAACTACGACAATTGGGGTTGAACCCAACCTAAATGGGGGATGACTTATGGGCAACCTCCTAGCATGAATGTGGGGAGCTGGCCACGAGACCAGCTGCCCAGGCGGCGGGGTCGAGGACCCTCCGATCCCCAGCGCTCGGGAGGGCGTTTCTCATATGGGTTGGTTCGTCGGAGTGCACTCTTCATAGCAGCACGGCTGGGTCGAGATTGGCGGGCCGATCAGGGTTGAGTCCACGCGCCATGGCGCGATGGTAGGCCAGCAACTGCAGCAGGGGCAGGGCCAACAGCCCCCTGGACAGATCGCTGAGGGACTCGGGAAGAGAAACGTCGAACAAATCCAGAGAGTCTGATCCCGGTGAGCCGATGCAAAGAGTATGAGCACCGGCCGACTTCGCCTCCCGGATCAGACGAAGCTCCTCGGTCTTGGCCTGGTCCGAAACGAGCCCCACGATCAACGTGGACGTCGTCATCGTCGCCTTGGGTCCGTGACGGTATTCGAGAAAGTGGAATGCCTCTGAGCGCGACTGGGACATTTCCTTCATCTTGAGCATGGCTTCGCACGCCAGACCATGGTTGACGCCCGAGCCGAGGAAGACGAAGTGGTCCAGTTGCTCGTCGCCACCGAGTCTTTCGGCCAGTTGGAGGTAGTCAGGCAGCAACGCCTCCAAGTGATCTGGCAGGTTGGAGAGTTGAGAGAGATGCTCAGTGTTCGCGGCGGCCAGGGCCGCTACGGCCTGGCTGGCGAGCAACATACCTGTGAATGACCGAGTCTGGGCCACGCTTTTCTCGTCGGCTTGTTCGGCTGTGACCACGAAGGGATCGGAATCGGTGATCTGACTGTCCGGCTTGCAGGTTACGACCAGAGGACGCAATGGGCTGCGTTGTCGATAGGCATCCAGCGCCCGAAGCGTCTCGGTGGTCTCACCTGAACGGGAATGGGCGAGCATTAGGGGCGACCCGCCGGTTGTGAGTAGTTCGGGAAAAAGCCACGCCTCCGAAGAGGGCAGGGTTTGGACCTGCTCCCTCATCAGAGCTTGCCAGACGCGGCTGGTTGAAAGTGAGAGGTAGTAGGTCGAGCCGCAGCCGATGAAGGTGGCTCCATCGTGACCTTGGCTGGCCCAGGCCTGGACATCATCTGCACGCGGCTGCAGGGCGCGCAGGGTGGCGCGCCATGTCTCGGGTTGGGTGAGGATTTCACGGTAGGTGTGAGGTTCTGTCTGTGACGTCATAGATCGCCTGCCATTGGGTGGGTCAGCCGTGAGGCTGCTGTCTACGACCAGGTCTTCTTGGGGAAAGCGCTCTGCTATTCATCGCCTATCTAGCCACGCGGACGTCGACGCCCAGGTTGCGTATCCGGGAAAGCACCCCGGCGTCGGTCTGGCCATCGGTAACCAGAGTCGAAACTTGTTCAATCGGGGCCACAAATGCCGATGCCACTCGACCGAACTTGCTGTTGTCCGCCACGAGAACCAGGTTGGGAGCCATGGCCAGGATCGCACGATCAGTCATGACTTCGGGCAAGTAGTCGTTGGTCAATCCGGCTCGAAGGGCGATGCCCCGGATGCCCATGATCACCTTGTCCACCCGCACCTCGCCCAAGGCGGCTTCGGCGATATGCCCCACAAAGGACATTTCCGATTGGCGAAGCATGCCCCCGACAACCACGAGCGAGACACGCTCCAGCTGGGCGAAGACATTGACAATCGTCAGCGCGTTGGTGACCACAGTCAGGTCGGAATGAGATATGAGGTTGTGGGCAACCTCGAGAGTCGTAGTGCCTGAGCCGAGAAAAACCGCCTCACCGTCTTCGATCATCGAAGCGGTGAGGCGGCCAATGGCTTGCTTGGCGGCCCGGTTCTCATGCTCTCGGTGAAGAACCGGCGGTTCGGGCGGGGCATCCTGAGTCTGCATGGCGCCCCCGTGGACACGACGCGCCCGGCCATTTGAGTCGAGTATGTCCAAATCGCGCCGGACGGTAGCTTCACTCACACCCAACTCCTGGCTCAAGTCAGCGACACGAACGCTGTTCCTCGCGTCAAGGAGCTCCAGGATTCTGCGCCGCCGCTCTTCGCTCAGCACGATCTTCCTCTTGCCAACAGTTGGAAGCAATAACCGATAATTTGAGTGAATATGTCGTTTTTTGACGGAAAATGCTTGTTCTTGACACCACTTTAGCAGAAATTGCCCCTGGCCGTCAAGCGGCAAAGGGCATCTGAGGCTGAAATTGGGCTGTTGGGTGGAAGCGGGTCAGGGGGTCAGACGTCGAAAGCCCACTCGCCCGAGCGGATAACGGACTCGGCGCGGCCGTCGGCGGTCAGACCGTCGATGTCCATCTTGTCCGAGCCGATCATGAAATCGACATGGATCTTGCTCGAGTTGCCGCCGGCGGCCGCGAACGCCGCCTCATCCATGGCGTCGCCGCCGTCCAGCGTGGATGTGTAGGCTCGCCCCAGCGCCAGATGGCAGGCGGCGTTTTCGTCGAACAGGGTGTCGTAGAAGAGCACCCCGGATTGCGACACCGGAGAACTGTGGGGGACGAGCGCCACCTCGCCCAGATGTGCCGCTCCCTCATCGGTTGCCAGCAGGCTGGTTAGAAGGGAGTCGTTCACCGAGGCGTGTGAGGCGACCACGCGGCCATCTTCGAAGGTCAAGCGGATGTCTTCGATGACACGCCCGGCGACGCTCAATGGCATGGAAGCCGATACCCTGCCTTGGGCCCGACGCCGGTCGGGGAGTGTATACACCTCCTCGGTGGGCATGTTGGGGATGAAAGAAATGCCCGAGCTGGACGTGCTTCCTCCGCCGTGCCAAAGGTGGCCGGCGGGAAGGCCGATAGTCAGATCGGTGCCGGGTGCCGTGTATCGCAGCCCATCATATGATTTGGCATTCAGGTACGCGTGGCGTGCTGTCAGGTTCGAAACATGCTCCCGCCAGGCAGCCGCCGGGTCGGGCTGATCAGCACGGCATATGCGCAAGACCAAACTCCACAACTCATCCACCCGCGCCTCGGGCGGGAGGTCCGGCAAGACCATGTCTGCCCAGGCGGAGCCGGGAACGGCAACGACGCACCAGTTGGTTTTGTCCCTGGTGGTGATTTCAGACGTGGCGTCGAAGGCGTTTTGTGTCCTGCGCTGGAGGGCGGCGGCCAGCTCTTCATCTTGGCTTTCCAAGAGATTCGGGGCGTGCGCATGGACGGAGAGATAAGCGCCACCCTGACGGACGTGTTCGGCGGCGGCTTGAAACCGCCAGTCCGGGAAGGATTCGATCCAGTCCTTGCCCCTGCGTTCCATGGCGATCACCGAGAGAGCGCTGTCTCCCCAAAGCGGCTCGACTGATCGGGCGCCGACCGCGTAGGCCTTCTTGGCCAAGATGCGGATGAAGGGGGCGGCTTCCATTGGTATGCCAAAACGGATGCTTGGATCGGCGATAATCAGGGGTTGGTCTGGCTGCAGATTCAGCCCAACGCGGATGATTAGCTCAGCGTAGCGATCAAAGGCAGCTTCGAAATCTATCGGCATACGGCGTCGGCCTCCAAAAATCGGCTTGAGCGTGCTCTGGGCACGGAGGCCATTGTCGCGCCTGACCCGGCTGGCGACAAACCCCGCCGGCCCAGCCGCGACTTGTGAAAACCGTCACAAGCGTCTGCCGGCCGGCGGGATGCCCCGTTGGGTGCAGGGCTGTGTCGAGCCTAGGGCTGATTGGCGTTGGTCAGTGTGATGAAGTCACCGTTCGCCACCTGGGTCAACCCACTCCCGTCGGCGCCGATGGTCCACAGGCTGTCACCGGCGCAGTCGGATCCGCATGACGACTCGATCCACTGAATGAGCAGATGGTCGCTGTTCAGCCAGGCAACCACGTGGAAGAAGCCGCCAGCCCGATCGGTGATGACATGGGAATCCCCGTTCCGTCCGTCCGAAACCGCCACCCAGCCGTGCTCATCATCGGGATTGCCCCGTGCGATCGCGAACGCGATCCGGCCCCCGTCTGGGCTGAACAGCGCGCTTCCGAGGAGGAAGGGCTGGCCAACGCTTGATGGGGTGGCGATTGTGGCTTGAACGTTGCCTGACAGATCGAGCAAGGAGATTCCCGTCGGCGGGCAGTGCGAGGTGATGGCATCCCCATCCGGCGACAGGCCGTCCAGGCACAAGGCGCGACGAGTTTGCGGGTCGTAGTCAACCAGGGTGGTCACCTGGCCGGTATCGAGCTGCAAACGGTACAGGCTGGATGCCCCATCGAACGGGATGTAGCCGCCGATTCCGTAGGGCTCTCGGCTGAAGAGGAGGGTCGTTCCGTCAGCGGCCCAGCCCTGGACGACAAGGTGGGTCAAGCGGTCGGCGTCCAGCGGTTCCGAATAGACCGATCGAATGGCGGTCCCATCCAGGTCGCTGACCAGAAGGACGGACTCCGCCGGATTGTCTTGGGTCACATTGGACCAAGCAAGCATCGGCGATTGATCGCCCAGCCCAGGCCATACCGCCAATCCAAGGTCGGGATTCTTGATGAACGCCACCTCGCTCTGTGATCCGTCGCGCGCGATGACTCGGGCGGTCGGGGTGTATGCGAAGGCGAAGACCTCGCCTTGTGCAACTCCGCCGCGGGGCATCAGGCCGCGCGTAGGCGGCGACTGCTTGTCGAGTCCTATGCCGGTGTCGAATACCTGCAGTTGGGAATGGTCGAAGATGGAGGCTGCGTGCACATGGCGCGGTGCGGCCTGTTCGTCCCAACCGAAATCAACCCCGGTCTTCATCTCTCCAGCCTGCAGGGTCACGTCGAGCGAGGCAGGGTTCACATCAACCTGGGGATGGGTCCACATTCCCGGGGAGAGAGCAGCCTGGTTGGCGGCTGAGCCCGAGTCGATAGCCACGCAGTAGGTTCCTGCCTCTAACCCGGAAAAAGTGAAGGTGCCGTTGGCATCGGAAAGCGCGGTCTGCTGGGCGCCTTCGCCTGGGCAGGCGCCGGAGGCAAGGGAAAGGGTCACAGCAGGCAAACCGGGCTCAGATGTCTGGCGGATGCCGTCGGCATGGAACCGGCCCAGGGCCGTGTCCCCCTGGACACACCCCGGCGGCGTCTGCGTTAGGCTGGGTTCGCCATCAGCGCCTGAGTCGCACAGGTCGTGCCACACGCTTCCCTCGATCGACCCCAAAGAGTGCCCGGTTGGGGTCGCATCGGAGGTCGCCACATTGGCTGGCGGTGGGTTGGTCTGGGAGGCGTAATTGCAGCCTGTCACCGACAGGACCAACAACCCGAACAAGGTCGAACGGACTGCGTGATGCATTGAAAAACCTCTTTGAAGCCTGCCCGCCCGCCGGCTCAGTACGTCTGGGTGACGAGGTGATGCCGCACCCGAGGCGGAGGTGCGGCATAAAGAGATATGGATCATAGCACGGAAGAGTGTGCCCGCAGCCTGTCGTTTGTCACCTTCGCCGGGCATGGTCTATGGCCCGGGCAGGTGGACGAATGGGTGGGCTAGGGCAGACCATCACAGGCATGGGGCAGCTGGCTCGAGGCGTCCGCCAGGCTGCTGGCGCTGGCCACCTGGGCGTTTTGAATAGCCAGTGGCTGGAAGGGCGGTACCCCTTGAATGGCAGGTTGGGAGAGGTGAAGCACGTAGCAGCCGACGAAATACTGTGTGGCAGAGTCGGTGGTCACTGAGGCCAGGGCGACCGGAACCCGATAATGGAGCTGTCCGGCCCCAGCGTCGGCCAACGTCTCGCCCAGCAATATGGAGACGCTGTCGGTGTTGGCGTAACCATTCTCAAAGTCATTGAACGTGGGCAGCTGAGGTGAATCCGGTTCCCAGTACGAGTAGGCCCGCACATACTCTTTGCGGTTGACGGCGTTGAACAGGGAGCGGAGAACTTGGGTCGGTCCGCTTCGATCGTCGAGGTAGATCGAGGCGTCCACACCGCTGGCTGGTGTTGTCGGCTGGGGTGTGAGCGCCGGGGCCGGCCCGGTGGCGATGCCGTCGCAGGCATGGACGAGCAGATCGGCGGTGTCAGCGCTGTTGTCTTCCGTCTGGAGCGTGCCGGAGCGGATGGCCAACGGCTGGAACGGCGGTTCGCCCTGGAAGCCCGGCTGGCCGAGGTGCAGAGTGTAGCAGCCAGCAAAAGTCTGGAGGTCGTTTGACGTTGAGGTTGATTTCAACACCACCGGCACCGTGTAATACATCTGGCCGGCGCCGGCATCCCCCCCAACTACACCCAGACTCACCTGGACATTCTCGGTGTTCTGGTAGCCCTGCTGAAACTGATCGAACGAAGGCAGGTCCTGGGCTGTGTCCTCCCAGTAGCTGTAGGCGCGCAGGTATTCATGCCGATTGATGGCGTTGAACAACGATAGGATGACGCCCTGAGGCGTGCTGCGGTCGTCCAAGTAGCCCGGAAGAGCCGCGCCCGGCGTGGCACTTGGCGCGGGAGAGGTAGGCTCAGGAGTTGCTGTGCCCATTGGCGGGCCTGGCGTGGGGCTGGCCGCGGGTGAAGTCGAAGGCGTTGTGGCGTGCGCGGTCGCAGTGGCGACGACGCCGGTCCCCAAGTTGCAGGCCAGGAGCGTGCCCGCAAGTGCGAGTGAAAGAAGTAAGAGACTCTTGAAATTCCGAACCATCGCAACCTACCTTGTCTCCAGAGCCACCGCTGGCCAAGACGACGAACAGATCATGGGCACCAAAAGGCGGGACGGACCCAAAAACCGGGCTCTCTCCGTTGTCAGCGGGATGTGAGCGCCGGTCTGAGATCAGTCTACCACTTCGACCAGGCCGATGTTGACTATCAGAGTTCGAGCGGGCGGGGG
>Ga0307440_1000346_pt1 | contig 22456 bp, 21 predicted proteins | sample SalMarWE160410MG_FD_202150 | JGI IMG/M metagenome (GOLD analysis project Ga0307440, IMG submission 202150) | Salt marsh sediment microbial communities from the Plum Island Ecosystem LTER, Massachusetts, United States - WE1604-10 | ecosystem: Environmental > Aquatic > Marine > Intertidal zone >...
ACAAGAAAAGGAAACTAAGAGTAATAAACAGGCAATACCCTCCTGATTTTTGTAGAATTATGACTTCGCATCTCTTTGTTTCCGGGAAGCAAGGAAATGAAAATACCTCTGAATGAATTTACCGGATACAGTATCAAAACAGCTCACCGCAGACGGTAGACTGTCTATTTTTTCTCCGAAGAGGGCAAGGAATGCCTCCCGTGAAAGATCTGCGAGCTCTTTATCGATTTCGTCTATCTCTTTCGAATGTTGACCTCTAAGACGGCAACGAATTGGACGAAATCGGTGCAAAAGACAGGCACCGGACTGAAGGAGAGGACATCCAGGTTCGTTCTCCGGGCCCTTCTCTTCTCTCCCTTTACCAACTTCAGCAGCACGTTCAATGACCATTTGCCTGCTCTCCGCGCTCAGAGCAATATTGACCTTGTCATGCAGGTAAAGTGCCTCTATAAATTCAAGCTGAAACGGCTGGCCGCAAGGATATGAACCCGATGGCGCGCAGCAGGCAGAGGAGGCAGAGGAAGTCAGGGCGTCTGCCTTCTCCAGCAACTGTTCATACCGGGTGAAAAAGGCCTGGAGATCAGAGTTGTTTCTGTTCTCCAGGGTCGGCTCACCAAGTGTAAGAAGACCCTCTTTTTTACCAAACTTCCTCAGCAACCACCATTGGGAAAAATTTGTCGGGTTGGCCCTGGTAGCCTTCAGCATCTTGCCTGCCTTTTTCAAACTGAAGCCGCGGCGCAACAGATAGGCGGTGACAAAGGTTCCGGTCCTGCCGATGCCGTGATGACAGTGAACCAGAACCTTCTTCCCGAGATACACCGCCTCATCGAGCCACTCCAATCCTTTTTCCATGGCGGCCATGTCCGGTGCCGTCTCGTCAGGGATAGGCAGAAAAAAGACCTCAAAACCTGCATTTTGCTCTATCTCGTGCAGGTCACAGAACTCACCACAAAGGTTGACAATGGCATCGATCCCCTGCTCTTTGAGACTTGCCAGCTCCGCATAGGACATGGGAGCGTACCCCACCGCCAGGTTTGTGGTAATCCAGGTGAGAGAATAGAGAGCCATCACTATTCCTTACGTGTTTGAGAAATTACATTTTCCCTTAAAAAAATCTTCTACCATCGGATCAATTGCCTGCTCGTCCGTCAACATCATATCCATAAGTCGGACGACACCGAGCAGACGGCCGACCTGATTCAGACGGTCATCCGTATCCTGTCGACCATAGCACATGAGACGTCCGTCAAGCAAATCGCCGGTCATTTCACAGCTGAAATTGATCCGTGTCAACACCTTGGCTATGAACCCCAGACGAAGGTCTTTTCCGAGGGTATTCCCCCCTCCCCCGGCGAAACGCAGCAGGATATAGTTCTCTTCTGCAGTCTCCGTACAAAGACAATCAAGCAAGGAGAAATGATATCCGAAACGAATAGTTGCATTGAGATAGTCAGAGGATATCAGGAAGTAACTCGCAAGCGAAGCATCCTCTCCTGTGGATGCGCCTCCGGCAAGGGCGACCGCGTCATATGTCCGCCAGTCATAGTGGGCGCGGCTCCCCCAATCTATTCCCGGATGGCAGAGGCCTCGCCACAGGGTCAGGAAGGGAAGGCAGGTGATATCGCCTGGTCCGACCACTTCCCTTTCTGCGACACCGGGGGTAAGTCCGCCGCCGAGATCGATGAGATAAGCCTGCAGAGGGATATCGGTTTTCAGGCACGGACCTTTCGGTTTACGTAAGAGGGAGTCGGTTGATTGGAGAAACATGGCCTGAACCGACATTTCATGGGAAAATCGTATTATATCATGCAGGGATCGGCAGTTTTCCGGGCTAAAAGCCTTGCTTGCAGGATCAACCAGGGAAAGAGGCGAGGTGAAGTCGATTACCATCTTCAGAGTTCTGCGCAGGGGATTTTCCATTCGATGCCGTCCCCTGCGTTTTTCACTGTCCATGGGATTTGAAATCTTCCCCTGGAAAATCGAATTTTTATCCGCCCAGAGCGTCAACGGTTCACCGGTTTTCAGCTCCGATACGACATCCCCTGCCTGTACCAGGACAGGAACACCGAATTCTCTGGCCACCGAGGCAAAGTGGTCTGCTGCACTGCCATGGCGGGCGATGACGCCTGCAACATGGGGCAAAAGGGTTACCAGACTTGGGGGTGTTGTTTCACAAACGAGGATGATCCCGTCACCGGTATCGGATGTTTCCATTTCGTCAGGCCCCAACCCCTTTCCGCTACAGAGGCCGGGTGAGGCTGATTTTCCTCCCTGGAAAACCAGGCAAAGATCTGAGACATCGAATTGCTTGGCCGGAAGGTTATCGGGACACAAATTCCTGTTTCTGGTCTGGAGAAGATACAAAGAACCGTCAGAATCAGAGCTCCATTCGAGTTCCTGCTGCTCACCGTAATAATCCGAAATTTTCCTGGCCCATTCTGCCAGAAGGAAAAGTTGGGCCTCTGTCGGTCCCGCCTCTTTCCGGCCACGTCGAACGATCACGGGCTCCCGCCCGGATGTCTGTATCTCCGAAATGGTCGGGGTCACCCTGCCGCTCATCAGCCCATCGCCCAGCCCCGGCACCGAATACACACGGGTTGCACTCGATGGCATGCCGCTTCCCGTGGTTACGACACCGCTCAGGTCCGCGTCCACCATGGCCAATATAAGAGCCGCCATCGGGGTCTCTTCATCATCCAGGCCATGAACAATTCTGTAGAAAATGGCCTCCGGAGTATACTTTGACGCTAAAACTCCAAGATAGGATTGTGGAATGCTCTTGCTGTCGACATTTAAAAAGGATCGATACAGACCGGCAAAGGAGAGGCTGGAATCTTCGCCCACTGCACTGGACCGGACGGCAAACAGCTTACTGGGCGGCATGTGCTTCGCCACCCCGGCAGCAAGTGCCTCTTCCAGGTCGGCCGGGAGCCGGGCTCTTTCAATATATCCAGTGATAGTCCCGGATACATCTTTTAGCGATGCAGGTGATCGGATATCGACGTCCGCCAGCGCCCGGTCAATTATCGGGCGAAGATCATTGGTCTCCAGGATGCGGCTCCAGGCCGAGGTCGAAATAATAAAGCCTGAGGGAACCGGCAGATCGAGGATATATCCAAGCTGGGAGAGGTGCAGACCTTTACCGCCGGTGTGACGGTCGTCCGGATAGGTGGAATCGAGGGGAAGGATATAAGGTGGCGCCGCATCCGCTTTGGGCGGAGCAAGGGCAAAACAGGCATAGAAATCGATCTTTTTATAATACTCGATCAGATTTTTATATTTCCTCGGAGAGAGTCGGTTAAGATCAGCCACCATTGCGGCGACACCGGAAGAAAATTCTTTGTAAATCAACCGAACCCGATTGATATCCACGCTCATGCCGCTGTAATAGATCTCCTCCAGTTCGGCCAGGAGCCTGTGGCACTGCCGGTCATGGTCGAGAAGCTCCTGAAAGGTCTTGTATCTCTTTTTAATAAAGAGATCGGGGGTAAGAAGCTGACTCGAGAACTGTTTGAAGGCATTCAGCATAATGCTCAGTCTACCGGGTTCGTTATAGGGAAATCTCCTAGCCCTGCCGGGGTGTTTTGTTCTGGTGTCCTGTTGAGACCGACCGGTCCGGCCATGCTGGTTAACCCGCGGCTTTTTGATGTTTTCGGCGCACTAAAAAGACCATAAATAAAACGGCGCAATATGTCAGCAGGAAAACGAATTGCATGTGAATTCCCTGAATACCAAACCGGTTTTGAGGCAGCGCAATAAGAACACCGGAAGACTCGACGGCATGCTCCAGCCAGAAAAGGCTGAGAAATATCGGAAGAAGGTAGACCAGGCCATGCCGTGCAAAGCGTTCGGCGAGATAGGTGTTGAAATCATGGTCTATTTCATCATCGATTACCTTGGCAAAGGTCTCCCTGCTCTTCCAGTCGCGGATCAACTTCAGATCTTCCTGGGATTGTTTTCTCAAGGCAAATTGTTCCCGAAATGCGGCATCCTTTGCCTCGTTTCCCATAAACCTTCGAATCGCCAGTGAAAGCATTCCCGTCAACACGGCTATAACCATGACCTGCAGAACGGAAGGAATATGCAACATCTGCAGGGGTCGGATGAGCAGGACATCCAATCCCCTGCCGATAAAGGTAAAAAAGGGGCCAACAGCCTCGGAGTAGAGAAGGTCAAGCAAGGTTGATATGGTCTGCAACAGATGTTCCATGGCTGTCGGCCCCCGGTCCGGATTTCTCACGAGCTAAGGCGGCTGCAAATCCGAGAAGCCGGTCAATGTGCTATAGCCTATGCGTATTGACCGGGCGACAAAGGAGATGCAGCTGGATTAGCTCGCCTTTGGTGAATAATGTGTCAAAAAATCAGTTGGTGTTTTCTGAACTCTTTTTAGTTAGAAAATGTATACCTTATCTATTTATACAATACACTCTTCATGAGAAAACCGGGCCTGTTGAGATTAACGAAGGAAAGGCAATGCACCAGTATAGTTCAGGAAAACGATGACAAGTGCCAGAGCGAGCATTCTTTTCAGGAAGATCTCAGGAAGATGTTTCTGGATCTTCGGTCCGACCATACCGCCGCAAATGGCACCGGCGGCAATCGCTGCAGCCATAATCCAGTCTGGCTGGTATCCCATGAGCGAGAATTTGGCGATACCTCCCACCGAGGTGGCAAAGGTTCCTGCCAGGGCAATCGGTACGGCAAGATACATCGGATAACCCATAACGGAGGTCATAAAGGGCATGAACATGAAACCGCCGCCGACACCAAAGGAAGAGGCGATCATTCCCATCAGGATACCGGAGATGAGCATGAGAAGCGGCCTGGCTACAAAGGTTTCACCCCAGAATTTCATGTCGAACTTGACGACATTGAATTTCTCGAATTCAACCTTACCCAGTTCCATTGCCTTGCCCGATGATTTGGCCTCTTTTACCGCGGCATTGAATTTCTGGATAATTGCCTTCATGGCCTTTTTCTTCTCGATGGAAGCCGGAAGGCTTTCCCAGAAAAGCTTGAGGCCGATGACCAGACAGATAATGCCCAAATAGAATTTGTAGGCCTTGAGGGGCAGGTATTTGGCGGAAAAGTTCGGTCCGAGGAAGAAGGCGCCTATAACGATGCCTATGGCAAAAAAGATGGCCACCGGCCAGGCAAAGCGTTTTTCCTTAAAATAGTTGAGCAGACCTGTGATCGGCGAACAAAGGGTCAAAAAGAGGTTGGTCGGCTTGATGGTATTGGCGGCATTGATACCGATGGGTGCCTTGGTCCCCAACACGGTTACCTGGAAGGCTGCGGTGAAAAGTCCACCGGCTGCACCCATGATGACGAAGAGACATCCGATGATGAAGGCTCCGAAGAAGACGACCAACGGATTCATGTAGATATTGGCGGTTGAAAAAAAGAAACCCGATTTCTCGATGGTGAAATTACCAACGCTTTTGCCGTTGACAAAGACATCCATCTTGGTGTCCGGTGCCAGGTTCTTATACGGGGCCATGGTAACAGAGAATTTGCCGGTGGCCTTGTCCAAACTTAAAGAGACACCTTTGTTCCAGGCTTGCTTATCTTTGTTGTAGTCGCTCATGATGCAGCGGGCATTACCGCCGCCAATGGGCTGTTCCTTGGAAATCGTATTGATGCCGAACTTGTTTTCATGGGTAAATCTCAGGAAATCCCATTGGGCTTGGTCCTTTATCGGGCCAAGATAAGCCTTGACATCTGCTGGGATCTCACCCCATTTCTTCATCTTGTTGACCGTCACCTGATACTTGAAAGGGGGAAAAGCAAACGGCCCACTGACCTGTCCTTTGGTTGACGATTGCTCGGCTGCAAGTTTTCCGGGATCGTTCGTTACCACATAGTACACAGGCGGAATGGAGGTCTCGCCGAAGGCATTTTTACCGTTTTTTCCGTCCCGCAGCTCTTTTTTCTCTTTCGGGCCAAGCGCATCGCCCGGTTTAAACATCTTATTGGTTGATACAACGACAAACAGATCCTGGCCGGGATCAATCGAACCGGTAACGGTGATCGCCTCTCCTGCTTTCACCTTCCCGTTCGACAGCTGTGCATCGATCGCCCAGGATGAAGATGCCACGGCAAGCAAAAAGATGCTCACCATGCAGATAATTGTGTTGATTCTTTTCATTCGTTTTCCTCCAGTGAATAAAATTTGTTCCTTCTCGTTTCCTCTCGGTCAGGCCAAGAGACCTATCTTTGTTCTGTTTTCAACGCCACGATCCTGGTGTTTCCGACATATTCACGGCTTTCAAAGCCGGTAACCGCCGTCATCTCCCGAATTAGATCACTCATCGTTTTCAGATTGCGGATGATCGTATCCATCTCCTGGGTCGCATCCGGTGAACCCATGTCGTCTTTTAATAACTGGGCAGTACCCAGGGCTGCAAACAGAGGGCTATTCAACTCATGTGCTGCGGTGCCGGCCATCTCGATCACCCCTTCAAGCTTCATCCTCGCCATCTTTTCCCGTTCCAGTAACTTTTGGTCGGTGATATTCCGTACCGCCTCAATGATGAAGCAGACCGTGCCGGCGTTATCGATCATCGGGGAAAGATGGTGTTCATACCACGCAGATTCACCGTCCCCTTCAACCTGAGCGACAACCGTTACCGGCTTTTGCTGCTCGAGCACGACGTCCACGGGACATTCGCCTGTCTCCAGGCCTTGCCACGGCGTAACCGAATGGTAAAACTGTCCGAGAATTTCCTTTTCCGTAACCTTATTAGCTTCAAGAAATCTTCTGTTGGCCATGATCACTCTCTTTTCAGGGTCAACAACCAGCAGCTGCATCCACAGCGAGTCCAAAAGGGTCTGGAGAAACCGTTCCTGCTCTTCTATCTGCTTGAAGAGAAGGCGTATCTTCCGATAAGTCCTGGCCTTTTGGATTGCGTTGCCCCCCTCTTCCGCCACTGCCTGGGCAAAATGTATTTCACCTGCGGTAAAAAAATGGGGCTCCGAACTTAGCAATCGCAGCACACCTATAATTTCCTGACCGTTTTTTATCGGTACGGCGAGGATGCTTTCGATCCCTTCGCGTCTGATAGCCTCGTGGTAATCAACCCTCGGATCGTTGGCAGCATCGTATATGGAAACAGGTTGACCCTTCAACACCTTGAAAATAGAGTCCTCCCTGCTGATGCTGCCACGTCCGAGATACCCACGGGACAGACCGGAGGCCGCAACAAGTTCGAGACGGTTGGTTGCCGGGTGCAACAGGCGAATGGTACAGCCTTTGACTCCTATAATTGCCGGAAGTTTCTCGACAATCGTTTTGAGAATCCGGTCGAGATCCAGGGTTGAATTGACCAGCCTTGAGATATCGCGCAGTTCGCGAAAGAATGTCAGCTGGTTTTCCATCGCCTGGAACATATGGCTATTGGAAATAGCGATACCAACCTGCTCGGCAAGTGACATGGCAAAGGCCATCTCCCCTTTGGAAAATTTTCTGCTGTTCTTAGTCAAAAGGCGCAACAAACCGACGACGCGCTCCTTATAAACGACAGGCAAGGACATGGCACTTTTCACTCCTTCCCGAGATACATAGGCGCGATAATCCCGATCGGAAGACAGGTCAATATCCTCTCTTGCGATTGGCATCCCCTCCATCAACCGGGACATGACCTCCCGGGAATCAATGGTGGACCGGGAAAGATACTCATCGGAGAGCCCCCAGGCGGCACCGAGCACAAAAGTGCAGGTCCCGGCGTCGAGAAGCCTGATGGTCGCTGCATCCACATCCATGAGTTTCGGCAAACGTCTGACCACCAGATCCATGACCTTTTGCGGGTCGTGAACCATGCTGATAAGACGAGTGACCTCCTGGAATACCTCCAGGTAATCCCTCTCTTTCTGCCTCTTGTCAGATTTCATCTGTATTTTTCACGGCAGGTCTGTGGACAAAACCTGCCGTACAGGTCCGGTTGTATATGAATGATGTTTTGGAGTTATTCCGCTTGCAGACTCACCAGTTTCAGGGCATGCGTTGTACATTTTGATATGCATGCGGGTTTCAGACCGGCATCGAGGCGATCCATACAGAGATCACATTTTACCGCTGTTTTGGTCTGTTGGTTGTACACGGGGATCTGCCACGGGCAGACGCTCTTGCAGGCCATGCAACCAATACATTTTTCCTGATCGATGTAGACAATCGAATCCTCCCGTCTTACCATCGCCTCGGTCGGGCAGACCGGAACACACAGCGGCTCGTCACAATGACGGCAGGTCTGAAAGATAAATTCCGTCCGCGGGATACCGGCAATCCTTTTCGGTGACGTATGGCTGATCTCACAGAGGAACGGTCCAACCGGCAGATCCTTATTCGTTTTGCAATGCACCTCACACCCATGACAACCGATGCACCGCCGGCTGTTGAGATGAATCATATATCTTTTCACAGTTCTACCCTCCTTGTCGTATTGCGGAAGCTCTTTTTCACAAAGACAAATGCTTCACAGAGATTGACACCCCCGCCGGCCTGGTCCCAATCATCGAGTTTACCGATCATCAGTTTCTGATCGCTTACTCCCACCTGACGACTTCTGGTCTGAGAGGAAATATCCCGACCAAAACCATGTACCGTATATACGGCCTCAGGATGGATATGATCGGTGACCGTTGCGGCAACCGTGGCACAGTAGGATCTGTCCGAGGCAGCAACCTCCACCAGATCGCCATCGGAAATACCGAGTTTTTTCGCCTGCTTGGTGTTAATCCATAAGGTGTTCACCGGCATCAGTTCGCCAAGCAGCGGATTGTTGACGGTATGTCCATGGGTATGGACCGCCGTGCGGCCGTAAACCAAGCGGAACATCCCCTCGGGCGGCGCATCCGGAGAAACATAGGGTTTCAAAGAAGGCAATCCGGCATCAGTCAGTTTACCACTTACAAACTCCAGCTTGCCGCTTGGGGTCTTGAACTGTCCCGCAAGCTCTTTTCTATCAAAATAAATAGGTGTGTCGGAGAGCTCGACAAAGCCTTTTTCATCAAACTCCTCGATGGAACGACCGGTCGGTTCGAGCTGCCAGGCCCACAGATCCTCAATGGTCGTATAGGGGAAGTGCTCTCCGATACCTAACCGGTCGGCCAGTTGTTTGAATATTTCCCAGTTTGGCTTGGTGTCGAATCTGGGCTCGAGTACCTTTCTGCGCAGCGCAAGCCGGGGCTTCAATCCTTTTTGTTGACAGATCGGGGTGTCACGCTCCAGATAGGTGGACTCGGGTAGAATCACATCGCTGTACCAGCCGAATTCACTGTAATGGGTATCGATGGACACCAGCAGATCACATTTGTCCATGGCCATCTTCTGTCGTTCCGGGTCCGGCAGGCCGGAGAACGGATCATGCCTCATGGCAATCCAGGCCTTGATCGGATAGGGATCCTCGGTGAGCATGGTATTAAAGAAGAGATGGGCAAGGCCGGGGCCTTTTTCGAAATGTTTGTATTTCCAGCCGACACCATCACCACGTTTTATATCCGGTTTCGGACAGTCAAGTTGGCGGATGCCCTTTACCCCGCAGTCTCCTGCTCCTTTAGGAATAAAGAGCGCCCCTTTCATCTCGATATTGCCCATCAGTATATTGAGGATATGCAGTGCGCGGTCGGCGTAGAAAGAATCCTTATATCGGGAGAGATTCCAGCCGGGATGAAAGATGACTTTCGGCCTGTCCTGTCCAATCTCCTCGACGAAATCTACAATCGATCCCTCTTTAACCCCGCATTCCTTGGCCGCCCAAGATGGCGTATAGGGCTCGACAAAGGTCTCAAGCTCTGAAAAACCGCTTGCGTACAGATCGAGAAATGCCTGATCATAATATCCCTTCTTGATGACCTGATGGATGATGGCCAGGGCCAGGGCATAATCGGTTCCGGGACGGATCTGAAAAAAACGGGTAGCCTTGATGCCGGTCATTGTCTGGCGGACATCAACATAGGTGAGGCGTCCTCCTTTGTCGAGCATGTCGAGGGTCTGGAGGTTTTGAGCTATGAGCAGGGACGAAAACATATTGCGCCCAAACAGGACCAGATGGTTGGAATTTTTGATATCGTAGGCAAACCCTTTACGTCCGACACCGTTAATCGAAAGACTGGCATGATGGATATTTCGACCACAGGTACAGTCATGGTTGGTGTAATTTGGGGAACCGAAGGCATGTATGAAAGTCTTGTAGGTATTCTGCCATGGCCCACCGCGAGATGAGAGCACTACGGATTCGGGCCCATACGTCTTTTTTATCCCGGCAAGTTTTTCAGCGACATAATCATAGGCCTCGGTCCAGCTTGCCTTCCTCCAGCGGCCGGCGCCACGGTCTCCAACCCGGATTAACGGTTGTTGCGGGCGTTCGACATCATCGACCAGCGCCATACCTGCCGAGCCCTTGGCACAGAGCGCCCCCTCCAAAAGGTGTGGGTTTCCTTCTATCCAGGTTACCCGGTTATCCTGTGATTCGACACGAATGGGGCAGCGGACCGTGCACATGCCACAGATTGAATAGACTGATTTTTTCATGCAACTCTCCTCGTTTCTTCTTTCAGATTGTCGGTTCCCTTTTGGGCATCAAGGTCTACGGGCTAAAATTTCCGCCACCTTGGTTTCCAGTTCCATTTTATCAATGGGTTTGACACAGTATTCTCCCGCCCCCAGTTCGATGGCTTCGCGTACCGTCTCAACAGTCGGATAACCGGTGAGCATGATAACAGCCATATCGGGCTTTGTTTTCTTCAGGTGTTCCAAGACCTGAATGCCACTCATTTTTTTCAGTTTGATATCGAGGATGGCAAGATCAACCTGATGCTGTTCGGCATAGGCAATGGCTTCTTCCTCCTCGGTAAAAATGTGAACGACATGTCCCTGTTTATCAAGGATCTTCTTGACCAGAACCACGGCATCCAACACATCATCCAACACAAGTATCTCTGCCATTTTCAGTCATTCTCCCTGTCTTTATATTTGTCTTCCCGGGCTGCCGGAAAACGAACCCGGAAGGCCGTACCCGTAGATAACTCCTGGGTCTCGGGATCTTTCGTCGGGCTCTCTACAGAAATACTTCCTCCGTGTTCCTGAACGATGCCATAGGAGACCGACAACCCTAAACCGGTACCTTCTCCAACCTCTTTGGTGGTGAAAAAGGGTTCAAATATTTTGTTTTTAATTCCATCGGCAATGCCTATGCCGGAATCCCGAAAAGTAACCTGGACCTCATCGTCCACTTTTTCGGTGGAAATGACAATCAGGCCACCCTCTAGCATGGCATCCTGAGCATTGTTAAACAGATTGATAAAGACTTGATGCAACTTTTCGGCATCGCCAATGATCGGCGGCAGGTCAACGGCAAAGAGCCGCTCCACCTGTATTCGTTGTATATTGAGTGTATGTTCGGTCACCGACAAGACTTCCCGGATGATTTCATTGAGGTCGAGATGGGTCTTGACGCTTTCAGACTGACGGGAAAACTTAAGGAGATCGGCTACAATGCGACGACATGTTTTTGTCTGCCGTTCCACCACCTTCAAATTGGTGTAGCTTTCCGAGTCTTCGGTGAAATCGTCCATCATCAACTGGGTGTAGCCAAGGATAATTCCAAGCGGGGTGTTGATTTCATGGGCTACACCGGCCGCCATTCGGCCAACAGAGGCCATCTTTTCATGATTGATCAACTGGTCGGTCATGTTCCGTATGCGGGTCATATCCTTGCCGATTCCCTCACAACCGACAATATCACCTTTCTGGTCATATATGGCATTTGCCGAGAGAAGCAGATGGCGGACTCCCCCGTTTTTACAACGAAACTCCATTTCCAGGTCGCTGACAAAACCTTTTCGGCGAAGCTCGGCAAGATAGTTTTTCTGATCCGAAGGGTTGTTGAAAAAGGTATAGAAATCGACCTGGTCTTCAGCCCCGTTGATCCCGAGCAGACGAATACCGCTGGTGTTGATGTTGGTGATGATCCCCGTATTGTCACAAAAAAAAATGATATCCTTTGAATTTTCAAAGAAATTTCTAAATTTCTTCTCTGATTCAGATAGATTACGGGTTCGCTCATCCACCATATCCTCGAGGTTGGCATTCAACCGCTTCAGCTGCCCGGCACTGGCGGCGAGCTTGGCGTTGGCCTGGCTCAGCTTTTCGGCCTCAAGTCTGATAGCCTTGTAGGCCGCAAGTCCTTTGTGGTAATAAATGGTGACAGCGGCAACCGATATTATCAGCATGGTATTCACTCCGCCCGACCAGGGGGAGAGCTCATTCCATATGTCACTACGCCCGTTGTATACGAGAAGAACCCGGATGATATGTCCGACCCCGCGCGACAGGGAGAAAGCCGTCATGGCAATACAAAAATAAAAAAGAAACCCCCAGATGAAATTGTTGGGCTGCAGTCGAACCAGGGCACGGGCATACCCAAGGGCCATGAAAGAAAGGAGGATGGCCACCGCCGATCCGACAAACTCGACGGTAATCGCTGGAAGAAGAGGCAAGCCAATCATTGCTTGTCCTCCTCACATGCTTCCCGATAAAAGGTGCGAAGGCTGATCACCAGAGCCAACAGGGCGGGGACGTTGAGAAAGTGATCCATCCTGGTAAAATAGTAGACCGATTTGGCGAGTGTGATCGGCGGTGCAATCTGCTCATACAAGCTGTTTTTATCAATGATATCTTTAGCGGGTACGAATTTGGAAAATTCGTGCCCGCTAAAGGCCATCAGGTTCCATAAAAAGAGCAATATGCAAAATATTTGCAAGTATTTCCATCCTTTACTTGCAATAGCCGGAGTCCTGCGGGTATGCCAATACAGATACGCCAAGGCCCCCATAAAGAGGATATGGGCCATCTGATGAACATAAATTCCCTCAGGTGGAGGATGCGATTGCAACGCCCAGGCATTTTGTCCCCCACCTAAAAGAAACAAAAGGGTTAACACCACAATTTGAATTTTATCTCTCCGTTTCATATGTTCCTCATCTGGTTAAAAAGGATAGCATCTTTTATGCCTATTTCTGTTCCAGTTTAAAGCTGCCTTAATTATCAAGTGTAATCAGCATGATATGACATTAGTACAGGGATAACTAAATTTTTTTCACTCTTGTCTCTCCATGGCCTCTGCGCAGAAAGCAACATCTTTGTTGCACCAATACCGAAGGCAGGAGGAAAGGATACGCATTACCATGGGGCAACAGGTGTCATATCCTGTAAAAACTCGTTCTCCAGGAAACAAATAGATGCAACAAACGTGAGGCACGTTATATTATTTCTTTTTATTCTAGCACGTTGAACTTCTTCTACCTCGGAAAGAAAGAGATATGCGCAACTATAATGTTGCTTTTCGAGTATCAACAAAGGTCAAAAAGAGCTTGCATCTCAAAATGAATGTACTAATAAGAGATTAGTCGGATTTTGTAGTGTTTTATACGGTACGGAAAATTTTTCGAAAGAAGAGAAAGGCAATGACCAGGAATATTCAAATCTCCCCCTGCCACCCGACGCAAAAGGGACTCGGACAACTGGAGAGACGGAAAAGCACCTCTGATCGACGAAAAATCGAAGACCGGCGCTCCCTGGAGGAAAGACGTATTGACAGCAGGTTATCGTCGGTGAAACAAAAAAAGACCATTAAGATCTGGTTTCGAACCATGACCAACGCCCGCCTGGGAGTTGACCGACGCAAAAAGGAAGATCGGCGAAAAAGTGGGGACCGGCGACAGCAACCGCTGTTACGTTCCATTCTGACAAGGGAGGAAATCAACGATCTTCTTTCATAAGATCCTTTGAACAATAGCCTTTTCCACCATTTTCCGCTTTATGTAGCACTTCCATTTCCTCGACCAATCTCGACCTGTAACTACCTTGGCAGTCATTTTTCTTGATTTGTTACAACAGGCAGATCAGATCCGGCCATACTGGTTAGGGCACATCTTCCCTCTCACTGAAAATATACATATCCTTAACCCCCATATATTTGAGGGCCATCTTCCGATTGCCCTCAATCTCTTCTTCTGTCAGCTCTCTTATCACCTTTGCCGGATTGCCGAGGATCAGGACTCCTTCGGCAAACACCTTGTTGCGGGTAACCAGGCTGCCGGCAGCTACAATTGAATTTTTTCCGATCACCGCACCATTCATGATGGTCGAACTCATGCCGACCAGGACATTATTTGCGATCTCACAGGCATGGATGACCACATTGTGACCGATGGTTACGTTGTCACCGATAATCACCGGCTTGTCAGTGGCCACATGGAGCGTACAATTGTCTTGAATATTTGTTCTCTCGCCAACAGTAATACTGTTGATATCGGCCCGTAAAACTGAATTAAAAAAGACTGAGGATTCGTTGCCGATCACAACTGCGCCGATCAGGTGCACCCCTTCGGCAATAAAAACGTTTTCACCAAGTTCCGGATGTTTTTTGTCATATGTTATCATTACGTTCTGTCCTCTTCACTTTCTCTCACCTCACAGTGTTTACCAGAAGGGCAATCCCAGCCATTATATCAATCGATGTCCAGAACTCCTATATATCTGAGGTTTCGATACCTTTCCGCATAATCAAGGCCATATCCGCAAACAAATTCATCGGGAATTTCCCGGCCACAAAAATCTATAGGCACCTCGACCTTCCGTCTGGAAGGTTTACTAAGAAGTGTACAGATCTTGAGCGAGCGGGGTTTTCTCTGCTGGAGGAGCCAGATCACCTTTTTGAAGGTCAGACCAGTATCGACGATATCTTCAACCAGAAGAATATTCTTGCCTGAAACGGACTCGCCGATATCCAACTTCACTTTAACATCTCCGGAACTGACCGTACTATTGCTATAGCTGGAAACAGCCAGGAATTCCACTGTCAACGGATATTCAATGGCTCTGACCAGGTCGGCCATAAATATGAAAGATCCCTTCAGGAGCCCGACTACCAATAGCTCACCACCCACTTTCCGATAATGTCCGGTAATATCCCTGCCGAGTTTTGCCACAATTGCCTGAATCTCCTGTTCGGGAATCAAAATTTTTTCTACCCCAGTATCTGGCATACATCCCCCATTCTTCTCTTCAAAATTTCGCATTGATGTGTCCCTCTTGGCAAAGTATCGACGTGATATTCTGCCAAGAGGACACTATCACCAAAACCCCAAAAACCGTTATCATCCCATTTCATACAAGTATTCTTATATAAATCATGAGAAAACTGCCATGGCAAGACGCTTCAGGATGTTTTGAGAAATTTTTGTTCAAACAAGAGGTGGGCAATCTCGTCAGCCTGGCTTGCGGCAATCTCCTTTATTTTCAATCCTATTCACAGGCAAGCTGAACGCCTGAGCCACAGGTCTCGCTTTCAAATGATGGCCAGGGGACTTCTCGTTGCCCACTGAACAGCGCGGCAATCATCTCGGGGTCCAATTACATTCAACAGAAATTTGTCCAAAACAACTGTGCTGCCTCTCCTGAAAAGAGCAAATCATTTGCAGGAAGAATTTTCCTTGACATGTACGTTTGGTCGTTTTACCATATGTGCAAGTCTTGAAAAGATTTTTACATGAAAAGGCGATTACAAGCCCTCTGTATCTTGAATTTCATGCCGTGCATTGAGGAGGTGATCGAGGCGAAGATTCAGACCTGTCTCGGGTTTATGGAGTAGATTTTTGCACAGGTATGGGAACTTGGGGAGAGGCATTGCGATATATTATTTGGCTATTTTGTCAAATGTTTAAATGACACTGCCTCATGAAATCGGAAGTTGAAATGGAACCGACACAACCTTCCGACTGTGATTGAGCAAGTCCGACAATCGGCCAGGTGTCTGAAACAAAAAATGGAGGAACGTATAATGGAAAATCTAGAAGAATTATTTGAGGTAGGATTGAAATTTCACGGGCACAAATGCCCGGCGATGCCCATGGGACTCAAAGCGGGTCTGGCAGCCATGAAGGCCCTCGGTGTAGAACGGGCGCAAGACAAGGAACTCTCCGTCCTCTCAGAGACGGGTAAAGGACACGCAGCAGGATGCTTTCTGGATGGGGTTATGACGGCTACGGGTTGCACGTATGGTAAATCAAACATTGAAAAACTTTATTATAACAAACTGGCCTTTACCTTGATCGATAATACTACCGGGCGAGCCGTCAGGGTGGCGGTCAAACCTGAATTCTTCGAAAAGGCTCTCAACTCTCCTTTTGTTCAACAGCGCAAAGCCGGCGTACCTCCTCAAGATATAGATCCTGCGATTACAGATCCTCAGGTCGATAAGATAAAGGGAATGGATGAAGCAATGTTTCTTAGCATCGGCGATGTGACCCAAAGGCAGGTCAAGAAGGCGAAAGGGGTGTTTGAAGCCAAACGCTGTGAGATCTGTGGAGAACTCACTTTTGTCAATAAGCTCCAGATGAGTCTGGACGGAAAAATCGTGTGTATGGGATGCTCGGGATACAATGAATAGGTAATCCCCCTCATCGAGACGGATTTATAACGTCCTGGCGGGCTCTCGGCCGTCAGGACAAGGAGATGCTATGCTGACCGCGATTGTCACCTTCATTATACTGGCGTTGTCGCTTATTTTTGCAATGCTCGGACTAGGTGGCGCCATGTTGTATATTCCAGTTTTTCACTGGTTTTCCTATGACTTCAAGTCTGTTGCAATTCCGACCGGACTTTTGTTGAACGGCCTGACAGCCTTATCCGCGGCGATCTATTACCTGAAGTCGAAGATGGTCGACATCAAAGGGTCCATTCCCCTTATCATCACCTCTTTTATCGGAGCACCAATTGGGGCGTATTTTACCCGGATGGTCAGCACGGACAAACTGATTCTTTTGTTTGCCATTGCCATGATTTTTGCAGGAGGCAAGATGATCTTCAGTGCAGGACAGCCTGAAAAAGATCATATGATGCCTGTGAAAACACGAATGCTGGTGATGGGCATTGCGGGTCTTTTTATTGGATTCATCGCCGGGCTCCTGGGCGTGGGTGGTGGTTTTCTTTTTGTTCCCATGATGATCGCCATGGGCTACGAGACAAAAACAGCTGCTGCGACGAGTTCTTTTGTCGTTGTATTTTCATCTTTTTCTGGCTTTGCCGGTCATGTTGCCGAAGGCCATTTCGACTGGCCGTTGATGATTGCCACATCCATAGCCGTCATTATCGGTTCACAGATCGGAGCTAAGGTGATGAAGGAAAAAATGAAGGCAAAATGGATCAAACAGATGTTTGCCGTGTTGTTGCTGGGTGTTGCAGTAAAACTGCTCTGGAAACTGTATCTGTAAATCACACCGTATTCGAAAAATTGCACCACATCTGTCTATGGTCACACTGCCCGATGTCTCCACGAGCTGGATTCAACAAAAACATTCATGACAATCTCGTAAAAACCTGTGAATTGAAGATGGCTAAGTAAAAAGCTCATATGCGAGGCGTGCATATTTTTATTGTTTTGGCCTACCAAAAGAACGCCGTAACAATTAATAATTTGCTGCAACGAAGCAGATGGAGAGTTTTTACAACGCCATCAAGTTTTTAAATTGAGGGCATGCCCATTCCTCCGCGAGTCGATCCCATCGGGTAACCGGATCTCTTCGGCAAAGACAACGAAACGCAACGGCCCGCCCGGAATGGGATTGTTAAAGGGATAGCAGGTAACCAGGGTCAGCCATGGCCTGACGACATCCTTCAGATACAAATTGTCGTAGCGGACCACCGCTGTCGAAATAATCCGGTAGGTGCGCTCCTTTCCGTCTCGTGCCTGTAACAAGACGATATCTCCCCTTCTGATATCAGCGAGAAATCGAAAGCTGGTATCTCTATGGCCCGCCAATACACAGTTTCCAGCTGCGTTGGGTGCTGCACCAGAAGAGAGATGCCCGGGACCGAAGGCCAGGACCTCACCGCTTTGCCCCTCCAGAACGATGGAATCCACTCCCAGCCTTTTAACTTGCAAACGGGCCACCGGCCAGGTATCCGCCCAGGGCCAGGCCTTGACCTGGGCGCCCGTTCGGATGGTCTGCGCCCAGGCCTGTCGAAGAAGATATTGGGCCAGAACGGCTTTAGCCTTGATCCAGTAGCCGTTCCCGATCAGAACCATAGCCGAAAGCATCAATAGAAATACTGCCGTCTTTCGCTTTTTCATCGGTCTCGTTTTCCGCTGTCCCTGGCCAAGACCAATGCACATCCGAGCAGGACACAACCAAGGATTATCCATATATCTGAAGGAGTGGCCGTCTGGGCCTGTCCTCCGAAAACTTTATCGTACTGCCAGCCCTTGGGCAGGTTGGTCTTCAGACGAGTTCCTGCCAGTTTTTTGTCCATGGGTCTTGAGACCTTCTGCTCCACAGCCACGAGACTGGTGTATTGACTCACAAGATGATGGGCCAGGGCCGTGGACAGAACCGTCGTACGAACCTGCTTTTTATCCGCGCCAAGATGCAGTGACTCCATCTCGCTTCTGATCTTTTTCCTGGCCCAAAGTGTGGCAATCCCGGGTCTGTTAGCAAAATGGGTGGTGTCAACGATTACCTGCCAGGTTTTTCCCGCCCGCAGGCCGGAAAGATGGAGTCCGGAAATCTTCCTATCGGCCTTTATTGCCACAACTACAGGCTCCTGGTCGTAGAGATCCGGCAGCGGGTCCGGATAGATTTCCATTCCCTCGGTGTCACCCGCAGCTGAGGTCAGGATAAGGTCGGAGATTACCGGATGTTCGAGTTTGACAAACAGGTTGGTCATCTTCTCTTTCACCTCTTCGACCTTGCCAATATAGGTATAGGTCCCGCGCCCCATGGATGCAGCCCGGGTCATGAAGTATGAATTGGGCGCCGAACCAATCCCAATGGTGAACAGTCGCGAGTCGCCCAATCGCTTTTTGATAAGAGTAAACAACTCGTCTTCATTGCCCACACAGCCGTCGGTTAAAAAGACCACCTGCCGAACCCGGTCGTGATCATCTCTACCGTCGAGGGCGAGCCTCAAGGCCGGGGCGATCTCGGTGCCTCCCCGGGCAACGAGACCATCGACAAAATTCAGAGCAATGCCGATGTTGGCAGGGTCTGCCGGTCGAGACGTGGGAAAGAGGCTGTGGGACTTACTGTTAAATTCGATGACATTGAAGCGGTCATTGGCCTGAAGGTGGGAAATTGCCATATCCAAAGCTTTTTGAGCCTGAACTATCGATGTCCCGCCCATGGAACCGGAGGTGTCGAGAATAAATATCACCTCCCTCGGGACGGCCTCGATCGTTTTGCTGTCTCCCGGCGGCAACAGCATAAGCAGCATATAACGATCCGCTCCCTGGTCTTCAGAAAAGAGGGCGGCATTGACCTTGCCTTTATCCTTAGCCTCCCACTCCAGAACAAAATCCCTATCCGCCATGACCCGACCGGTGAAACGTACGGTATATTGCCCTTCGGCCTTTTTCTTGACATCGACACCGTGATAGAGACTGTCGATCCCGGCTAAAGGAAAACCGGCAGTAAGATCCACGGTCAGTCTGACCGGATTGATCGCTGGTTCACCGGGAGCCGCCACGTGGGGAGTGATCTGCGAGGCATCCGGTACCCGATCGGTATCCGCAGCCCAGCCACCCCCATCAAAGGAGACCTTGCTTGATTCCTTTGCAACTGGACTTCCAGGTATATACCGTGGGCCGACAACCATCGGGAAACGCAAGGAAAAAATGTGGTTGGAAAAACCCACAACCTGCTGATATTCGATCTCGATTGCAATCTCTTCACCAGGTCCGATATTGGCAACCGAGGACGTAAAAATATTGGGACGCTGCTGAGAGAGCAAAGAGGTCTTTTTCCCTTCGCGTTTTGCCTTTTCATAGATGGCCTTTGCCTCCTGCTTCTCTTTGATCTGCCCGACAATCACCCTGTCGCCTATTCGCATCCTCAGATGATCGACCGCACTCTCGTCGGGCAAAGGAAAGACATAGACTGCCTCGATCCAATGATCGCTTTTATTGACGAAGTGCTGGTTGACCACAGCCCTGGCAACCATACCGCTGACCGAGATTTTTACATCCTGAGAGAGCAAGGGCATAGGGAAAAATCCATCACCCTTCAACGTCGGAACGAGCAACTCACCCTGACGCACCTCATCCATTGTCACAACCTTTCCGGGTTGCGCACCGGCTGATTCCAGACCGGCAAAAAAGACCAAGACAATTACAGACAAATAGATAAGGATCAGGACTGTACCGGGGTCTCTCCAATAGGAGTCTTCTTTTTTTGATTTTTCCTCTCCAGCCATAGCTGTCTCCATGGTTGTGGTTGATCTGGCTTGCCTCTTTTTCTCTGATACCAGTTGAACCCAAAAGGATGACAGGTGCATGAAGGAATAATGACTTCTTCGCGGATAATTATGACACAGGATGACACGAACGATATACAAGTTAGGTTTTGTCGGAAAATCGCCCGTCAGACATTGCGAAAAGACCAAGAGAAGAATTTGTCACTCCGGCATTACAAAGCCACCGCTCAGGGGAGACTTTCTGATAAAAAGCAGGGGGGGAAATTACAGGAAATTGCTACTCGTTGGAGGGTTTTATTTCGACGGAATGAAAATGAGAATGAGAAAACGCCTGATGCTGCCCTGGTATGACTATCTCCCGGTGTTGGCGAATGGAAAAGGTCCCTTCCTTTGTTTTTTGAAAATCGGCCCTGGCCGACTGCAGACCGGCAAAAAGAAGCAGGACCAGGATAAGCAGGATGTAGACGAAGATCAAGATATTGCCCGGATCTTTCATCCCACGGACCTCTTGCTTCAATCCTTCATACATTGTTTCGTCACTCATCTCTTCTCCGTTGTGTTCGTTGTGTTAGTACCGGTTTTCCTCTTCTCTCCCTTTATCCACGCTTACCGGTGTTGCAAGGCCGCTGCTCATGGGAGGTTTTCATCCTGTATTTGAACATAAAAGAGTGACAGACCTTCGAGTGAATAATGATATCACAAGGACAAATTATGACGAATTATGACAGGATCAGCTGGTACAGACAGTTCGAGTTGGAAAGAAGCCTTAGCGATGGAAGAACGATTTGAAAAATTTATAGGGAAAAAGCATCGATACCCGTTTCTGATAACCTCTAAATTGCTCCCCGAATTCCTTGGTCAATTTTCTCTCTTCCAGGAAGGCTCCCACGACAAAGTAGGCGCAGAATATGCTATTGACTAGGATGGTCGAAGCATCAAGCTCTCGAGTCCAGACCAGGAGGATACCAGCCAGATACCAGGGATGACGGACCACCGACAGGATACCCGAAGTATCCAGTCTCCCGGTGTCGGTTATCCCTCCACCGTTATCTCCGGTCTGAATCTGTTTCAGACCGAGGAATTGCCCGGCGTCATACTGCCGGGCTCCAAGAACAAAAAGGACTCCGGATGCGACCAGCAGGACCAACTGTAATATCCGCCAATATCCATGCCAGGCAAATATCGGCTCAGTCCTTACCGAGTAGGCGTAAAGAGCGACCGGAACCAGCGTCAAGGCGGCAAAAAAATTATAGAACAGTCGATAGAAGCGAAAGAAAGCCCCCAACCGCTTCCGAAAAGCAGAGGTCACAGAGAGCGAGATCAAAAGACTATGCAGTGCACACCAGCCGATGAGAAGCAATGAGAGAACGCTATATCTATACCCCATCATCGTCCAGCCTGTATTGCCTTTTAGAGTAATACCGTTTGGCTGCCTCAGTCACGGTCTGGATAAAATCCGATTTTTCTTTGGTATAAGCCACCCGATCGCGGCTGTAATTTTCTGCCAGCCTTTGTTTAAGTTTACCATACTCCAGACAGGTGCCGGTATGCTCCCTTAGGTAATCACGGAAGAAGAGCCTGTCCCAATGTTCGAATTCCGCTTCAACCAAATGGATGTGATGGGTTCTTTGTCCTTTATCATCACGTTTAATGAACCAGGCATAAAAAGGAGGCGTGTCGTCCCCCCAGGTCGGCCTCCAGAAATACTCATAGCCCTGACCTTCCAGAATGGGCGCGATTTTCGTTTGAGTCGCATCCAGGCTCGTTACCTCAACCAAAATATCAATAATCGGCTTGCTGATCATCCCGGGGATGGCCGTGCTGCCGAAGTGCTCGATCCTTTTGACTCTTTCTAAGGGGAAACAGGATCGCAGATGGTCACGTTCGCGTCTGAACATCTCAGGCCAACGGGAATCGTAGACCACCAGAGCAATCTCCTCCTTTACCAAACGAGCAACTCTTATTGCTGTTTCATCCATAATTCTTCCTTAAAAATTGAGAAACATTGGCTGACCCTGCTTCAGCTGGAGAAAAAGATTTCCTGGCAATGGAAATGTCTGCTGTCAATATGATATCCTTTTAATATCAAAGTTCCACCGTTCTCTCAGCCTGATTTCTCGAGTGAGAAATCCTTGAAAAGACAATATTCATAGACTGATTGAAATTGAAGTCTGACAATGGGCATCCGGAATTCTTCTATCATCCCCT
>Ga0307440_1000347_pt1 | contig 22433 bp, 18 predicted proteins | sample SalMarWE160410MG_FD_202150 | JGI IMG/M metagenome (GOLD analysis project Ga0307440, IMG submission 202150) | Salt marsh sediment microbial communities from the Plum Island Ecosystem LTER, Massachusetts, United States - WE1604-10 | ecosystem: Environmental > Aquatic > Marine > Intertidal zone >...
GTGCTGCAGAGCACGCTGACGCCGCCCCCGATGTACGGCGAGGCTTCGGGCGACCTGCTCGTGGTGGGGTGGGGCTCGACCAAGGGGGCCATCGAGGAAGCGGTGGACCGTGCCCGGGCCGAGGGACTGTCCGTGTCCTCGACCCACCTCACGTTCCTGTCCCCCCTGCCGCCCGGCCTGACCGAGATGTTCGGCCGCTTCGGCCGCGTCATGACCGTGGAGATCAACTACAGCGACGAGCCCGACGATCCGTTCATCACGCCGGAGAACCGGCGCCGCGGCCAGCTCGCCTGGCTGCTGCGGGCACAGACCCTGGTGGACGTGGACTGCTGGACCCGGGTGATGGCGGAGCCGCTCCGCCCGGGCAGCATCCACGAGGTGATCCGAGATCGGCTCGCCGTGACGGGAGGTGTGGCATGAGCACCGCGACCTGCTCCCTCCTCCGGATGTCGGTGGAGGAGGATCGCTCGTTCGAGCTGGACGACTACGCCGGTCCGGTGGCGCGCTGGTGCCCCGGCTGCGGCGACCACTCGGTTCTGGCCGCCAGCCAGAGGCTGCTTCGCGAGGAGCAGCTGGCGCCCGAGAAGACCGTGTTCGTGTCCGGCATCGGGTGCTCGGGGCGCTTCCCGCACCACCTCGGCACCTACGGCTTCCACGGCATCCACGGCCGGGCGCTGCCGCTGGCCACCGGGGTCAAGCTGCACCGCCCCGACCTGAACGTGTTCGCGGTCATGGGCGACGGGGACTGCGCCTCGATCGGGGCCGGTCACTGGGTGCACGCCGTGCGCTACAACACGGACATGGTCGCCCTCATGCTGGACAACCACATCTACGGATTGACCAAGAAGCAGACGTCGCCGACCACCCCGCAGGGCTACAGGACGAACACGCAGCCGCACGGCAGCTTCCTGCCGTCGCTCAATCCGCTGACGGCCACGCTCGGCATCACCAACGCCTCGTTCGTGGCCCAGACCGCCGAGTGGATCCCCCAGCACCTGCAGGCCACCCTGCGCGCCGCGTATCGGCACCGCGGGTTCGCCTTCGTGCGCGTCCTGCAGCGCTGTCCGCACTACACGCTGTCCATGTTCATCGACGCCGTGCGCGATCCGAACAAGATCGAGCTCCTGGTGCACGAGGATGGGGTGCAGGTGGACGGGTTGGAGAAGATCTACGAGCACGTGCGGCCGCACGACCCCTCCGACCTGGACTTCGCCCGCCGGCTGGCCGAGGAGGACTCGGACCCGGAGCACCCCATCCGCCTGGGCGTGTTCTTCCGCGACCCGTCGCGGGCCGTCTACGACGTGATCCGGAGGGTGCCGTCGCGCTCGGCCGGGGAGAAGGTGGAACTGCTGAACCGGGAGCTGGATCGCCATGCCATCTGAACAGCGGGTGGACCTGGTCCTTTCGGCGCTCCAGGGGTCCCTGGAGGGCTTCCGCTCGGCCGTGGCACGCGCGGTCGACGAGGTGCGAGCCGAGCTCGAGAGGCGCCGCCAGCCGGCGGGCGCCGCTCCGGATGCCCAGGCGCTCGGAGCCCTGGCCTCGCGCATCATGGACCCCGAACGATTCGCGGGCCTGTTCGCGGAGGACAGCCTCCTCGACCCCGAGGCGTACGCGCTGCTGGAGCGAGCGCACGAGGCCCTGGCCAGCCTGGACGCCGCGGACGACCGGATGTTCGTGGAGTCGGTCCTCGCCGGAGGAAGCCTCCGGGAGGCCGTGGACGCCGGCCTGGGTCGTCTGGGCATCGCCTTCGGCGCGGCCCGCGCGGCGGAGCTGGCCCGCGAGGGACGCTACCGGACGGACGCGCACGCCGAGCATCTGAGCCACTTTCCTCCGGCCTCGTGGAATCGCGCCGAGCGGGGTCTGGCCCCGCCCCTGGTCGTCCCGACGCCGGGCGTGGCCCTCCGGGCGGGGGCGCTGGCCGAGTTCCTGGACGGAGCGCAGAAGCTGGTCCTGGTGATCGAGGGCACGGCACCTCCCGCGTCGCTCGTACGGCTCATCACCCCGGGCGTCCTCGTCCTCCAGACGGAGGATCCCGAGGCGCTCCATCGGCTGTCGGACTTCGAGGGACCGGCCGTGGCCGCCCTGTTCCCGGAAGGCTCGGGCTCCGCACGCTTCACGCACGACCCGTCGGTGGGGAGCTGCCTCGCCGAGCGCATGGCCGTAGAGGAGTTACCGGAAGTCTCGGACCTCCGGCCGGTCGGCGCCATCAGCGCGGCCCAGCAGGCGGAGGAGCTGGCCCAGCTCGCGTCCCTGGCCCGCCCCGGTGCGCCGGCGGCGGCCGTGCCTTCGACGAACGGGCATTCGGCGAGCGGCGGCGGGGATGCCGCCCGGCCCGCCGACCGACTGGCCGCATGGCTGCTCCGCCAGGCGAACCTGCGCGACCTGGGGTGAGCGGACGATGCCCCTGACCTCGCTCCTCGTCCCGATCGGCATCCTGGCCGGCATCGGCGTCCTCCTCGGTGGCACCATCGCCGTCGTCAACCGGAAGTTCTGGGTGTGGGAGGACCCGCGCATCGACGAGGCCGAAGGCATGCTCCCCGGAAACAACTGCGGAGCGTGCGGGCTGCCGGGATGCCGGGCGTTCGCCGAGGGCCTCGTGGCCGGACGGATCGCCCCCGCCCAGTGCACGGTCATGGGGCCGGAGGACCGGGGCGCGGTGGCCTCCCTCCTGGGCGTGGAGGCCGGCCAGGCCGAGAAGCGCGTGGCCCGGCTGCTGTGCGCGGGCGGCTCGGATGTCGCGCCCCGCAAGGCGATCTACGAGGGCGCCGTCTCCTGCGCGGCCGCCGTGGCGGTGACCGGCGGCGGTAAGGCGTGTCCGTGGGGCTGCGTCGGGCTGGCGGACTGCGCAATCTCCTGCGACTTCGACGCCATCCGCATGAACGACGTGGACCTGCCCGTCGTGGACCCGGAGCTGTGCACGGCGTGCGGGGACTGCGTCGAGGCCTGCCCGCTGGACCTGTTCACGCTCATGCCGATGAGCCAGCGGCTCATCGTGCAGTGCCGGAACCTGCTGGAGGGCAAGCCGGCCACCGAGCTGTGCGCCGTGGCCTGCGACGCGTGCGGCCGGTGCGCCATGGACGCCGCGGCGGGACTCATCGAGATGCGCGACGGCCTTCCGGTGATCGACTACTCCAGGAACGAGTTGGCGGGTCCGGAAGCGACGGCACGCTGTCCCACCGGCGCCATCCAGTGGGTGATCGGCCGGCAGTTCGAGGCGCCTGGAGCGACGGAAGACATGGGCGGCCGGGACGACGTGGTCCCGATCCGTACACGTGAGATCGGTCGCCGCTCGCGGGCGACCGCGGGCACGACCTGAAAGATCTTCGAAGAACTGGAGCGGGTGTGATGATCTGGCCGATGAAGAATGCGACAGGCGCGGGCCGGGGGACGTCCGGGAAGGCGTCTGCCACGAAGTCCGAGACGCCTGCCACGAACCCCGGGGCGGACGAGGTTCGCTACCCGGGCCGGCTGGTGGCCATGGACGGCAGCGAGGCCGTGGCGGCCGTCGAGACCGAGGGCAGCGAAGCGGCCGGGGCCTACCCGATCACGCCCGCCACCCAGATGGGCGAGCACTGGGCCGCCGCCGTGGCGCGCGGCAAGACGAACGCGTTCGGGCGCCGGCTGATATTCTTCGAGCCCGAGGGCGAGCACGCGGCCGCCGGCGTCACCGCCGGGCTGTCCATGTCCGGCCTGCGCTCGGCCAACTTCTCGGCCAGCCAGGGCATCGCCTACATGCACGAGTCGCTGTACGCGGCCGCCGGGAAGCGACTCACCTACGTGCTCAACATGGCCTGCCGCGCCATGACCAAGCAGGCGCTGAACATCCACGCCGGTCACGACGACTACCACGCCATCGACGACACGGGCTTCTTCCAGCTGTTCGCGAAGAACGTCCAGGAGGCGGCCGACCTCAACCTCATCGCCCACCGCATCGCCGAGCTGGCGCTGAATCCGGGCGTGCTGGCGCAGGACGGCTTCCTCACCAGCCACGTGATCGAGTCGCTGCGCCTGCCGGAGCCCGAGCTCGTGCGCGAGTTCCTGGGCGATCCGGCCGACCGCATCCCGTCGCCGACGCCGGCCCAGCGCCTGGTGTTCGGCGAGGAGCGGCGCCGCATCCCGATCCTGTTCGACTTCGACTATCCGACCATGCTGGGCACGGTCCAGAACCAGGACTCCTACGCCCAGGGCGTGGCGGCCCAGCGGCCCTTCTACTTCGACCACGTGGCCGGGCTCACCGACCGGGCCATGGAGGAGTTCGCCCGGCTCACCGGACGGCGCTACGCCCGCGCGTCGGGCTACCGGCTGGACGACGCCGACTGGGTGCTGGTGGGACAGGGCAGCGTCGTCGGAAACGCCGAGGCGGTCGCCGACCACCTTCGGGAGGAACGCGGCCTCAAGGTCGGCGTGCTGGATATGACCATGTTCCGCCCCTTCCCCTCGGACCTGGTGGCACGTCTCCTGGCCGGGAAGAAGGGCGTCACGGTGCTCGAGCGACTCGACCAACCCCTGGCCGCCGACGGCCCCATCCTCCGGGAGCTGCGCACAGCCCTCTCCCAGGCGGCCGAGAACGGACGAGCCTTCGCCGCCGCACGCCAGGCGTCACGCGGCACTCCGGGCGGCGAGCGGCAGCCCTTCCCGAACCTCCCCGTCGTCGGCGCGGACGAAGTGCCCGACTTCTACGGGGCCGGCTTCGGCTTCGGGAGCCGGGACGTCCAGCCCGGGGACCTGGTGGCGGCGGTCGAGAACATGCTGCCCGGCGCGCGGGGCATCCGCCAGTTCTACCTGGGCGTCGACTTCCTGCGCCGCGGCACCCGCCACCCCAAGCTGCAGGTCTGGCAGGAGAAGCTCCTGGAGGGCTACCCCAAGCTGGGCGACCTCGCCCTGACCTCGGCCGGCGACCTGGACCTGATGCCCGGAGGCTCCGTCTCGGTCCGCATCCACTCCGTGGGCGGGTGGGGCGCCATCACCATGGGGAAGAACCTCGCCCTGACCGCGTTCGAGCTGGCGGGGCTCAACGTCAAGGCCAATCCCAAGTACGGCTCCGAGAAGAAGGGCCAGCCGACCACGTTCTACGCGACCCTTTCGCCGGAGCCGGTGCGGATCAACGCCGAGCTCCGCCACGTGGACGTGGTCCTCTCACCCGACCCCAACGTGTTCGCCAACTCCGACCCGCTCGCCGGGCTGCGCCAGGGCGGGGCCTTCGTGCTCCAGAGCGACCGGGACCCGGAGACGGTGTGGGAGGAGCTACCGCCGGAGGCCCGTCGCCGGATCCTGCAGCGCCGCATCCGGATGTACGTGCTGGACGGGTTCTCGATCGCCAGCACGGAGGCCTCCGACCCCAGCCTGCGCTACCGCATGCAGGGCGCCGCCTTCATGGGGGCCTTCTTCGCGGTGTCCTCCGTGGCCGAGCGACAGGAGCTGGACGAGGACACGCTGTTCGAGGGCATCCGCGAGCGTCTCCAGGCCAAGTTCGGCAAGCTCGGGGACCAGGTCGTGGACGACAACTTCCGGGTGATCCGGCGCGGCTACGGGGAGCTGCGAGCCGTCGAGACCGATGTCGGAGCGGAGGCGGGGGCCGAGGTCGCCGTGGGACGCGAGCTGCCGCTGGCCCCGATGCCGGCCGTCATGGCTTCGCCGGACGCGGAGGAGGGACCGGGCAACCCGGGACGCTTCTACGAACAGGTGTGCGCCCTGTACGCCGAGGGCGAGGACGGGATCGCCGATCCGTTCGCGGCGCTCAGCGTCATGCCCGCGGCGTCGAGCGCGCTGCGTGACATGACCGCGATCCGCTTCGAGGTGCCCGAGTTCGTGCCGGCCAACTGCACCGGCTGCAACAAGTGCTGGACCCAGTGCCCCGACGCGGCCATCCCCGGGCTGGTGAACACCCCGGGTGAGATCCTCGACGCCGCCATCCGGGTGGCGACGCGGGAGGACCGGCCGCTGGACCGGATCCGCCAGGTGTCCCGTCACCTGGCCGCCGAGGTGCACTCCACCCTGGAGGCCGTGCCGCTCGAGAGCTTCGGCGAGACCCTCCGGACATCCTACGACAACCTGGTCGGGAAGCTGGGCTGGGACCCGGAGCGCCGGGCCGAGCTGGACCGCGACTTCGCGGCCGTGTACGAGGTGGCCGCCGACTTCCCGGTGGCCGTCACCGCCCCCTTCTGGCAGCTCCCGGAGTCCAGGGAGGCAGGGAGCGGCGGCCTCCTGTCGATCACGATCAACCCTTACGCCTGCAAGGGCTGCAACATCTGCGTCGATGTCTGCCCGGACGAGGCGCTGGTCACGGTCCGTCAGGACGACGAGACGGTCGAGCGGCTGCGCCACAACTGGCGGCTGTGGGAGGAGCTCCCGGACACCGACGACCGCTACATCAACGTGATCGACGTGGACGAGGGGATCGGCGTCCTGCCATCCCTCCTCCTCAAGAAGGACGTGTACCGCTCGATGGTGGGCGGCGACGGAGCCTGCATGGGCTGCGGCGAGAAGACCGCCGTGCACCTGGTGGTCTCCGCGATCACGGCCGCCATGCAGCACCGGGTGAAGGACTTCATCGGGGACCTGGACGAGCTCATCGAGGGGCTGGACGAGAAGGCCCGCCAGCTCCTGTCGGCCGACGCGGACGTCGAGCTCGCCGCGCTTACCGATGGGGACACGGTGGACCTCGAGCTGGAGCCCGAGGCGAAGGAGGCCCTGCGCCGGATCGTGGGGTCGCTCGAGTCACTTCGCGACCTCAGGTGGCGCTACAAGGAAGGCCCCGGCGGCCGGGGCAGGGCGTCGCTCGGCATCTCCAACAGCACCGGTTGCTCCTCGGTGTGGGGCAGCACCTATCCCTTCAACCCCTACCCGGTCCCCTGGGTGAACCACCTGTTCCAGGACGCTCCCTCGATCGGCATCGGGCTGTTCGAGGGCACCATGCGCCGCATGGCCGACGACTTCGTGGCCGTGCGCCGGGCGCGCCTCCAGCTCGACGGGACGTACGACCCCACCCGGCACGAGCCCGCCTTCCAGGCGTTCACGTGGGAGGACTTCAGCGACCGGGAGTTCGACCTGTGTCCGCCCATGCTGGTGGTGGGCGGGGACGGCGCCATGCTCGACATCGGGTTCCAGAACCTGTCGCGGCTGATGGCGTCGGGGAAGCCGATCCGCGTCCTCGTCCTGGACACGCAGGTATACTCGAACACCGGCGGTCAGGCGTGCACGAGCGGGTTCCTGGGCCAGGTGTCCGACATGGCCGAGTTCGGCTCCGCCCAGCACGGCAAGCGCGAGGAGCGCAAGGAGCTCGGGCTCATCGCCCTGGCTCACCGCGGCTCCTTCGTGCTCCAGAGCTCCCAGGCGTCGCCGGCCCACCTGCTGGGCGGCGTCCTGCGCGGCATCCGCAAGCGGCGGCCGGCCATCTTCAACATCCACGCGCCCTGCCCGGTCGAGCACGGCCTCCCGGACGACTGGGCTCCCACGGCCGCCAAGATGGCGCACGAAAGCCGGGCCTTCCCGCACTTCATCTTCGACCCGGACGCTGGCGCCTCCATCGCCGACTGCCTCGACCTGGACGACAACCCTGACCGCGACCGGACGTGGCCGACCTACGAGCTCACCTACCGCGACCCGGAGACGGACGAGGAGCACACTCTCGAGCTCCCGATGACGATCGCGGACTGGGCCGCGACCGAGGGACGGTTTCGGAAGCACTTCAGGGAGCTGCCGGCCGAGGGCTCGGACGGGGCTCCACCCGCGGACGAGCTCGTGCCGTTCCACGAGTTCGTGGACATGAGCGGCGAGGAGCGAGCCGGGAAGACGGCCTGGATCCACGCGCTGGACGACGAGGGGAGGCTCACCCGCCTGTCCGTGTCACCCGAGATCGCCGAGCTGGCCGAGGACCGGCTGGCCTTCTGGTCCCAGCTCCGCGAGCTGGCCGGGCTGAAGGTGCCGGAATCCGTCCGGCGCTCGCTGCGCTCGGAGCTCGAGGCGGAGTTCGAGCGGAGGACGCACGAGCTGGAGGCCGAGTACGAGGCGAAGCTGGACGACGTCCGCACGCGCTACCCGCGGATCGTGGCCCGGCGCCTGGCGGAGGGGCTGGTGCGCTCGGGCGACGGGGCCCGCACGCTGGCCGAAATCCTCGCGGAGGCCGAGTCCACACCGAACCTGGAGCCGATCCGGCTCGAGGAGGCCGGGCTCGGCTCGAACGGCGTGGGCGGGGTCGGAGAGCAGGCCGCCGAACCGGGCGCTTCGCCGGTGGGCGTGGCCACCGCCACGGTAGCCGCTCCGTCGGCCGCCCCGGACCCGTCGGCCTCGGCGGCGCCTGCCGCGGAGCCCGAAGCCCCCGCGAAGGCGAAGCCGGCGCACGACGGACTGCGGATGGAGCCTTTCATCGAGACGGCTCGCTGCACCAGCTGCGACGAGTGCACCAAGCTCAACCCGCACATGTTCGCCTACGACGAGAACAAGCAGGCCTACATCAAGGACGCGTCGGCGGGGACGTTCAAGGAGCTGGTGCAGGCGGCCGAGCGCTGCACGGCCGGCATCATCCACCCCGGCGACCCACTGAACCCCGACGAGCCCGACCTGGACAAGTGGGTCGCGCGCGCCGCGCGGTTCCAGTGAGGAGCGCCTGATGGGCAGCTTCCGTCACGGGGTCCACCCCCCGGAGCTCAAGGAGCTCACGTCGAGCCTCCCGATCCGGCGCATGCCCTTCCCTGAGCTCCTGGCGATCCCGCTCCGCCAGCACGCGGGCGCGCCGGCCCGGGCGCTCGTGAAGCGCGGGGACCGGGTCGAGCGCGGCGACAAGGTGGGCCAGGCGGTGGGCTTCATCTCCTCCTCCGTCCACGCCTCGGCGGCGGGGACGGTGAGGGACGTGCGGCTGTGGCCACACCCGGACGGGAGCATGGCCGAGACCGTGGTCATCGACGTCGACCCGGTCTCTCCCCAGGGCCTCCGGCCGAGGATCGTTCCCGAATGGGCAGGGCTGACGCCCGAGCAGGTGGTGGCCGCGATCCAGGACGCGGGCGTGGTCGGGCTCGGAGGCGCCGCCTTCCCGGCCCACGTCAAGCTCGCCCCTCCTCCCGACACCCACGTGGACGTCATCGTGGCGAACGGAGCGGAGTGCGAGCCGTACCTGACCTCGGACCACCGCACGATGGTCGAGTACCCGGAGCGGGTGCACTTCGGCCTCAGGATCATGATGCACGCCCTCGGAGTCGACCGGGCCATCATAGGAGTCGAGGCCAACAAGCCGGACGCCATCGAGGCGCTCCGCTCGACGGTCCCGGAGGACCTCGACATCCAGATCGAGGGCCTCCGCGTGAAGTATCCGCAGGGGGCCGAGAAGATGATGCTCGAGAGCCTCCTGGGGCGGCGGGTGCCGTCCGGAAAGCTCCCGATGCACGTCGGAGCCGTGGTGCAGAACGTGGGCTCGATCGCCGCCATCGCGGAGGTGTTCGAGACGGGATACCCGCTGATCGAGCGCATCGTGACCGTGACCGGTCCCGGCATCCGGCGCCCCGCCAACCTCATCGTACCGGTGGGGACCCGCATCGCCGACGTACTGGAGTTCTGCGGCGGCATGACGCCGGACGCGGAGCGCATCGTGTTCGGTGGGCCGATGATGGGCAACGCGCAGCCGGAGCCCGGCGCCCCCGTCCTCAAGGGCACCACCGGCATCGTGGTGCTCACCGGCGAGGCGATCGCGCGCGAGCGCGAGCTGGCGTGCATTCGCTGCGGGCGCTGCCTGGAGGCGTGCCCCGTCTTCCTGGACCCCGCCGACCTGGGCCGTCTGGCCCGGGCGGGTCGCTACGACGAGATGCTCGAGATGCACCTCTCGGACTGCATGCTGTGCGGCTCCTGCTCCTACGTGTGTCCCTCCCACATCCCGCTCAGCCAGATGTTCGGCCTCGCCAAGTCGATGACGCGGAAGGTCGAGCGTCGACGCAAGGAAGAGGAGCCGTCCGCGGCTGGCGCGGCCGCTTGACGGGTCGGGAACGGGAGCGGGCGGAACCATGAGCGCGGATCGGACGGGCGGCGATCGGGAGCGGCTGCGGGGCGAGCCGGAGCGGCCACGGGAGACGGCCGGCGGCGGCCCGGCGGACGGCGCCGGCGCGGGCGGTCCCGCGACGGAAGGGACGGACGCGGAGACGCCCCGCCTTCACCTGGCTCCATCGCCCCACATCCACTCGCCGGACTCGACCCCGCGGATCATGTGGACCGTGGTCGCCACCCTGGTGCCGATCATCGGCGTCTCGACCTGGTTCTTCGGCCTCAGCGCCCTCCTGGTGTTGGCGTCCGCGACCCTGGGCGCGCTCCTGGTGGAGCGGACCCTGGGCGAGCGCGGCTCCCTGGGCGACGGATCGGCCGTCATCACGGGCCTGCTCCTGGGACTCACCCTGCCGGCGGGCATTCCCCTGTGGATGGCCTTCCTGGGCGGGGCGTTCGCGATCGGGTTCGGCAAGCTGATCTTCGGCGGGCTGGGGCAGAACATCTTCAACCCCGCCCTCCTCGGTCGGGCCTTCCTGCAGGCGGCCTTCCCCACCGCGCTCACCACGTGGCCGGCGCTGGCGGAGCGCTGGACGAACGTGTACGGCTCGAACCTGGCGCTTCCGCTCCTGTCGCCCGGCAAGGTGGATGTCGTGACCATGGCGACGCCGCTCGGGCTCATGAAGTTCGAGCACCAGGGCACCGACCTCCTCAAGCTGGCCATCGGCAACACGGGCGGCTCGCTGGGCGAGACGGCCGGGATCCTCATCCTGGTGTGCGGAGCGTACCTGGCCTGGAAGAACTACCTCAACTGGCGGATACCGGTCGCCATCTTCTCGGCCGTCGCCGCTTTCTCGGCGTTGCTGCACGCCCTGAGCCCGTCCCTGCCCGGCGCACCCTTCATGCTGCTCTCCGGCGGACTGATGCTCGGCGCCGTGTACATGGCCACGGACATGGTCACCTCGCCGGTGACCAACCTGGGCTCCTGGATCTTCGGAATCGGTATCGGCCTCATCACCGTGGTCATCCGGCTGTGGGGAGGATTGGCCGAAGGGGTCATGTACTCGATCCTGTTCATGAACGCCCTCGTGCCCTTCATCGACCAGGTGACCCGCCCCGCCGTGTTCGGGACCCGCGCCGCCCGGAAGGAAGCCGCATGAGCACGGACCAGGGGGATCGGCACGCGAAGGGCGCGGCGACCAGTCCGAACGGGTCGGCGGCGTCCGGAGGCGGCGTCCGAGGATCGCAGCCGTCCTCCCTTCTCCTCGTCGGCACGCTGGCCGTGCTGTCGGTGGTGGCCGGGATCGCCATCGTGCTCGTGCACGGCTGGGCGCAGCCCCGGATCGAGGCCCACCGGGCCGCCGAGCTCCGCCAGGCCATCGAGGAGGTGCTGGGAGAGCCGCAGCGCTACGAGACGCGCTGGGTCGTGGACGGCAAGCTCCTGGACAGCCTGCCCGCCGGCGTCGACTCGTCGGCGGGGCGGCCCGTGTACGCGGGGTACGCCGCCGACGGTCACATGGTGGGCTACGCGGTCCCCGGACAGAAGCCGGGCTACCAGGACGTGGTCAAGCTGATCTTCGGCTACGACCCGGCCGACCGGAAAGTGATCGGCATGAAGGTGCTCGAGAGCAAGGAGACGCCGGGCCTCGGGGCCAAGATCACCTCGGACTCCGCTTTCATCCATGGCTTCGACGGCGTCGTCGCCCCGATCGACGGAGTCAAGCACCCGGCCCAGGGTCCACACCAGGTGGACATGATCACGGGCGCCACGATCTCGTCCACGACGGTGATCACGATCATCAACCAGAGCCTGGAGGCCGTGGGCCCCGCCCTGGACGGATCGCACGGAGGAGAGGGGTCATGACCGACAGGACGGGTCGCGAGGTGTTCCTCCGGGGCGTGTGGGAGGAGAACCCGGTGCTGGTCCAGATCCTGGGCCTGTGCCCCACCCTCGCCGTGACGAACTCGGTGGACAACGCCATCGCCATGGCGCTGGCCACGGCCTTCGTGATCGTGGGCTCCAGCGCCCTGGTCTCGCTGGTCAAGGACTACATCCCGAGCCAGGTCCGGATGAGCGGCTACATCCTCATCATCGCGACCTTCGTCACGGTGGTGGACCTCATCATGGGAGCCGTGGCGCCCTCGATGTCCAAGGCCCTGGGCGCCTTCGTCCCCCTCATCGTGGTCAACTGCATGATCCTGGGCCGGGCCGAGGCGTTCGCATCCAAGAACCGGCTCCTGCCCTCGATCCTCGACGCGACCGGGACGGCGGCGGGCTTCTCCATCGCGCTTCTCCTCATGGGGAGCGTTCGGGAGATCCTGGGGAGCGGGACCTTCCTCGGAATCCAGGTCATGCCGCACAACTGGGAGCCGTGGGTGATCATGATCCTGCCGCCCGGGGGCTTCCTCACCCTGGGCGCCATCCTCATGGGCATGAGCTGGTGGTGGCAGCGCGGCGAGAAGAAGGACGAGGCCGTCAAGCCTCGCCGGTGGCCGCACGGCGTCCGGGCTCCGGAGGAGCGGCGCCCCGAGATGGTGGCGTAGAGAGAGGTTGGAGAGAGCGATGGGAGACCTCACCCGCATCTTCGTGTCGGCGGCCCTGATCAACAACTTCGTGCTCGCCTACTTCGTGGGACTGTGCCCCTTCTTCGGCGTGTCCAAGAAGGTGCCGACCGCCCTGCGCATGGGGGGAGCGGTGACCTTCGTGATGGTGCTCACCGCCAGCGCCGTCTCGTTCCTGAACGCCTGGGTCCTCCCGGTGGCGCCCTATCTCCGCCTCATCTCCTATATCGTGGTGATCGCCTCCCTGGTCCAGATCGTGGAGATGGTGGTCAAGAAGACGAGCCCGGCCCTGTTCCGGGCACTGGGCATCTACCTGCCCCTGATCACGACCAACTGCGCGATCCTCTACCTGGCGCTGTTCCAGTACGCCCGGGGCTACGGCTTCTTCGAGGGCCTCGCCTTCGCGCTCGGGGCGGGGGCTGGCTTCACGCTGGCGCTGGTGCTCATGGCGTCGATCCGCCAGCGCTCGGAGACCGCCAGCGTCCCCGCCATCGCCAGGGAGATGGGCCTCGCCATGATCATCGCGGCCAGCCTGTCCATGGCCTTCATGGGCTTCGCCGGCCTGCTCAGCGCGGGAGCCTGACATGGAGCTCGTGATCGGGGTCGTGGGCATGGCCATCCTGGTCGGCGTGTACGTCGGGTTCGGACTGGCGGACCGGGGTGAGGAGGGCTGCGGAGACTGCGCTTTGCGGGGTGACGAGGGCGAGGGGTGTGCGCTGTACGGGGGCCGGGACGAGGCCAGCCCGGCGTGTCCCGACTACCGGATCGAGACGGGCTCCAACCACGGCAAGGTAACATGAACGTCATCGACAGAGGGTCGGAGGATCGCTGGACGCCGGACGGCGTGACTGAGCCCGCGCCGGCGGAGCGCACCGTCTCGCGGCGGCGCTTCGTCTCCATCGGCGCGGGCGTGTTCGTGGTGGCGGCCGTCCCGGCCGTGGCCTTCCGCCGGTCCCGTCGGCTCTACAGCCGCACCATACCCGTCATGGGGACGCTGGCCGAGGTGGGCGTCGTGGACGACGACGCGGAGCGCGCCGAGGCCGCCATCGGGGCGGCGCTGGCCGAGCTCCGCTGGGTGGATCGCACCATGAGCCGCTTCAGCCGGGCCTCGGACGTGGGCCGGGTGAACGCGGCGGCGGTGGGGATGCGCACACCGGTTCACGCGGAGACGGCCCGCGTGGTGGCCGAGGGGCTGAAGTGGGCGGAGGCCAGCGGGGATCGCTTCGATCCCGGCCTGGCCCGGGCCCTGGTCCTGTGGGACGTGGACCACCGGCACAGTCCGCCCTCCCGCGAGGCCGTAGCGGCCTTCGCCGGCCAGGCCCTGTACCGGGAGCTCGCGGTCGAGCGGGAGCATGGCGGCGAGGATGACCGGCCCGGCTACATCGTCCGGCGGCACCCGGAGGTGGGCGTCGACCTGGGTGGGATCGCCAAGGGACACGCGGTCGACAGGGCCGTCCGGGCCCTCCGCCGCCACGGGGTCCGCGACGGGATGGTCAACGCCGGGGGCGACCTGTACGCACTGGGCACGTCTCCGGAAGGGGGGCCGTGGCGCGTGGGCATCCGGTCTCCGGCGGACCCTACGCGGCTCCTGGGCCAGCTCGACGTCACCGACCGCGCCATCGCGACGTCGGGCGACTACGAGCAGTACTTCGACTACCGGGGCCGCCGCTACGGGCACATCCTCGACCCGCAGACCGCGTCCCCGTGGCGGACGACGGTGCACAGCGTCACCGTGCTGGCCGACGACTGCATGGCCGCGGACGCGGGCGCGACCGCGGTGTTCGGCGCCTCGGAGCGGGAGTCCGCGGCCATCCTCGGGAGAGCGGCTCCGGGCGCGTCCAGGATCTGAGCCCGGCCGGCCTTCAAGCGCCGCTGGACCCGCATCGTCCCCCGGCCCGTGGAGCGCTCAACGTTCGTGCTCCTGGCCAGCGTCATCCTCCTCGTCACCTTCGCCTTCTGGCGCCCCATCCAGGGCGTGGTATGGGACGTCCACGGAGCGCTCGGACGGGACCTCCTGTGGGCCCTGTTCGCCGCCGGCTGGTCGATCGTCTTCCTGGGAACGTGGATGATCGACCACTTCGACCTGTTCGGGCTCCGGCAGGCCTGGACGTATTTCCGCGGCGGCGAGTATCGCCACCCCCACTTCCAGACCCGCGGCTTCTACCGCTACGTGCGCCACCCGCTCATGCTCGGGTTCATCGTGGCCTTCTGGGCCACGCCGACCATGACCATGGGTCACCTGCTGTTCGCGGCCGTCAGCACCGCCTACATCCTGGTCGCGCTGCAGTTCGAGGAGCACGATCTCCTCACCTACCACGGTGAAGCGTACGAGGCCTATCGGCGCTCGACCCCGAGCCTCGTTCCGGGCCTGAAGGGACGCTCGGAACCGGGCGTCGGCGCCATGGGGGAGTCCGCCGCCGGCGGCGGCCGCGCCCCCAGCTAGGCTCCGGGACCGCGCTCCGTCGAGATCGGGCAGCACGGAGCGCGGTCCTCCCCATCCTCGGTCTCCGACCCGCCTTCCGGGACCGAGGCCCAGGCGGCCAGGCGGCCCACGAGAGCGGCCACGGCGTCCCGCCTCACCGTGTGGTAGACCCACGTCCCCTCCTGGCGACTGGCGATGAGGCCCGCGTCACGGAGGATCTTGAGGTGATGGGAGATGGTCGGCTGGGAGAGATCGAGCCGGCCGGCGAACTCGCACACGCAGATCTCGCCCCCGCGCTCGTGGATGAGTTCCACGATCTGGACGCGCGCCGGATGTGAGAGCGCCTTGAGCGTGGCCGCGAGCCTCGCCGCGTCGGCTTCCTCCGCATGGGTCTCTCTCAGGGTACTCGTGCCCACTTCACGCCTCCCATCGAACGGTCCTCAGCCGAGCTATCTTGACAACCATCAATATAGAGATGTATCTATACTGCGCAACCGGATGGCCTCGAGGCTCCCCGAGGGGCGAGTCCCCGGGGGGCCAGGCATGGGCGAAAGCAGCGGGAGGACCAGGTGGGCGACGACGTGAAGGAGATCGTGCGAGAGAAATACGCCGCGGCCGCGGCCCGCGTCGAGAACCGGACCGGGAGTGCCTCGGGAGGATGCGGTTGTGGTTGCGGGCCCGAGGGCGGCGGCGACGCCATTACACGAGACCTGTACGGATCGGAGGACTCCGAGGGGCTCCCCGAGGACGCCCTGGCGGCCTCCCTCGGGTGCGGCAATCCGACCGCGCTCACGGAGCTGCACCCCGGTGAGATCGTGCTCGACCTGGGCTCCGGGGGAGGGATCGACGTGCTGCTCTCGGCCCGTCGCGTGGCGCCGGGCGGGAAAGCCTACGGCCTCGACATGACGGACGAGATGCTGGAGCTGGCACGCCGGAACCAGCGGGCGATGGAGATCGACAACGCCGAGTTCCTGAAGGGCGAGATCGAAGCCGTTCCGCTCCCCGACGCGTCCGTGGACGTGGTCATCTCCAACTGCGTCGTGAACCTGTCCGGTGACAAGGCCCGGACGCTCCGGGAGGCGTTCAGGGTCCTGCGGCCCGGCGGCAGGCTCGCGATCTCCGATGTCGTGGTGCGCGGCGTCGTTCCGGAGGAAGTCCGCCGCAACATGGAGCTGTGGGCGGGATGCGTGGCCGGCGCTCTGGAGGAGTCCGAGTTCCGTGGCCTGCTCTCGGACGCGGGGTTCGTCGACGTGAGGATCGAGCCGACGCGTGTGTACACGTTGGAGGACGCGCGGGCGTTCCTCGAGGACGCGGGGCTCGACCCCGACCGGGTGGCGCCGCAGATCGAGGACCGGTTCATGGCCGCGTTCATCCGGGCCCGGAAGCCGGTCGCCGGATGAAGTACGCCATCCTGTCGGACGTGCACGCCAACCTCCCCGCCCTGGAGGCGGTGCTCGATGACATCGGTGCCCGCGCCGATGTGGACGAGACCTACCATCTGGGGGACCTGGTCGGCTACGCGCCGTGGCCCAACGAGGTGGTCGACCTCCTGGTCGAGCGGGGAATCGCGGGCGTCGCCGGGAACTACGACTCCACTACGGCCGCGCGCTACATCCACTGCGGCTGCGGCTACGAGGACCCGGACCAGGAGGCCCTCTCTCACGAGAGCTACGCGTGGACGCTGGCCCGCGTCACCGAGGCGAGCCGACGCAGACTGGCCGGCCTCCCGTTCCGGATCGACCTGCGCCCGGCCGGCGGCCACGCCGCGGGCCCGAAAGCCGTGCTCGTCCACGGCGCACCCACCCTCAACACCCTCTACTGGACGGAGGAGCGCTCGGACGACTTCTGCCGCAAGATGGCCGCGCGCGCCGGGCTCTCGGAGGGAGATGCGATCCTGTTCGGCCACACCCACCTTCCCTGGCGCCGGGAGGTGGACGGCATGTTGTTCGTCAACACCGGCTCGGTGGGCCGGCCCAAGGACGGCGACCCCCGCGCCGGCTACGTGCTCCTCGACGCACCCGGCGACGGTTCCCCCGCGACATGGCGAGTGGAGCACGTGCGGGTCCCCTACGACGTGGAGCGGGCCGCGCGGGGGATCGAGTCCAGCGGGCTGCCCGATGCGTTCGCCTCACAGCTGCGGGAGGGTCGCAGATGAGCGAGGGGGGAACCGCCCGTCGCCTGTCGCTCCTGGACCGCTACCTGACGGTCTGGATCTTCGCCGCCATGGCGGCCGGGATCGCCATCGGATCGCTGTGGCCGGGTCTCGTGCAGGGCCTGGCGCGCGCCACCCAGGTCGGCACCACGTCGCTGCCGATCGCGATCGGCCTCATCGTCATGATGTACCCACCGCTCGCCAGGGTCCGCTACGAGGAGCTGGGCGACGTGTTCAGGGACCGGAAGGTCCTCCTCCTCTCCCTGGTGCAGAACTGGGTCGTGGGCCCGATCCTCATGACGGCGCTGGCCCTCCTGTTCCTTCGGCACCACCCGGAGCTCATGGTCGGGCTCATCCTGATCGGCCTGGCGCGCTGCATCGCCATGGTCATCGTGTGGAACGACCTCGCCGAGGGGGACCCCGAGTACGCGGCCGGCCTGGTGGCGTTCAACTCCATCTTCCAGGTCCTGTTCTATTCGGTCTACGCCTACCTGTTCGTCACCCTCGTTCCTCGGTGGCTTGGACTGAGCGGGGCGGTCGTCGACATCACCATGGGCCAGATCGCGCGGAGCGTGCTCGTCTACCTCGGGATCCCGTTCGCGGCGGGCATGGCGACGCGGTTCCTCTTGCTGCGCACCAGGGGCAGGGCCTGGTACGAGGGCACGTTCGTGCCCCGCATCTCCCCTTTGACCCTCGTGGCGCTCCTGTTCACGATCGTGGTCATGTTCTCGATCCAGGGCCGCCAGATCCTGGGCCAGCCTGTCGCCGTCCTGCTCGTCGCCGTACCGCTGCTCATCTACTTCGTGGTGATGTTCTCCCTCACCTTCTTCACCAGCCGCGCGGCGGGCGCCGACTACCCCCGCACCACGACCCTGGCGTTCACCGCGGCCTCCAACAACTTCGAGCTGGCCATCGCCGTGGCCGTCGGGACGTTCGGCATCGGACACGGGGCCGCCTTCGCCGCCGTGATCGGCCCCCTCGTGGAGGTGCCGGTGCTCATCGGGCTCGTCAATGTGGCCCTGCGCTGGCGAAAGAGGTTCTTCCCGGGAGAGGCGAGGAAGCTCGGCGGCGTCTCGAACTGTGCCGTCCCGTCCGGCATCGCCGCGCGGGTGGACCCGCCGGGGTGAGCCGCGTCCTCTCATCTTGCGCGCTGTCACCGGGCTGACTTACCGTGGCGCTCGGAGAGGATGGCCGACGCGCTGGTTCCGGGTGGCGCCGTGGGCACATGGAGCGGATCCTCGGATCCGCTCTCGCCTCCACCCCTTCGGGCTCTCGCCTGCCCGACCCGCGCGGTTTCCGACCGCCGGAATTCGGTACCGATGCGATCAGCGTGAACCGACCACTCGCCGACCACATTCAGGGCGCGCTCGCCGAACTCGCCGCCGCCCCCTCCCGGGTGAGCGGCACAGCGGCTTCGCGCATGGTCCGCCGAGTTCGGCGCGACACCGGCTGCTCCCGCGAAGATTACCGGGAGCTGTGGGCGTCGCCCGAGCGCTGGCTCGGACCCTTCGCCTCCCTTCCCGCGCCGCTCCGCGCGGCGCTCGCCGACGCCGCCGACCTCGAGCTGCGCGAGCGGAGCTTCACGGTCTCCGACCGCCTCCACCGGGCCGTGTACGGTCCCGCGTTCCGTTTGGGCAGCGCGCTGGCCCGGATTGGACGGCGGCACCGGCTCACGGAAGGCTGGCGGCGACGCGCGTGGCGGAGCGTGCACCTGTTCGGACGCTCCATCACCGCCGCCTCCCGCGCGGCGGGTCGCGCGTGGGTGGCGATGAGCCGCCGGGGCCCCCTCGGCCGCACGTCCGTCTTCCAGGCGCTGTGGCGGTGGGCCGGCGTCGATCCCGGACGCGTGGCCGTCGAGTACCTGGAGGACCTTCCCTACGACCCGACCGTGAGCCCCGTCCACCGCGCCACGCGCCGCGGCGTCGAGAGCTGCGCGCTCGTGGGCGTCGACCTCCTTCCCTCCGGCGGAGAGCTCGTCTATCTGGAGGCCAACTTCAACCCGGGCATGGGCCTGGACCGGATGTGGGCCTACGACGGCGACGACCCCGTGGGGAAGCGACTCTGCCGATACGCTCACGAGCGTGGCTTCCGCCGCATCGTCTACTTCCCTTCCAGCATGTGGCATTTCGAGCGGGAGATGGAGGAGGCCTGGCGCCGGCAGGCCGGTGCCCTGGGCCTGGAGCTCGAGATCCGCGACGATCCGGCCCTGCGCTCCCCGTGGCGGCGGCCGTGGGAGCCGCGTATGGACTTCGACGCCGCGGGCACGCTGTACGTCAACTCGCGCCAGCTGGCGAGCCCGCTCTGCTACGTCATACGCGAGAAGGGGCTGCTCGACCTGGAGATCGAGAGGCACAACGCGCTGGCGCCCGAGCCCGACCGGATCCCGATGGCACGACGGGTCCACGACGAGGAGGATCTGGTGCCGCCCGAGCCGGGCTCCCGGTTCCCCAACCTCATCGTCAAGGACCCCCTCCGCGACATGGGGACGGGCCTCGCCCTCTACAAGGTGGACCGGATCCCGGACGGACTCGAGTCGACGCCGCACCTGATGTTCGAGTACATGCCCCCAGAACTGCAGGGCGTGTCGGAGAAGGGCGAGCCCGGCGATTTTGGAATCGCGTACCGGGCCTACCTGCTCATCACGCCCGACGGGCCCGTATACCTGGGGGCCAAGGTCAACGTGGGGGACGTGCCGGTCCCCGCGGAGCTCCCGCCGGGCCGGATCGAAGACATTCGACCCTACGTGATCAACGGCACGGTGGCGGCGACGGCGCGGGCGGTCACGGCCCGGGAGGAAGAGGCGCTCGAGGCGGCCACGCTGCGGGTCGGGCGGGTGATCCACGCCTTCCTCCGCCGCAAGCACGACCTCGAGCCGGCGGTGAACGCCCCCGCCTCCCCGAGTTCGCAGGCCTCGGTGCCGGGAAGCGTCTGATGTCGATCGCGCAGACTCGCGAAGGCCTCCCGGACAGCCCCGTGGGGAACGAGAAGACCCCGGGAACGGCCGTGGCCGCGCTCGCCGAGCTGGCCATGGAGTTCCCTCCGCGGGTCAGCGGTCGCGATGCCCGGCGTCTGCTCGGCGAGCTGCGACGGCGGACCGGCTGGTCCCGCGATGACTACCGCGCCCTGTGGGCCGACCCGGAGGCGGGCCTCGGCCCGTTCGAGGACCTGCCGGAGCGCCTTCGCGAGGCCCTCGCCGACGCCGTCGCGCGGGAGATGGAGGAGCGGAGCGTCACGACGAGTGAGCGCCTGCGGCGCCGCGTCTATGGACCCCTCTTCCGCCTGGGTAGCGAGCTCAGCCACCGGGGCCGCCATCTGGCTGCCCGCGGCCCGCGCTGGCGCCGGGTAGGCCGTAACGTCTATCTGTGCGGCCGCGGCCTGTGCTGGGCGAGCGAGCGGGCCGGCCGTGCCTGGCTCGACGTCACCCGCTTCACGGGTCCGTGGGAGACCTCGGGCTTCCATGCCCTGTGGAAGTGGGCCGGTATCGACCCCATGCGCCCCGCCATCGAGTACGTGCGCGAGATTCCCTGCGACCCCCGCTTCAGCCCCGTCTACCGGCGACCCGACCGCCGCGTCGTCAGCGTGATGATGGTCGGCCTCGACCTCCTCCCCTCCGACGGCCGGATCTACTACATCGAGGCCAACGTCAATCCGGGCTGGATGATGCAGAGACTGGCCTTCCACCCCGGGGAGGACCCTCTCCTCGCGACGCTGCTCGACTATTGCCGGCGCGAGGCCTGCGACCGGCTCGTCGTCTTTCCCTCCAGTATTGCGTCGGTGAGCCGGGAGCTGGAGACCAAGTGGCGCGAGCATGCACGGGCGGCCGGCGTCCAGCTCGAGATCCGGGACGATCCCCGCGTGCGCTCGCGGTATCGCCGGAACTGCGACCCGCTCATGGAGCCCGACGCCGAGGGCGTCCTCTATCTCAACGTCCGCACACTCCCCCATCCGGCGAACGTCCTGCTGGAGGAGAAGGGGCTGTTCGAGGCCGCGATCGAGCGTCACAACGCTCGGCTGCCCGCCGAGGAGCGCATCCCGGTGCCCCGGCGCATCCTCTCGGCCTCCGACGTCCCCCCGCTCGATGCCGATGGTCGCTTCCCCAACGTCGTCCTCAAGCACGCCCTCCTGAACGAGGCCCGGGACATCCGGCTCTTCCGGACGGAAGGCCTCAACGAGGAGATGCTGCGCCCCCCCTACGTGGCCTTCCAATTCGTGCCCCCGGAAACGGAGGAACGGCTGGAGGGGGGCGTGCGAAGACAGTATCCGATCAAGTTCCGGACGTTTCTCCTGATCACGCCGGACGGGCCTCTGGTCACGGACTCCCTCAAGGCGGTCGCAGGGGCTCCGGTTCCCGATCGTCTCGAACCCGGTCCCGTTCGCGACATCCGGCCGTACGTGCTGAACTCCCACGCTGGCTCCGATCACTTCGGCACCACACCGGAAGAGCACGAGCGAGCGGCCGCGGCCGCGCTCCGCATCGGATGGCTCGTCCACGATTTCCTGCGACGCAAACACGGTCCGGACTGGCGTCGAGGCGGTGACCGCCGAAACGGAGGATCACGGTGACGCAGGTGACGACGTGATCACGTCGGTTCTCCAACAGAGTTCGGCCGAGACACGCCCGTCCGGGCACGCGTCACTCCTGGCGGAGCTGGCGTCGGCGTACCCGCTGCGGATGAGCGGCCGCCGGGTCCGGGACATGGTGCGGGAGCTGCGCCAGCGAGTCGGCTGGACCCGCGAGGACTACCGCGAGCTGTGGGCCGACCCGGAGGCGGGCCTCGGCCCGTTCGAGGACCTGCCGGAGCGCCTTCGCGAGGCCCTCGCCGACGCCGTCGCGCGGGAGATGGAGGAGCGGAGCGTCCTCCCCGGCAGCCGGCTGTACGATCGCGTGCACGGGCCCGCCTTCCGCCTGGGAAGCGAGGTCGCCCACCGCGGCCGACGCCTCTCGTCCCGCGGTCGCCGCTGGCGGCGAGCGGGCAGGAACCTCTACCTCTGCGGTCGCGGCCTGTGCTGGGCCAGCGAGCGGGCCGGCCGGGCCTGGCTGGACGCCACCCGGTTCGTCGGTCGGTGGGAGACATCGGGACTTCACGCCCTGTGGAGGTGGGCCGGCGTCGATCCCATGCGGCCGGCGATCGAATACGTGCGCGGGCTCCCGTGCGACCCTCGCGTCAGCCCCGTGTACCGGGATCCGGAGCGGCGGGTGTCGAGCTGGATGATGGTGGGCGTGGACCTCCTGCCCTCGAACGGTGCCACCTACTTCATCGAGGCCAACGTCAATCCGGGCTTCTTCCTGGGACGTCGCTACCAGAACCGTCCCAACGGGGACCCGCTCCTGAC
>Ga0307440_1000349_pt1 | contig 22422 bp, 19 predicted proteins | sample SalMarWE160410MG_FD_202150 | JGI IMG/M metagenome (GOLD analysis project Ga0307440, IMG submission 202150) | Salt marsh sediment microbial communities from the Plum Island Ecosystem LTER, Massachusetts, United States - WE1604-10 | ecosystem: Environmental > Aquatic > Marine > Intertidal zone >...
AAAGGTGCAAGAAAATGGAACTCTCGAACGTCCAGATAAAGAAGATCCTTTATGCAACCGATCTGTCGGAAAGCGCTATGCATGCCTTTTCCTATGCGGTCAGCCTTGCCAATCAGTATGGCGCCGGTATTACGATTCTTCATGTGCTTGTTGAATTCCCTGGTGAAGAATATATAACGAACATGATTCCTCCGAGCACATGGAAAGGGATCAAAGAAAAGCATTTTTCAGAAGCCCGGGACGAACTGATCGTGGAAAAAAAGGATCATATGGCCATGAAGGAAGTTCTCCGGGCATTTTGTGAGGATGCCAAGGCCAATTCAAAAGATCAGACCTTTGTAACCGATGAAATCGTGATCAAAGCCGGAGTTCCCGCCGAAATCATAGTTCAGACAGCCAGGGAACGAAATTGTGATCTCATCGTTATGGGAACCCACGGGCTGGGCCTCATCGGCGAAATTCTGATAGGCAGCACCGCCAGATGGGTGGTCAGGCATTCCGTCAAACCGGTGTTGACCATTCGGTTGCCCTAGATTATATCACCAAGAAAGTGCCTGGCTCAGAGGAGTGACAAATGATTGAAAAGAAGAACGCATCACCAGAAATGGATAATTCTGCGGGGGAGGCCGCGTCACGGGCAATAAGACTCAGGGTCAATCAGGTGTGGCATGAGTTCGTGCTGGAGCGTGATATTGAACCAACTGAGACACTGGCCTATGTGTTGCGGGAAAGGCTGGGGTTCACGGGTCTGAAAGTCTCCTGCGACGAGGGGGCATGCGGGGCCTGTACCGTCATCATGGACGGCAAGGCGGTTTTGTCGTGCATGACACTGGCGGTGGAGGCCGACGGGCATGACATCCTGACCATCGAGGGGTTGGCGGAGGATGACCCGGTGATTGTCGCCTTTGCGGAGCAGTGCGAGCCTGGGTACGGCACCGCAATGCAATGCGGCTATTGTACGCCGGGGTTCGTCATGACGGCGAAGGCCCTTCTTGATGCCAATCCAACTCCTACACTCGATGAAGTCAAGGAGGCGCTTTCCGGCAATGTCTGCCGTTGTGGATGCTATACGGCGGTCGCCCAGGCCGTCCTGCACGCGTCCGAGAAAATTTCTACACGAGGGGGTGGTGCACATGGGTAATCCATATAGACCGCGAGTACCTCGAAAGTACATCGGAGGGTATCGCCCGAGGATCGATGGTTACGGCAAAGCGAGCGGGAAAGTCCAGTTTGCCGATGATCTGACGACAAGACGTTCATTCCCGGATATGCTTTATGCCAGAGTGCTGAAGAGCCCCTATCCCCATGCCCGGATAAAACATATGGATACAACGGCGGTCGAAAAGCTCCCGGGGGTGCGCGCCATTCTGACCTATGAAGATCCCGAGGTGAAAGCGCTGAAGGTGACCAATGCGGGTTGGACGGATGGTGTGGACATCCTCTCCTATGACCGTATGATGTGGTACCCTATGAGGGATCGACGGGTGATCGGAGATTGGGCCCGTTGGGTAGGAGACGAGGTCGGCCTGGTGGTAGCCGCCGACAGTGAGACCATTGCCGAAGAGGCCCTCAGATTGGCCAAGATTGATTGGGAGGTCTTTCCCTTTGTTCTCGATCCCATTGAGGCAATGAAGCCCGAGGCTCCCCTGGTCCATCCCGAATTGAGGGAAACCAATATATTGCCTGAGGATCCCGTGGGCGGTCCCGATGTCTTTCTCAAGAAAGGTGATGTGGACAAGGGCTTCAGTGAAGCGGATGTGGTAGCGGAATCGCAGGCTACGGTTCACAACCCCAATCAGGGTTCTCTCGACAACTGGTGCTGCGTCGTCGAATGGAAAGATGGCATGCTGACGGTCTGGTCCAACTCTTACGAGGCGCAACAGACCCGGATGCATATGAGCCAGATGCTCGAGTTGCCTCTATCAAAAGTTCGCGTGATCAGTTCGTTTGTGGGTGGGCAATTCGGCCGGAATGATACCGGAGAACAGCCGTTTTTCCTCTATACGGCCTTGCTGGCCAAAAAGACCGGACGAGCGGTGAAGTTCAGGCAGAACAACCGGGAAAGCTTTCTCAATTCCCGGCAACCCGCGATTTACACCGCCAGGGCAGGGGCCAAGAAGGATGGCACCATCACATCCATGGCCTTCAAATGCATCGGTAATGCCGGTGCGTACGCCGATCAGACCATGTTCGCGTTGAAATTCGGCCCTGCGGAAATCGCCGAAGTGACGCTGGCGCATATCCCCAATGTCAAGATGGAGGCCTACGGGGTCTATACCAATAAACTGCCTGCGTGCATGATGCGCGGGGTGGGCAATTCCCAGTTTAATCTCAGTTTCGGGCAGATCGTCGATGTCCTGGCCGAAAAACTTGATATGGACCCCATTGATCTGGCCATCAGGAATTTCGGGCATGAGGAGGAAGAACTGCCCAACAAGAGCCTGGTTGAGGTCCTGCAGGAGGGTGCGCGCCGGATCGGGTGGGAAAACCGCCACAAGCCAGGCCAGGGGCCGGTTTACCAACACGTCCGCAAACGGGGCATGGGGTTTTCTTTCCACCCGGGATGGCATGCCGAGTGGCAGGAGACACGGCGCGGCAAGATCGAGGTGAGCTTTAGGCTGAATCCGGACGGGACCGTGATGCTGGAAGCCCCGACAGTGGAGACCGGGTCCGGATCCAATACCTGCAATTTCTTAGGGTGTCTGGAGGCCTTGAGCTTTCTCGCAATCCGACCGGAAGATGTCCATTATTCCCAGGTGGTGGACACGGAAACGAGCCTGAGGGATTGCGTCCAGACCGACAGCTCGGTCGCCTATCTGCAATCAGAGGCCATGATGGTGGCGGCGGCGGACCTGAAGAGAAAGATCTGCGCACTGGCCGCTCCCAAACTGGGCGTGAAACCGGACGAGCTGGATATCAAGGAGGGAGATATTTTCGTCACAGCGTCTCCGGACAAGCATATGGCCGTGAAGGCGCTGCTGTGGGAGACCGATCTCGGCCCCATTATATCCACCGTGAGTCGGGAACCCCTTGATCAAATGACCGGGATTCCCTTCATCGCCACCTTCGCCGAGGTGGAAGTGGACACCGATACCGGAGAGGTGGATGTCCTCAAGCTGGTGGTGCTCCATGACTGCGGTACGGTCATGCACGCCTCGGGGGCCGAAGCCCAGCAACTGGGCGGCCAGGTCATGGGGCTCGGGGAAGCGCTTTACGAAGAGATTATCTACGATGAGGCAAGGGGAGTGCCCCTCAATTTCAACTGGATCGATTACAAGATAGCGACCATGGCCGATTTCCCTCCAGTGGAGCCGGCCCTGATGGAAGTGTGGAAGGGAGGCGGGGAGTATGGCGCGTGCGGCATCGGAGAGTCAACGCTGACCTGTACGCCGCGGGCGGTGCTCAATGCCATATACAACGCGATCAATGTGAGAGTTGATGAGCTGCCGGTCAAACCCGAAAAAATTCTAAAAGCCCTGGGCAAGATTTGAGGTGTAGCCATGACATTACGACCATTCAAGCATGTTGCCGCTGATTCCGTTGACCGGGCCGTTGAGCTGTTGGACGAATATGGTGAAAAAGCGAGGCTCGTCGCCGGTGGTACGGATATTCTCGGTGGTCTAAAGGATAACATCCATCCCCGGTATCCGGAAATACTCATTGACATGAAGCCCATTTCCGGCCTGGACGCGATTGAGGAGACCGGCGACGGTCTACGGATCGGGGCCCTGACGCGCCTGAGCACCCTCTCCGAACATCCCCTTGTCAAGGAAAAATACGGGATTTTGGCGGAAGCGGCCCGTTCGGTGGCCTCTCCCCAATTGAGAAACATGGGCACCGTGGGGGGCAATATCTGCCAGGAACCCCGGTGCTGGTATTACCGTTATCCGGACAACCAGTTCCATTGTTTCAGAAAGGGTGGCAATACCTGCCCGGCCATGACCGGAGAGAACCGGTATCATTCCATATTCGGGGCCGCGGACCTTGGCCCCCCGGGGTGTGGTTCTGCATGTCCCGGGAGCATCGATATCCCTGCCTATATGAGTAAAATCCGTGCGGGAAAAATTGATGAGGCCTGCGATATCCTTCTCGCCTGCAACCCCATTCCAGCCATCACCGGCCGAGCATGCCCGCATTTCTGTGAGTTTGAATGCAACCGTCGTGATGTGGATGAATCGGTGTCCATACGGGCCGTCGAGCGTTCCCTGGGTGACTATATCCTCGACCATGCATCCGAGTTCCTCACGCCTCCCGAGCATGAAACGGGCAAATCGGTGGCGGTGATCGGCTCCGGCCCGGGTGGGCTGGCCGCTGCCTACTATCTGCGGAAGGCCGGCCACACCGTTACGGTTTTGGAGAAGATGGGGGAACCTGGAGGCATGCTGCGTTACGGCATTCCCCCCTACCGTTTGCCGAAAGACCTTGTGGACAGGCAGGTGAAGACCCTCGAAGGCATGGGGATTGCGTTTCGCCTCAATGTGAACCTGGGTGAGGATATCATCCTGGAGGGTCTCAGAAAGGAATTTGACAGCGTATTCATGGCCACCGGAAACTGGCTCCAGAAGAACCTGGGGATCCAAAAGGAAGAAATGCTCCGATCCGGATTGGATTTTCTCATCGAGGTGAACAAGGGCTCGAGAACCAAGCCCGGGAAAAGGGTCCTGGTGATCGGAGGCGGAAACGTGGCCATGGACGTGGCCATAACAGCCGCACGGTTGGGGGCCGATGAAGTCACGCTGGTCTGCCTGGAATCCCGCGAGGAAATGCCGGCTGTCGAGGAGGAGATCGAGGAGGCCGTCAAAGAGAAGATCCGCCTGATGCCTTCCTGGGGCCCCCACCGGGTACTCGAGGATAAGGGAAAGCTCACGGGAATGGAATTTGACCGGTGCACATCGGTCTTCGACGAGGAACACCGCTTTTGTCCGGCGTTGGATTCGAGTGAGCGAATGACGGTGGAAGCCGATACGGTCATGCTGGCCATAGGGCAGGGCGCTGATCTTTCCTGTCTCGACGGCGGCATCGAGGTTTCACGCGGCCTGGTTGCGGTGGACCAGGAAACGCAAGGCACGAATGTGCCGGGGGTTTTCTCCGGCGGCGACATGACCACCGGCCCCGCTTCGATCATTGAAGCCATTGCATCGGGCCGCAGGGCGGCCAAGGCAATCGATCGCTACCTCCAGGGTGAGGCCGGGCCTGAGGTGTTGCCAGGTTTTTCAAAGAAACCGTTCCTGTCCGTCAACACGGAGGGCTTGAACCGGGTGGAGCGCGAGACCATGCCCGCGGTTCCCCCGGCAGAGCGAAGTCTGGATCAGGAGGACCATCTAGGCCTGGATTGGAGCGGCGCGGAACGGGAGGCCGGGCGATGTTTGAACTGTGGCTGCGTGGCGGTCAACGCCTCTGATCTGGCGCCTGTATTGATCGCACTGGGGGCGAGGATAAAGACCACCCGAAGGATCATCGAGGCGGAAGACTTTTTCGATGCGGGAGAGGGAAAATCAACGCTCTTGGAAAGTGATGAATTGGTCCTGGAGATAGAGATTCCCGAACCGGCGGCGGGAAACAGACAGAAATACTGGAAATACCGCATCCGGAACGCCATCGATTTCCCGATCTGCGGTGTGGCATCTGTTTTTGTTATGGAAGACGGCCGAATCAAGGACGCCCGGATTGTCCTGGGGGCGGTGGCTCCAAGACCGGTTCGATTGACGGAGGGAGAGGCCTTTCTGAAAGGGAAGACAGTTGGAGATGATCTGGCGGAGGCCGTCAAGGATTTCCCGTTTCAGGGAATCATCCCGCTCGCGAGGAACAGATACAAGGTCCAGATGACACGCGCGTTACTGCGGAAGGTCATCTGGTCCTTTGCGTCCGCGGAAGGCTCCGATCCCGTATAGCACACCGCTTGGCTTTGGGATCGGGTCTCCATCGTTTCCATTGAAAACGGGCGACTCTGCCGATTCATCTGTTCGTGATGAGGCCGGCCGGGAATGGGGCCCTTTCGCCGGAGCTAACCGTGCAGCGACCTGCCCAGGGCCTTGAAGGAGGCCTCCATCATGATCTCCGGAAGGGTGGGGTGGGCATGGATGGTATCGGCCAGGTCTTCCACGCTTCCTCCCATCTTTATGGCCAGGGCCGCCTCGGCGATCAGGTCTGTTGCATGGGCCCCCACGATGTGAACCCCCAGGATCCTCCCGTTTTCAGCATCCGACACGATCTTTGCCTGCCCAGCGATCTCTCCCATGGCCTGGGCCTTCCCAAGGGCTCGAAAAAGGACGGTATCCGATCGCGCATTGAGACCCGCCGCCTCGGCCTGGGTCTCGGTCAGTCCCACATCGGCAATCTCCGGACTTGAAAAGACCGCACCCGGAACCACCGTGTAGTCCATGGACCTGTCTGCTCCCATGGCGTTTTCAGCGGCAATGTTCCCTTCTGTCGAAGCCACGTGAGCGAGCATGATCTTTGAAGGCCCCAGGATGTCTCCGATGGCGTAGACGCCGTGCACGGTCGTTTCCATATGTTCATCCACGGCGATCCAGCCTTTGGGGTCAGGCTCGAGCCCCAGGTCCCCGAGACCCAGGTCCCCGGTATTGGGTCTTCGCCCGACGCACACCAGGACCTTTTCCGCCTCAAGGGTGAGGGGTTCTTGGTCCTTGGGGGAAGGGGCTTCCAGAAAGGGGGAAGGCCCCAGGGTTGCAAGGACCCCACTGCCCGTATCCTCAACGGATATTGCCACGCGGTTCACATGAAACGCGATCTTGCGCTTTTTCATCTCCCTTGAAAGGATTTTGGAGCAACTCTCATCCACAGAGGGCAGGGGAAGCAGGCGCGACAGGGCCTCGACCACCGTGACCTTTGAACCCAGGGCCGAAAAGATGGCGGCAAATTCACAGCCGATCACGCCGCCCCCCACGATGATGATGGAATCCGGGATTTTCTCCAAAGACAGGGCGTGATCACTTGATAGCACCCTCTCTCCATCAAAGGGAAAGGCGGGTATATCCAGGGGTCGCGTGCCCGTGGCGAGGATCAGCTTTTCCCAGTTAAGTTCCATGGGTGCTTCTCCCGGTTGCCTGACCTCCACCAGACCGGGTTCCCTTATGACGGCCGTACCGCTCTGATAGCGCACCCCGTTATGCTGAATGAGCTTCAGAATGCCGTCCCGCTGTGATTGGACGATGGCGCTCTTTCTGGCCATCAAGCGTTCAAGATCCGCCTGGACAGATCCTTTAACCTCGATTCCGAAGTCACGCGCCCTGCTGAATTTCTCCAGCAGTTCGGCCGTGGTGACCAGGATTTTGGTGGGGATGCATCCCCAGTTCAGGCAGGTCCCGCCGATATCCTCCCTTTCCACCAGGGTGACATCGCCGCCGAGCTGGGCCGCACGGATGGCCGCGACGTACCCGCCCGGGCCTGCGCCGATAATGACGATCCTTGTTTTCAGCGCTTGCGTCGATCCATGGGGCATATCAAACAGCGCCTTTCGGTTTCAGGGTTAACAGGGAGAACTTGGAAACAGCAATTGAGATTCATTGGATATTTGATTGTGCAAGGCCCTTCTGCGGCAGTCAAGAAAAAAGTTGACTGGTTGCTGGTTTCGACAGTACCGTTTAACTTTATTGACAATTTCTGCAAAAAAACATATATAAATTCATGTAAAGATAAACCATAAGCAGCTGCTCAGGCTCCCAATCTCAGGGTAAGACGGGAATGCGGCATGACGAACCGGACAAGCGGGGCATTCTAAATTGCAAGTCCACCATACCATTCTGGGGTGAAAATGAGGATCGACGAAACCAACATCGGCATCATCAAACAACTTCGTGATGGGAGAAAATCATTCAAGGCCATTGCCGATTCACTGACTATTACCGAAAATACGGTCAGGACAAGGGTCAAGAAGCTGCAGAAGGAGGGACTGCTGGATATCACCGCCCTGGTGGATCCGGAAGGCCTCCCCGAGCACAGGCTTGTCATGGTGGGGGTTAAGCTGGACACCATGGAGCTCGTAAAAAAGGGGGAGGAGTTCAGCCGGCTTAAGGGAGTGGTTTCGGTGGGGGTGGTGACAGGGCGTTTTGATCTCATCTTGACGGTATTATTGAGTGAACAATTCGGTCTTCTTGAGTTTTACTCCGATGAGGTCTCACGGATAGCAGATGTGCAATCCGTTGAGACTTTCGTGATATACAAGGGCTACAACCTGAAGATTCCCTATGTCCTGCCCTGATCGTGAGCCATTTCAATCGCATTGAATCATTCAGAACTATTTTGAGGAGCTAAGGAGGAGCCAACATGAAAGAAATCACCGAACTGAGTTTTCCTGAAGACGTCCGTTATACAAAGGATCATGAATGGGGAAAGTCCGTAGACGGCAAGGTGAAGGTCGGCATTTCGGACTACGCGCAGGATCAGCTGGGGGAAATCGTGTTTGTGGAATTACCCGAGGTAGGGGCCGCCTTCGAAAAGGGAGATGAATTCGGTACGCTCGAATCCGTCAAGGCCGTTTCCGAACTCTACATGCCTGTTGGCGGGGAAGTGGTCGGCGTCAACTCCCAACTGGAAGATTCCCCGGAGCTGGTCAACAGTGATCCCTATGACGGCGGCTGGATCATTGAGGTGGCAGCGGGTGACGCATCCGAGATGGATGGACTCATGGACAAGAGCACGTATGTAGAGGAATTAAAGGGCATTAAACCATGAGATACTTTCCCCATACCGATGAAGATATCGCGGCCATGCTCAAGCTGGTGGGGGTGGGCACCCTGGAGGATCTTTTTTCAACGATCCCTGAGGATTGTCGTCGCAAAAAGGCCCTGTCTCTGCCCGAGGCCATGACCGAATGGGATCTCAATCGTCACATGAGGGCCCTTTCCCTGGATATGGCCGCATACCCGGAATACAAGGTCTATCTTGGCGCAGGCAGCTACGAGCATTACATCCCGGCGGCCGTTTCCTACCTCCTGGAACGCTCCGAGTTTTCCACGGCCTACACGCCGTATCAGCCGGAGATCAGCCAGGGAACCCTCCAGGCCATGTATGAGTATCAGACCCTTGTGGCCAGGCTGCTGGGGATGGATGTGGCCAATGCTTCCATGTATGACGGGGCTTCGGCCTTGGCCGAGGCCTTCAAGATGAGTTTCAACATCAAGCGCAAAAGGAAAACGCTGGCAATATCCGGCGTGGTAAATCCCCTTTACCGCAGTGTGGTTGAGACCTATTTTGCGCCGACGGAATACCGGGTGGTGGAGCTTCCCTATCTCCAGAACGGCACAACCGATCTTTCGGGCATAGCTGAAATAGAGGAGCTTGCCGCGGTAGCCGTGCAGTCGCCGAATTTTTTCGGGTGTCTAGAAGATCTGCAATCTGCCGGTGAAGCGGCCCACCTGAAGGATGCCCTCTTGATTGCCTGTTTTACGGAACCCCTCGCCTACGGGCTTTTGAGGAATCCGGGCAGCCAGGGCCCGGACATCGCCTGTGGAGAGGGACAAAGCCTCGGGATTCCCCAGTCGTTCGGGGGGCCGGGCCTGGGAATGTTTGCGGTGAAAAAGGACTATGTGCGCAAGATGCCCGGCCGTCTCGTGGGAAGGACCAAGGACCTGGACGGAAAAGACGGGTTTGTCCTCACACTGGCCACACGTGAGCAGCATATCCGCCGTGAAAAGGCCACATCCAATATCTGTTCCAACCAGGGACTCTGTGCTCTGACGGCCGCCATGTACATGGCATCGGTCGGAGGAAAAGGCATCCGGGACCTGGCCGGGCTGAACCGTGACAAGGCCGAATACCTCAAGGAGCGGCTCAGGGAAGCGGGTGTAAAGATGGCCTTTGAAACACCGACCTTCAATGAATTCGTGGTGCAATTCCCCAAGGGTCTTGAGGCGAAATATGAGGAATTGCTCGGGAAAAAGATCGTCGCCGGCCTGCCGCTCGTACCGTACTATCCCGAGCTTGCCCACCACTATCTGCTGTGTGTCACGGAGACAAAGACCAGGGACGACCTGGATGCACTGGTCGCGGAGATAACATCATGAAAAGCGTTCAAGGAACAACCGGGCTCATATTCAATGAGCCCCTGCTCTGGGAAAAGGGGAAAAAGGGCAGATGCGGATTTTCCCTTCCGCGGAGGGATGTGAAAAAGTATCCCCTGGATAAGCGATTCAAAGGGGATGGACCGGATTTTCCGGATCTAAGCGAAGTGGATGTGGTGCGGCACTTTACCAGACTGTCACAGTGGAATTACGGTGTAGATTCCGGCATGTACCCGCTCGGTTCCTGTACCATGAAGTACAATCCCAAGTGCAACGAAAAACAGGCTAATCTGGATGGGTTTGCCGGTGCCCACCCGCTGCTCCCTTCAAGTCTCTCCCAGGGGGCCCTCGGGATGATGTACGAACTGGAGCAATTGCTCGGGGAGATCACCGGCCTTGACGCGGTGAATCTACAGCCGGCGGCTGGGGCACACGGGGAACTGACCGCCATGCTCATTTTTTCGGCCTGCCACAGGAGCAGGGGATCCCTTCGATCCAAGATCCTGATCCCGGACACGGCCCACGGCACAAATCCTTCCAGTTCGGCCCTCTGCGGCTTCCATCCGGTGCCTGTAAAATCAGGCGAGGACGGCATCCTCGCCCCTGAGACCATTGCCGAGACAATGGATGAAGAGACCGCCGGGATCATGATCACCAACCCCAACACCCTGGGACTTTTTGAAGAAAACATCAAGGAGATCGCAAAGATCGTGCATTCCAAGGGTGGACTGGTGTATGTGGACGGCGCCAATATGAATGCCGTGATGGGTATGGTGAGCATGGGCGATATCGGAGTGGATGCCATGCACCTGAACCTCCACAAGACCTTTTCAACGCCCCACGGCGGGGGAGGGCCCGGTTCCGGACCCGTGTGTGTCGCGAAATTCCTGGAGCCCTTTTTGCCCGTTCCCCGGATCGTCAGGGAAGAAGGCGGTTACACCCTGTCTTATGATTTTCCGGAAACGGTGGGTAAGTTACATGCCTTTTACGGGAACTTCGGCATTCTCGTCAGGGCCTACAGCTATATCCTGACCATGGGGAAAAACCTGAAAAAGGCCAGTCAGCTTGCGGTCCTGAACGCCAACTATATCAAGGAGAGGCTCAAGGATGTTTTCTACCTGCCCTATGACAGGCCGTGCATGCATGAATGTGTCTTTACCGACAAAAAACAGCAGGCCGCAAAGATCGCCACCCTTGATGTGGCCAAACGGTTGATGGACTATGGCTTTCACCCCCCCACCATCTATTTTCCACTGGTGGTTCACGGGGCACTTATGATCGAACCCACCGAGACGGAATCCAGGGAGGATATCGATCTTTTCATAGAGACCTTGAAGACTATTGCAGGGGAGGCCGAAGAGCATCCGGAACGGCTTCATGAGGCCCCCACGGCTCCTAAAGTGAGGCGGATGGATGAAACGGCAGCCGCAAGAAAGCCCTGCCTTGCCGGGTAGCATGCCGGTTCCGAGGCCGTGCCTCTGCCTGGAGATCGCCTCCATGGACTACGGGGAGGCGTGGGATCTGCAATCCCGCCTGGTAGAGGCCAGGAGGACCGGGGTTCTTCCGGACGACGTGGTCCTCTTTCTGGAACACCCGTCGGTCTTCACGCTCGGGCGGAGGGGAGGGAGGGAGAACCTCCTGGTTTCAGAGGCTTTTCTGGAAAGAGCGGGAATACCGGTGGTCCATGTGGAGCGAGGTGGTAACATCACATACCATGGACCCGGGCAGATCGTGGGTTATCCCATCCTGGATCTTCGCGGGGCAGGGCTGGATGTGACGGAATACGTAGAACGGCTTGAGGAGATCATGATAGGGGTCGCCTCGGACTTCGGGGTCCACGCCTCCCGGGACAGCCGGAACAGGGGGGTTTGGGTAGGCAACAGAAAGCTGGGAAGCATCGGCATAGCCATAAGACATGGCATTTCTTTTCACGGGCTTGCCTTCAACGTGAATCTCTCTATGGAGCCTTTCGGGTGGATCAATCCCTGCGGTCTAGAGGAGGTGGGGATGACATCCCTCGAACGGGAGCTTTCCGAAAGGCTCCCCATGGAGCGGGTACTCGAATCCGCGAAGAACCGCATGCAGTCCGTCCTCGGCCTGACATTCAAGGTGATCACCTTGCCGGCAGTGAAAGAGCTTTTGGGCTGTGCCGGTGATAGCGAAGGGATTTCATGACAGGGACCCATCAAGAGTCCGCGACAAGAATGCGAAAACCTGCCTGGTTGAAACGCAGCCTGCCGTCCGGACCGGTCTACGGGGAGACCCGGGCCCTGCTCGACGCCTTCGGGCTTCACACCGTCTGCCAGGAAGCCCAATGCCCCAACCGGTTCGAGTGCTTTTCCAAGAAAACGGCGACCTTCCTGATCATGGGACCCAAGTGCACACGCAACTGCCGGTTCTGTTCCGTCGACTCGGGACCCGCCGGCCCCCCCGATCCCGAAGAGCCGGTCCGGGTGGCCCGGGCGGCCCGGGACATGGGGCTTCGATATGTGGTGGTGACCTCCGTCACCAGGGACGACCTCCCTGATGGGGGCGCCCACCTCTTCGCCGGGACCATAAGGGAGATTCGCAGTCGCATCGATCAGGTCCATGTGGAGGTCCTGATCCCCGACTTCAAGGGTGACGAAAGCAGCCTGGTTATTGTCCTTGATGCCCAACCGGATGTCCTCAACCACAATATTGAAACAGTGCCGCGTCTCTACGGCCTGGTTCGGCCGGAAGCCGACTATCAACGTTCGCTCACCCTCCTGTCAAGTGCCCATAATCACAACGCCTCTATCCCCCTGAAGTCGGGCATTATGCTGGGAGTGGGAGAAAAGCCCGTTGAAATCCGAGAGACCCTTCAGGATGTTCATGATTCAGGATGCCGGATCGTGACCATAGGGCAATACCTCCAGCCTTCCAGATACCATCTCCCTGTAGACCGGTTTGTGCACCCCGAGGAATTTGAGGGCTGGAGAAAAACGGCGCTCGAAATGGGCTTCAAGCAGGTTTTCAGCGGCCCATTTGTGAGAAGTTCCTATAATGCCGGAGAGATGTACTCTGCGATCTCTTCAAAAACCCGCCTGGAAGCGGCTGAGTATGGAGGTCCCACATGAAAAAAAGATTCATAATGACTGCCTTTGGCAAAGATCGCCCCGGTATCCTCGCCGAGGTTTCTCAAGTGGTCTATGAAAACGGTTGCAACCTGGAAGACTCGACCATGACCATCCTTGCCGACGAATTTGCCATGATTCTGCTGCTGGAGGGACGGGAGGAAGGTCAGTTGGAAAAACGACTTCTAAGTGATTGCCGAAGGCTTGAGAGGGAAAAGGGGATCTCGGCATTTGTCCATGAGGTGGTAGGCGAAAAGAGGACGGCGCAGAAAGAAACCTCCCTTTACGTCCTGCGCGTCGAGGGCCTTGACCAGGCCGGGATTGTGTACAAGATCAGCCGGTATCTGGCTGATCACCACATCAATGTATCAAACCTGAATTCCAGGATGGATTATTCCCCTGACAGCGGCGCTGCCATCTATACCATGGAAATCCAGATCGAGGTCCCGGCGGGGATGACTGAAAATGACCTGGATAGCGGCCTGACCCAGGTTGGAAACGCATTGAATGTGGATATCTCCCTTGTGAAACAATAAGGCTCATCCCAACGGCCTCTTCAATTGACCAGGCATCTCATTCTCATCCTTGAAGGGGGTGTTTCCTCTTCTGGTTCACCCAGGACTTGGAGAAACGCCCTTACCACAACCGGGTCGAACTGCCGGCCTGCCTCCTGCCTGATGATCTGAACGGCCCTTTCCTGTGCCATTCCTTTTCTGTAGGGCCTGTCCGAGACCATGGCGTCATAGGCGTCTGCAACGGCCAGAACCCTGGCACCAAGAGAAATAGCGTCGCCTGAAAGGCTATCAGGATACCCTCTGCCGTCAAACCGTTCGTGATGCTGTAAGATCATCGGTGCAATGTGGATAAAAGCGGCGATGGGTTCTATGATTTTGGCTCCCATGCGCGGGTGGTTTCTGACGATGGTCCATTCCGCGCGCGTGAGCTTCCCCGGTTTGTCGAGGATGTGGGCTGGAACCCCGATCTTCCCGATATCATGCAGCAGGCCTCCCCGATGGAGATCTTTGAGGTCCTCCCGGGAGAAACCCATAATACGGCCTATTCTCAGGGTGTTTTGCGTGACCCTTTCAGTGTGGCCCGCTGTCCAGGGAGACTTGGCATCCACTGTGCGGGCGAGTGCCTTCAAGGCACCCCAACTCAGGGTGGAAAGCTCTTCCAGCAGTCGCGCATTGCTCAGGGCCACGGCGACCTGATTTGTCAAGAGGCGTGCCTGGGAGAGATTGTCTTTGTCCTGCTCAAATGGGTCGGATGGACCCATCACGATGACGCCTGCAAATTCCTCTTTTATGTAAAGGGGGAGAACCGCAAGGGACAAAGCCGGATTGGTTTGAAGAGGAAGAAGGAATTTCGGGGTGATTTCATCATCCCGGATGATCATGAAATCTTTCGCCTTGAGGATCCTTTTGATATCCGATGGGCTGAATCCCATATTTTCAACAAGTTCAACTTCGTTGGTCTTATCGCGCCGCAGGTAGGTCCTGGGGTGAGCATCTCCCATGGGACTGAGGAGAATAAGCCCCGCCCTATTGCAATGAAAAAGATCGGCCATTCGGGTGAGTGCAATTGTTGCAATTCCTTTCGTCTCCAGGGATGACAGAATCGCTCGATCAATTTCCGCCACCGCGGTCATCGTTCTGAATTGCCTGCCCAACCGTTCAGCCATACCGTTAAAGGATTGTGCGAGATCTTCAAACTCGTCGCCAGTGTTTAGGGATATCCTGTTATCGAATTGTTTCATCCCGATAAGGTGAGCCCCTTTTTTCAATTCTTCCAGGGGCAGCATGGTTCTCCGAATCTGTACAAGGCTGATAAGGACCACAACCAGAAAGGACAAGAGGACCACAAGTGGAAACGTTTTCTTGAAATAGGAAACAGGGGAGAAGATGTATCCCTCGGGTTGACTCATGATAACGGTCCATCTGGAATGCAGGAAGTCATATTTGAGGGGGATCGACCAGAAACTGGCCAGATATTTTTCTTGTCCGGAATTCCAAACAAAGTACCCGGATGTGTTATTGTCCACCCTTTTTCGGTAAGAGGAAGGGGCAATGGGTATGGTGCAAAATATGACCCGGTCCATTTGATCCAAGACACAGAGTTCCGTCTTGTGGGGAAGGGAATCATAATCGGCCAGGCCCAGCAAGTAGTCGGTCTTTATTTCGCCAAGAAGATAGCCCTCACCTAATCTTTCTGAAAGCACGGATCGGGCCATGGAAAGATGCAGCAGGCCTTTCTCATCACGGCTGCTCCTTAGCAATGGTTTCCCTGACAGGAGGTGCTTTATTTCCTGATCTGAAAATTGTTCCGGCTTTTGGATCTTTCCCAACAGCGGCAGGAAGGTACCGGAGCCCCGGATGAGCTCAAGGTTGCTGAATTGCCGATTCAGTTTTTTTGAGTAATCTCCGGAAAGGGGTTTCAAAAAGGTCTCCGGGTCACGTTGGAGCGAAAGGGAAAGATTCTGCAGCTCATTGTCAAGAAAAGTCAGTCTATCGAAGATGGACATCCCCAGGTTCTTGCTCGAATGCAGTAACCGTATCTTGCCCTGCTCCTGAAGCTGGCCCGTAACCTGATTGAAAGAGATGATGCCGAGGATGGCAATAGGCACTAGGGTGCAGAGAATAAACTGTACCAAAACGCGGCGAGCCACCCCGCCTCTCAAGAAGGATGTCTTGAACGATGGATCTTGGGTCTTGATAGGTTTCATCAGTGAAAAACTCCCAGTCGGTTAATAATTTGACGCCAGCCCTATGAATCCTCCGTCGCTTGCCCTTATGATATCGTCCTGGCTGTTATGCGACGTTATGGGCGGTTGGCTCTTCCCGTCTTTTCCCTTGCTGTAGAGATCGTAATCCGAATTCAAGGGGTGGAGGGAACGGTCTTTGCGTATTTTCCCTTGCCCTTTCACTGTTGCGTAGTTCAAGTACTGGTATGGGTTGCCCCAGGGATCGAGAAGCCCTGCGCGTCCTATGTCATTGAGCGTGTTGGGGAGAGGCCCTCCATCCGCTGCAAAGGCGCTGATCTCCTGGCTCAGAATTTTGATTTCCGCTATGGCTTTGGCTATTTTCGCCTTTTCAACGTATCTGCTGAAGGCGGGTATGGCAATGGCCGCAAGCGTCATTATGATGGCCACAACGATCATGAGTTCGATGAGGGTAAACCCCTTGCAGTGTCGATAGGGTTTTGCATCCCCGGGAAAGACGATGGGATTATCTATGTAACATTTTGAATTCAAATCAAAAATGGCCTTCTTGGACGTGTACATGGGTCATCGCCTGTCCCAATGACTGGGAATCAACTTGGGGCCGTACATGACAATTCAAGGTAAGTATCGGCATTTTTTACAAAAAACTTGAATAATAGTACTCAAACTGATAAACAGAAAACCTGAATAGAGGCGGGATGAACCAGAAGAGGCCTGTTTATGATTATTCAAATATACGAAATCCAGACGCCTGAAGAAGCGGAAAAATGTATTGAAGCCGGGGTGAATCACCTGGGCAGCGTGGTCCTGTTAGAGGGCAAGTGGCGTGATCCCCTGCTGAGGGAAACCGTGCGCCTGATCCAGAATGCCGAAAAGAAGAGCTGCCTGATCCCCCTTTTCAGGCACTCGGAGCGAATTTATCGGGTCCTGGATTACTACGGTCCGGATTACGTCCACTTCTGCGACAACCTTGTTTCGCCGGAAAAGAAGGTTTATGACCTGGAACCTTTCACCAAGTTGCAGAAAGAGGTGAGGAGTTATTTCCCTGAAATCAGGATGGTACGATCCATTCCCCTGCCCCGTGAAGACACGGACGGGGAGTTTCCCTTCCTGGAACTGGCCAGAGAATTTGAAGCCATAAGTGACGTCTTACTCACGGATACGTGGGTGGAGGAGGAGCCGGTCACGGGCTTTATCGGGATCACCGGCAAGACCGTTGACTGGGACATGGCCGGGGAATTGGTTCGGGAGAGCCATATCCCGGTGATCCTCGCCGGGGGGCTCTCCCCGGAAAACGTGAGTGAGGCTATCCTGAAGGTCCTGCCCGCGGGGGCGGACAGTTGTACCCTGACCAATAGCCGGGGCCCGGACGGCAAGGCCCTTCGGTTCCGAAAAGACGCCCGGAAAGTCCGTGAATTTGTGAGGGAGGTACGCATGGCTGAAGAGACCATAAAAGAGGGACTGGAAAAAAAGCTCGAGGATTTGAAAGAAAGGCTGAGGGACCGGGAGGCGGCCCTGCCGGCCCACTCTGTCAGGCCCAACCAGATCCTGGCTATCGAGGAACTGGAAGACCAGATTGAAGAGGTGGAAAAGGAAATAAAGCGTTTAGAAGGCATGTAATGGATATCATCCTGAACTGCCCCCAGTGTTCTGCGGAAGTGAACCTTGAGGAGGATGCTTCCGTTTTTCGCTGCAAGTATTGCGACTCCGTTCTCATGCCAACTGGAAGAAATGAGGTCCAATCCTTTTTCTTCCCCCCGAAAGGGACGAAGACCCAGGTGGGTAAGGCCCTCCTCAAAACCCTGGCCAGGAAGAGAATGGGGCGCGTCAAAATAGAGGGTGCGGATCTCGTCTATGCCCCCTACTGGCGGGTAGTGGGACTCTTGTTTCAGCACGCATTCGGCCGGAAATATGAAAACACGCTGTACGGCGGAACCTCATATGACTATTTCAAGAAACTTCGGGCCGTGGCCTATGATCGCACGTTTCCGGCCTTCACATCGGATCACTGGGAGGTCTTTTCCCTTGGCCTGAGGGCTGAAGTGATGAAGATGTGGCCCTATAACAAGGAAAAAATGGAGAAGGATGCCCTCGTGATCGGAGAGGATATCCCCCTGGAAGAGGCCGCGAAAATGGCCCTTAGAACACCCTATCCCGGGGGCTCTGCCGACAAGGAGAAAATCGAGTTGCTGAAAACGGAACTGATTGGAGAGAGGTATTCCCTCGTCTATTTTCCCTTTTATTGCTTTTCCACGACACAGGAGGGAAAAAAGACCCTCTTCCTTGTTGATGCCCTTTCGCATAAGGTGGTGAGGGGCCGTCTCTCCATCAGTGAACTGAAAAAGGAATCCAGGCGGGAACAAGTACCCTACAGGCCGCTCCACTTTATTCCTTTCAAGTGCCCCAACTGCGGGTGGGACCTTCCCTACAGACCGAAGGCCGGGATTCACCTCTGCCGCACCTGTGGGAGGGCGTGGCAGGAGATGGGAGAGGCCTTTCAGGAGGTTCCTTACAGCGTCGTGCTTCCGGGGGAAGGCGCGCGTACCGATGCCTTCACCTATCTGCCGTTCTGGCGGTTGACGGTCACCATCTCGGGCTCTCGCAAAGAATACAAAAACCTGTGGGATTTTTACGGACTTTTTCCCCTGCCCAGGGTTATGGATAAAGAATTGCTGGAAAAGAGGGACATCCATTTCTTTATCCCGGCCTTCAGGATCAGAAATGCCGCTGCGGTGGATCGGTTTGCCGTCCAGATGGCGCGGAATCAACCTGAATACCATGTGACCGAAACAGAGGAATTCAGGGATATCCGCGCAGCGGATGTGTGGCTACCCATGGACGAGGCCGTGGAAATGGCCCATATCCTCCTTTATTCCATGATCCCGAAGCGCGCCAAAAGGACCCGCAAGGAGGTCCAGGATGCGCAGTTGCACCTGGAAGAGAGACGCCTGATCTGGCTCCCGTTTATTGAAAAGGGCATTTTTCTAAGAGAGGTTCACCACGATTTTGCCATTCAGAAAAACTGCCTTGAATTGGATTAGCAGCCCAAAAGCCCTTGAAAAGCCATTATGGCTGTGTTATTCTCAATAATCTGTTTTATTGATGGCTTTGAAAAAAGCTGGTTCATGCCGCAAGCGGCAACCTATGAGTTACGAAGAGGAGCCGGACCTGACACTCTTTTTCAGACCCTTTCTAAACACTTCGGAGGGGATGGACGCCGATTTGGGGTTTAGCGTAAATTCATAGAAGCGCGTGGGGTTTGGGAGGCGTAAACCCCAAATAGCCGTCCATATCGGTGTTTGGTGCCAAGTGCACTATGAGAAAGGGTCCGAAAAAGACCCTCACGCCCGGCTCCTTGACTCCGGCGGGAGAGACGACTTCGTTAGAAGTCATCAACGTGCCCATGGACGGGCATGCAAATCAATGGGGTGCTTTGCAACCCGTTGATTTGTAAGGGAAACGAAGATCACACTTTTCGGTTTCCGTCAGTAAAAAGACCAAGGACGGACCTTTTACGGTTCCATCTTTATTGACACATAAGAAAAGCTGAATTGAGCGATTAGCCTTTATTCAATCCAACTAAGCCCCGGCCGCATTGGATCTCCGTGAACCGCATCCCAGTATCCTGATTTCAAATCAACAGACAACCCAAGCGATTTTCAACCGTTCTGAGCTGTAACTGTAAGTTTTTCCTTTTTCGAAAACAAATAATCGGCTTTTTTGAAAGGAGGTTTTTCGATGAGAAAATATTTTCCAATGGTGTTTCTTGTTGTCGCAATGGTCACCATGATGGCGGGGTGTGCCGTTCAGAAGCTCCCCATGGGAACCCCGGAGGCCATTACACCGGTGGATCTGAACGCCAAGGTACGGGCCGGTCAACTGGTCCGGAAAGTGGACAATTTCCTGGTCATATTCGATGCTTCAAGCTCCATGGGGGAGGTTTACAAGGGAGAGAGAAAGCTGGACCGGGCCCTGCGAATCGCCTCTGCATCTATACCATCCGGATTGGGGACGTTCAGGATGGAAAGGGTCTCCTCGAACGGATTGCCAAGGCAAGCGGTTGTGGTTTTGGTGTGAATGGTGATCAGATCCTTTCAAGCGAGGGAATGGGCGGGTTTGTTGAGAGCGCCTTTTTTGAGAAACGCGCACGGGCCGTGGTGGAGTACCTCGTGAAAAAGGGGATCAGCAGTGACCGGCTGACCGCTGCCGGATACGGCTTTTCAAGACCCGCGGCTACCAATACCACGGTCGCAGGGAGGGCCATGAACCGGCGGGTGGAACTCAAACCCATCTATTAGCCACCTTGCTTTGCTCATCACAAGAGGCGGGAAGGGCTGAGGTTTAGGGCAGCCCTTCCTGTCTCCTTCAAATTTCAACATCATTGACCTGAAAGGGGGACCTGTTATGCAACCTGCTGTAGATCAACTGACCATCTTTTTTACCGCCTACGGCCTGAAGATTATCGGCGCCATTATTATCCTGATCCTGGGGCGCATTGCGGCCGGGATCGGGCGCTCTATTTGCCGAAAAGTCCTTCAGAAAACCAAAACCGACCCTTCCATCATTTCCTTTGTCGGGAGCCTGGCCTACGTCATTATCCTGGTATTCTCGGTGCTTGCGGCCCTGGCCAAGTTTGGCATCCAGACCGCGTCCTTTGTGGCTGTTCTGGCTACGGCCGGTTTTGCCGTCGGCTTTGCCCTCCAGGGTTCCCTGGCCAATTTTGCAGCCGGTGTGCTCATACTCGTCCTTCGCCCCTTCAAGATTGGAGACTATATTGAAGGCGCAGGTGTCGCGGGGACGGTCAAGAAGATCGAACTGTTTACCACGGAACTCGCCACGCCAGACAATGCCAAGATCATGGTTCCAAACGGCAAGCTTTTTGGAGATGTCATCAAGAATGTTTCGGGATATGACACCAGACGGGTGGATCTGGTGATCGGCATCGCTTACAGCTCTTCCATCCAGAAGGCCCATGAAGTGGTGAAAAAGATATTGGGCGAAGATGAAAGAATTTTGTCCGAACCGGCCGCCCAGATTGCGGTCTCGGAACTGGCTGATTCCAGCGTCAACCTCGTGGTGCGGCCCTGGGTGAAAAGTGGGGATTATTGGGATACCAAATTTGACCTGACACGGAAAATAAAAGAGGCCTTTGACGAAAATGGTATCGAGATACCGTTCCCCCAGATGGTGGTCCATACGGTTACGGAATAGGCCGATGGCTGAACAACACTCGAAGTCATCTCATTAACCGGAGTTCAGGAGGAGATCCTGAAAAAAAGTGTCAGGGTCTCCTCCCATTCGTTGCTCATAGGTTGCCGTCTGTGGCATAAACCAGCTTTTTACGATTCCATCAAACATGATGGCTTTGTAAAAAGTCATCATCGTGCCCATGGACGGGCACGCAAATCAATGGGGTGCTTTGCAACCCGTTGATTTGTAAGGAAACCGAAAATCACATTTTTCGGTTTCCGTGAGTAAAAAGTCCAGGGACGGACTTTTTACGATTCCGTCAAACATAGAGGCAAAAAGGATCCAGACTACAGCAGTTCCCAAGGGGCGTGGGATGCCTTTGCCGCCAAGATCATGGGCCTCAACGTGGCAGGCGGCGACATGCTGCGCTCGAATCACGGGGCGGTCATCATGGAAGTCAATTCATCGCCCGGGCTGGAAGGGATTGAAAAAACAACCAAGAAGGATATCGCCACGATCGTCATTGAATTCATTGAAAGAAATGCCGCACCCGGAAAAACCCATACGCGCGGCACCGGCTGACAAAGAGGCTTCATGTCACAGACTTTCCAGATCAACGGCTGCACGGTAAAACCCGGCCGGCAGGTCACCGTCAATATTCCGGTTGCCCGGCTGCATACCCATACCGAGATGACGATGCCGGTCCACGTGGTCCGGGGTAAAAAGGACGGGCCGTCATGGAAAAGGGCATTCCCATGTTGCTGTATGAAGCCGGTGAAGCGCTCCGGTTTGACGAAGTGGCCATCAGAATGGGGATCAAAGGGATTTTGTCCGTCATGTGTCATATCGGCATGTTGCCGAAAGCGCACGTCGCCAAGGCAAAGAGCAGACCGTTGATTGCCCGCTCGACGACCTGGGTCCGGGCCGCCAAAAGCGGAATTTTGCGCGTGGAGGTCCCTTTGGGAAGTATCGTAAACGCAAATGAACGGCTGGGAATCATTGCCGACCCGTTCGGCCAAAATGAAGAAGAAGTCCGTGCAACTGATCCCGGTATTGTCATCGGTAACCTGAATCTTCCGCTGGTTCACGAAGGGGACGCCATTTTTCATATTGCCCGCTTTGATGACAAGGATATTGCCGAGTCGCTGCTGTATGAGGAGCTTCAGGATTTGCTCAACGGGCAGTCGGACAACCCTCTCTAGACGCGCTTCATCGAACTCCCTCCGAAATCAGTTCCCGCAGGGTTCCGCGCATCTGGGCTGGGTGGTGAAATTGAGCGACGGATCGACGATGAAAACGCCTTCCATAAAACTGCGGCCGACCAGCATCCGGTAATTAAATCCGGTCCGGTCTTCCAGGTTGACTTCAACTTCCCGGTAGTGTTCCCCCAGGCAGA
>Ga0307440_1000350_pt1 | contig 22384 bp, 19 predicted proteins | sample SalMarWE160410MG_FD_202150 | JGI IMG/M metagenome (GOLD analysis project Ga0307440, IMG submission 202150) | Salt marsh sediment microbial communities from the Plum Island Ecosystem LTER, Massachusetts, United States - WE1604-10 | ecosystem: Environmental > Aquatic > Marine > Intertidal zone >...
TGGCTGCAAAAACGACCTGGAACATCCAAAAAGCCAGAACCCAGGGATCGCCGCCCGGTTTGAAATCACTTAAGAAAAATCCGTTGGTACCAAACCATCCGGTAGTGGTTACCCCAAACATAATGCCGAAGCCGACGGCCCAGAAGGCGACCGAGCCAACGGCAAAATCCATCATGTTTTTCATCATGATGTTAATCGCGTTCTTGGCACGGGTAAAACCTGTTTCCACCATGGCAAAGCCTGCCTGCATAAAGAAAACCAGTGCCGCAGCGGTCAGGGTCCATACATAATCAAGATGGGACTGTACCCCGGCAATACCTTTGGCGTTAGATGCCACCGTCGGGGCAACGGCATCACCACCGGCCCAGGCCAAAGCGGGAAGGCCCAGCAATACTACAAGTAAAAACAATTTCTTCATGACATTTCTCCTTTCAAAAAATAGCAACAAATTTGTAATTATCAGATCGCATCCGTACCCCGCTCGCCGGTCCTGATTCGACATACAGTCTCCACCGGTATAACAAAGATCTTACCGTCGCCGATGCTGCCGGATTTAACACTGTCGACAATGGTCTGAACCACGCTATCGACCTGATCATCATTCACAACGATTTCCACCTTTATCTTTGGTATGAAATCGACAACGTACTCGGCACCCCGGTATATTTCCTTATGACCCTTCTGGCGTCCGAACCCTTTTACTTCACCAACCGTCATTCCTTGTATGTTTAAAGACCCCAGGCCCTCTTTCAACGCATCAAGCTTAAACGGCTTAATAATCGCCTCAACTTTCTTCATTCCATCTTCCTCCTTTTGACAATCCTTGTGGTATTGATATTTGGCAAACACTTTCCTTGCCTAGATCAACAAATGTGCCAAATGGGAAATGTCGGACTTTTTTCTTATTAAGAAACTAATATCACACTTATAATTTCTCACAATCCCATTATTCTCCGAGCCTTGTACCACTAAACAAATATGCCTATTTTGTAATATTCTACATTCGCGACATATTATACATTACATTTATGTCATTTAATTATTTTTAACCATCCTTGAGATTCAGCTTCAGCCATAAGAACAAGTTGACTTTCTCCATCAAGAGATTTATCCGTTACGACTCCAGAAATTTTCATTGCTGAACGGGAAAAAACCTCACATTGAGAAAGCCCCCCACCTCTCATTCGTATGAACAGGATGTTCACAACCAAGAACCCCGTGCTCGCGGTTTTGATCGGCGCCTTTTTTATCAGCTTTTCAGGTGTATGGGTGAAATTTGCCCACGTTGCCCCTACTGTTTCAGCCTTTTACCGGGTCCTTTTCGGTTTTCTCTTTCTTCTTGCCGCTTCATTATGGAAGCATGACATCAAACCCCTCACTTCCGTTCAGACCTTTCTGGTGACCGCATGCGGCCTGCTATTCGCGTTGGACCTCTTCTGTTGGCACGGCTCGATCATCCACATCGGGCCGGGCCTTGCCACCATCATCGGCAATTTTCAGGTCTTTATCCTGACTCTGGTTGGAATTCTGTTTTTCCGAGAAAAAATCAAACTTCGATTCCTCTTTTCCATTCCCCTGGCCTTCCTGGGCCTTTTCTTAATTGTCGGTATCAATTGGAACGCATTGGGAGCGGGCTATAAAAACGGACTCTATTTAGGGCTGGCTACTGCCTTCTTTTATTCAGGTTTTCTTCTAACCCTGAGGAGACTGCAGGCAGAGAAGGGGTATTTTTCACTCTTTTATTTTCTGATGCTGGTCTCCCTTGCATCTTCAATATTTCTAGGCCTGGAAATTTTCAGACGCGGAACCTCTTTTCTCATTCCCGATACAAAGAGTTGGATGAGTCTCATTTGCCTAGGGCTTTTCAGCCAGACCATAGGTTGGGTTTTGATCGCAAACGCTCTGCCAAAGATCCGGGCCTCGCATGCCGGATTGATTCTTCTCCTGCAACCGGCTCTGGCCTTTATCTGGGATGTGCTGATTTTCAATCGTCAGACAGACATGATAAACTGGCTGGGAGCGTTTATCGTTCTTCTGGCTATCTATATGGGAATGTCCCATACGGAAAAGAATGAATAGTCTTTTCCAATCAGGTGGTATATTTTCACATCAATGACACAAAACTATCAACGAACGAAATGCTTCGATTTGGAGGTACTACATGAAGGTTATCGATTACAGAGAGGCTTCGGCCCAAACATTTGACAGCCAAACAGTAAAAGGGGTTACCGGCCGGGTTGCCATCGGCAAGGACGACGGTGCCGAAAATTTCTGCATGCGGGCCTTTACCGTTGCCCCCGGCGGTTTTACCCCCAAGCATTCCCATGCCTGGGAACATGAGGTGTTCGTTCATGCAGGCCGGGGCAAAATATTCCGAGCAGGGGAATGGATAGACGTGACCGGCGGGACCGCTCTTTTCATCCCCGGAGGAGAAGAGCACCAATTTAAAAACGCCGGAGAGGAAGATCTCGTCTTTATTTGTCTCATCCCCTCGGGTGTTCCGGAACTCTAAAATAATCTGGAAATTTCTGTGAAAACGGGCAAGAACCTTCCCATAGTATCCGTTCTGCCCCAGATTAGAACGGCAATCCGGAACGGACCGGTTATCCTCAATGCTCCGACCGGCTCGGGAAAAACCACCCTGGTCCCGCTGTCTTTACTGGATGAAGCCTGGCTGACCGGTCTAAAGATCATCATGCTCGAGCCCAGACGAATTGCGGCCAGGGCAGCAGCGGCCAGGATGAGCGAGATCTTGGGAGAACCGACAGGAGAAACCGTCGGCTACCGGATTCGTTTTGACAGTAAGGTCTCTGCCAAAACCAGGATCGAAGTGGTCACCGAAGGAATTCTGACCAGGACCATGCAAAACGACCCGGAACTTTCCGGGGTTGGCCTGGTCATTTTCGACGAGTTCCACGAGAGGAGTCTGCATGCCGATCTCGGCCTTGCCCTCTGTCTCGATCTCTGTGAACTTCGGGACGACCTGCGCATCCTGATCATGTCAGCGACCATGGCCTCCAAGCCACTTGCAGAACTCCTCGGTAATGCCGAGCTGATTTCAGGAGAGGGAAAGGCCTATCCGGTTACCGTCTCTTACCTGCCACCGGCCTTTCCCGACCACGCAATCGTCCACAACATGGCCCGGGGAATAGACCATGCCCTGCTCAATCGCCAGGGTGATATTCTTGCCTTCCTTCCGGGAGCAGGTGAAATCAGAGCAACAATGGATCTCTTATCCTCCCGGTTTCCCGAGGTTGATATCCTTCCACTCTACGGGGAGTTGAGCCATGCCGACCAGGATCGCGTCCTTCGTTCCCAAGGATCTAGAAACAGACGCATTATCCTTGCCACACCCATAGCCGAGACAAGCATTACTATAGAAGGAATTGACTGTGTAGTTGACAGCGGCTTTGCCAAAAGACCCCGCTTCAATCCGGCAACAGGCCTTGAACGTCTCGAAACCGTTCGGATCTCAAAGGCCTCGGCCGAACAACGACGCGGACGGGCAGGCAGGGTTGGGCCCGGACATTGTTTTCGACTCTGGAGCCGGGAAATCAATCTGGGCCTCCTCCCCTTCAGCCCCCCTGAGATTGTGACCGGTGATCTTTCCTTTTTGGCGCTTGAGCTTGCTTTGTGGGGAGTGACGGACCCAGCTCAGATGAAATGGCTTGACCCTCCCAGACCCGGATCATGGCAAAACGCCCTGAAACTACTCCAGAGCCTCGGCGCCCTCAACCGCCGGGGACACATCACCGAAACCGGCCGCAAACTCGCAAACTTTCCCCTCCATCCTCGCTTGAGCGCGATGCTGCTTGCGGCAACCGAATTTAAGAGCGGTGCCACAGCCTGCCTTCTGGCCGCCCTTCTTTCCGAGAGGGATCCCTTTAAGGGGAAAAATCGCCCCTGTGACCTGCGACAGAGACTTGAGCTACTCGAAGGCCTCGCCTCTCATCCATCGGGGACCACGGACCCGCTCATTCTGCGCCGTATCATCCGACAGAGTAACCAGCTCAAGAGCCTGCTGCACACAGACCCGGCAGAACCTCTTAAACCCGAGAACTGCGGAATCCTCTTAAGCTTTGCCTACCCCGATCGTCTTGCATTACTGAGACAGGGACAGAGGACCACCTACCAGCTCGTCACCGGCAGAAACGCGCTGCTTCCTGAAGGCGACCTGCTTGCAGCAACTCCTGTCCTGGTTATACCTCAACTCGACGAGGGACGTCGGGAGGGGAGAATCCATCTTGCCGTCCCGGTTGACGAAGACGATTTACGTCGTCAACACCCCCAGTTGTTCTCAATCCGAAAAAGGATATTGTGGGACCACTCCATGGACCGGGTACGGGCGGTGATTGAAACCCGCTTAGGCCGCGTTGCCCTTTCCGTGACCCCTCTTGAACATCCTAACATCGAGGACGTGGAGGCCGTGTTACTTTCACAAATAAAAAAAAGAGGCCTGCACTTGCTGCCCTGGAGCATCGAGGCCAGACAGGTGCAAATCCGGGTCGGTCTGATGAGGCTTCGGGAGGGAGCAAAGTGGCCGGATATCAGCGACCAGGCCCTGGCGGAAGATCTTGATTGGCTTTCTCCCTATTGCAAAGGGATGAATGGCCTTTCCGATCTGAAACAGCTGGATATGAAGAAGATCCTGCTGGGATTTCTCTCTTGGGATCTCTTGCAGCAGTTGGAACAAGACACCCCAACCCACATTACTGTGCCCAGCGGATCGAGAAAAAAGCTTTCTTACCACCCGGACAACACCGTGATTCTTGCAGTCAGGTTGCAAGAGATGTTTGGCCCACATTCCACTCCGACTATCTGCAACGGTGCGGTGAGAGTCATACTCCATCTCCTCTCTCCTGCTAACAGACCGATCCAGATCACCTCTGACCTCGTGTCGTTCTGGACAACTACCTATGTCGAGATCAGGAAAGAGTTGGCAGGCAGATACCCAAAACATTATTGGCCCGACGATCCCATAAAAGCCGAGGCCACAACGCTGACGAAAAAGGCGATGGATCGAAAACAAAAAGAGAACGCCAACAGGGCCTTGACGAAGAAAAGGTGATTTTTCGACAATAATCAGGTAAATTCCAACCACAATCAGCACTAAGAAGGATACCATATCCCATTATTTCGTGCGTGTCCATTTCAGTCGCCTTCTCCTGCTTGGCCAGGAACGGCACTTCTTCAAAACAGGAGCAATTTATGCTACGTCGATTTTCCATCTCACTGGAAGAAAACCTCTTGGCAACCTTCGACGACTATATCAAATCCCATCGATACAACAATCGTTCAGAGGCAATCAGGGACCTGATACGAAAAGCCTTTATCAAAAAGGAATGGGAAGGGGACAAAATGGTCATGGGGGTCATTTCCCTGGTTTATGATCACCACCAGCATCAGCTCCAGGAAAAGGTCACCGAGGTCCAGCACAATTATCACCATCATATTGTCTCGACGACCCACGTACATATGGATCATCATAATTGCCTGGAAGTAATCATCGTCCGAGGCAAGGCCTTTGAAATCAAAGAACTGGCAGACAAACTCATTGCATTACGCGGGGTGCGCAACGGGAACCTGGCAATGAGCAGTACAGGAAAGACCCTCCACTGAATCAACCCGCTTCACACTCTTCCTTTGTTTTATCAAAGAGACATGTCCGGAGGCTATTTATGTTTTGAATAGTCCAGGAGTTCTGTACGTAATGTTGAACTGATGGGCTCTTTTCCCAACCAAAGGCCGAGCAAGGCATCATTGAAGTCTTTACCCGGAACTACCCCTTTCACCTTGCCGTTTATGGTCACCTGGGTGCCTTTACCCGGAATGTAATCCATGAGAATTTCATCACCACTCTTAACCGTCTCAAACATGTCATTGAAGTGATTGACCCTATCTTTTAGTGTATCGAACTTTTCCTGCCCGAGACTGGCCTGAAAATCCTCATTCCATCCGTCTACCAACTGGTCTTTTTCCACCTCGCTGTAAATAAAGTGCATCACCACCCGTTTTTGCCCGTCATCCTTTATGACCTGTCCGGCGTGCGCGGCTGGATGTTCCATATACAACTCGGCGATATAAATTTTGAAAAAAAATTTATATCGAATCCCGGCCCCATTGAGATGAAGGTCAACTCCATTGCCGACAGCAATCTGTTCCGGCACATCCACCCCGGCAATCTCCCGGGCAAAAGCCGGTGTCGATAACAAAAAAACCATCAAAAGCACACTGAATATCCGCGTCATCGTTCTCCTCCCTGTGTAGTTATGATCTTCTATACATACCTACACAAATTTTGCAAACTCCTCAAATAGAGTCTCACGTCAACCAGGTTTTTTTTGGCCAACATCCATCAAACTGAAAACATGGAACTTTTTACAGGAAAAAAAGGCAAGAAAGCCCAGACGTTATTTCTGGCACAATCCGCACAAGCGCACTGCACTTGTTTTTTGCATTTACCCGTTTTCGTGGTTCCGATGCGCCCGTAGAGGAGCTGTATTCTTAACGTGGAGTTTTGTTGGGCAAGGCGCTGAAAAACAGCCTCCCATAATCAAGACCGGCAACAATACTAAAACACGACGCAATCACCAGACCATAGAACGCGAGATCGGGCCAGACAAGAACGACAGCAAAAAGGAAAAACTGTCCGCAGGTGGCCAGTTTGCCTAAAATCCTGGCATCCATATCCTTAAAGGCCACCCACTCCTTTTTGTATATCGCATACAAAACGGTTACCGCAACCATTGCATCCCGAACGATTACCGGGAAAATCCACCATAATGAAAATTTACCGGTAAATACGAAGACAGACAAGGTAACCAGGATAAACACCTTGTCTGCGGCCGCATCAATAAGCCCCCCCTGCCAGCTTTCAACATGCCATTTTCTGGCAAGCCAGCCGTCGAAAAGATCACTGACGGCAGCAGTAGCGATAAAAAACAACCAATAGCGTTCCTGGAAAAACGGCAACGACAGGGCAAGAAGAATTCTGAAAAAGGAGAGAAGGCTGGGTATGACGAATCTATATCGCATCATAACAGGAGTCCCTTTGACGTCATAACAGGTATGGTCAAATTCCCCGACATCAAGGAAGGCCCGGACAAAATTCACGGCCAGGCCTTTCTTTCCATATTATTCTTTCCAATCCGGTCGCAGAGACAGCTCAGTCAACTGCTTCCTGGAAACAGACGCCGGTGCCTCCGTCAACGGACAGGTAGCTTTCTGCGTCTTTGGGAAAGCGATCACGTCCCGGATGGAACTGCTTCCGGTGATGATCATCAATAACCGGTCAAGGCCAAAGGCGATTCCGCCATGGGGTGGGGCTCCAAGCTCGAGGGCCCGGAGCAGAAACCCAAATTTCTCTTTCGCCTCCCCCTCTCCGATACCAAGGGATTCGAGCACCTTGGCCTGGACATCCTTCCGATGAATACGTATCGAACCTCCGCCGATCTCTGTACCATTCAAGACCAGATCATAGGCACGACTCAAGACGGAAGCCGGATCCTTTTCGAGGTTATCGACATCCTCTTCTTTGGGCGCGGTAAAGGGATGATGCAGGGCCTGATAGCGTTTTTCCTTGGGGTCGTATTCGACCAGAGGAAAATCGGTTACCCAGACAAAATTCAATTCGCCTTTTTTCGTAAGATCAAGCCGCCGAGCAAGTTCGATTCGGAGCTCACTCAAGACCTGCAGCACCACCTCGGGCCTGTCAGCTCCGAAAAAGAGCAGATCACCAACCGAGGCATCCAGGACTTCTGCAATGTCCGCCCGTTCTTCCTCGCTGAAAAACTTAGCAATCGGCGACTGCCATTCCCCATTATCCTTAATCTTCACCCAGGCCAACCCCTTGGCTCCGAAGGTAACGGCATAATCGGTCAGATCATCCAGGTCCTTTCTGGAAAATACCGCACAGTTTTTGGCATTGATAGCACGAACGATACCACCGGCGTCGGCTATCTCCCGAAACACTTTAAACCCACAGCCGGAAGCGATAGCGGTAAGATCCACGATCTCGAAACCAAAACGCATATCCGGTCTATCGGTACCGAAACGGGTCATCGCCTGTTCATAGGTGATACGCATGAAGGGCGGTGCCACATCGAGTCCCGAAGTTGCCTTAAAAAGTGCTGCAATCATCCCTTCGGCGACCTTGATGATCTGTTCTTCATCGACAAAGGAAAGCTCCATATCAATCTGGGTGAATTCAGGCTGGCGGTCGGCTCGGAGGTCTTCATCTCGAAAACATTTGACAATCTGATAGTACCTGTCCATTCCGGATATCATCAACAACTGTTTAAAAAGCTGTGGTGACTGCGGCAAGGCATAGAATTTCCCGGCATTCACCCGGCTCGGAACCAGATAGTCCCGGGCACCCTCGGGGGTCGACCGGGTAAGCATCGGGGTCTCGACTTCCAGGAATCCGTTGTCATTCAGATAGGCCCGAACCGCCTGTACAGCCTTATGCCGGGCAATCAGATTGGCCGCCATTTCCGGTCGTCGAAGATCCAGATAGCGGTATTGAAGGCGCAGGTTATCCGACACCTCCATGTCTTCGTCCAATGGAAAAGGCGGAGTCTCACTGGTATTCAGGATCCTCAATTCGTTGACAAGCACCTCAATTTGACCGGTGGCAAGCTTGGGGTTTGCCATTTCGCCGGGACGCAGTTCCACCTTTCCTCTTACCGCCAGTACCCACTCACTCCTCAACTGATGAGCCTTGGCATGGGTTTCCGGGCTGACTGCAGGGTTAAATACCACCTGCGTAAGCCCCTGTCGATCACGCAAATCGATGAAGATAACTCCGCCATGGTCACGTCTTCGCAGAACCCACCCCATCAACACAACATCTTCACCGACATTTTCCTTACCGAGATCATTGCAAGAATGAGTACGGCACAAGCTTCCCATTGATTCCATTTTATTCGTCAACCTGATTAAATTAGCACGGTTCAGTGCTCATACACGGATCGTTTCCGTATCTTAGTAATTTCTGAATATTTGATCGTAAAATGATTAGCGAATTGCCTCGACAAGAGTACGTGGCCCATCGTCGTCCAGAGCCACCTCATGCTGATCCTGGCTTTTCATGTCTCTCAACACCCCGACTCCTTTGGCCAGCTCTTCATCTCCTATGATCAAGACATGGCGGGCACCTGCTTTATCGGCCTGCTTCATCTGGCTTTTCAAGCTCCGTGCATCCAAGTCCATGGCCACTGCAACACCCATTTTGCGAAGAGTATGGATAAGAGAAAAGGCTAACCGAGAGGCTCCTTCTCCCAACCCCGCTACAAAAAGATCGATTTCAGGGAGAGTCTCACCTTCTTTTTCTTCTTGCAGCATCAGAAGAATAAGGCGTTCCATGCCCATGCCGAAGCCTATTCCCGGCACCTTCGGGCCACCCAATTGTTCAACAAGGCCGTCATACCGTCCCCCCGCGCCGACTGCCGATTGCGAACCGAGATCCCCGGTGATGAACTCAAAGGTTGTCCTACAGTAATAATCAAGGCCGCGGACCATAAATTTATTTAGATTGTAGCGGATTCCAAGCTGATCCAGTCCATCCTGTACTGTCTGGAAGTGGGTTGCACAATCGCGGCAGAGATGCTCCTGAATCGACGGCGCATCTTCGACCACGGTACGGCAGATAGGTTTTTTACAGTCCAGGACCCGCAACGGATTGGTCATTCTCCTTCTTTTACAATCATCACAGAGTTCCGTCTCCCTTTCCTCAAGAAAGAGAAGAAGCTTTTCGCGAAAACCGGGCCTGCACTCCGGGCAACCGAGTGAATTCAACTCCAGACTGACCTTGAGCCCAAGTTCGGAGAGCAGCAGACTCCCCATGGCCATCAGTTCTGAATCGACACGGGCATCCGCCGAGCCGATGACCTCTACATCCATCTGATGAAACTGACGCATTCTGCCCTGTTGGGGCCGCTCATGGCGAAACATCGGGCCTATGGTAAACAGGCGCTGTACCGGTTTTTTTATATAGAGTCCATGCTCTATATAGGCCCGCAACAGGGACGCCGTTGCTTCGGGACGCATAGTTATCTGTTTGTCGACAAAGGTGTACATTTCCTTTTCGACAATATCGGTTGCCTCCCCGATCGACCGTGCAAAGAGCTCGGTTTTCTCAAGGATAGGCAGCCGGATTTCACTAAAATTGAAACGGGCAAAAATATCCCTTGCGAGATTTTCCACATACCGCCAACGTTCTGTTTCTCCTGGCAATATATCTTTGAAGCCGTTTAAGGCCTTGATTTTCAAATTACTCCCTCCGAACCACTGAAGTTTGACCAGCTCGCAAATACCTTTGAGACAAGAGACTCTTTAAAAAAGAAGTAAGAATAAACGGAAACTGCCAAAAAAGTCAAGCACAGCGCGGTTGGGACCCCAAATTTCACCATTCTTACTAATGGCTATTCCTCAACGATGCTTATATTGGATATTGAGTATACTTGACAATACCAGGCATGTATGCTATCGAAGGCTGGACATGTCGCTATATATATAGGAGTTTTAAAAGCAAATGAAGTTACCCTCACTGAAAATCGCCGATTTTACAGCATCATTTCCGCTTATCCAAGGTGGAATGTCCATTCGTGTTTCCACCTCTTCCCTGGCAGTGCCCGTTGCTGATTGTGGGGGAATCGGCGTCATAGGAGGGTCCGGAATTCCCCCGGAAGAGCTGAAAGAAGACATCCTCAAGGCCAAAAGTGCCACCAAGGGCATCATCGCCGTCAATATCATGTATGCGATGAAAAACTTCTACAACCTGGTGATGGGCTCAATTGAGGCAGGTGTGGATATGATCATCACCGGAGCCGGCTTTTCACGAGACATATTTAAAATAGGCAAAGAACACAAGACACCGATTGTCATGATCGTGTCTTCTCCTTCTCTTGCCAAACTCGCCGAAAAACTGGGGGCCTCAGCCGTGATAGTTGAAGCCAAAGAGGCCGGCGGACACCTCGGCACCGACCGCCCCTTACGAGAGCTTTTCCCCCCAATCCGCGAGGTTGTTAAATCCATCCCGCTTATCGCTGCCGGAGGTATCACAAACGGTTTTGAGATGGCCGAAATAATGGATAAATATGGAGCAGACGGAGTTCAGATCGCTTCACGATTCGTACTCAGTAAAGAATGTGATGTGGATGATAATTTCAAAAAGGCCTATCTCAACGCCAAAAAGGAGGATATCATCCTTACAACCTCGCCGGTCGGCCTTCCGGGCCGGGCAATTAATACGGCCTTCCAGAAAGCCTTAAAGGCTGGAAAAGATCTTAGCCCCAAGAAATGCCCGTTTGTCTGTTTGAAAAAGTGTGACCACCATTACTGTATCAACGATAGACTGATCAAGGCTCGCGACGGAAACCTGGAAGAAGGTCTTTTCTTCTCCGGTGAAAACACCTACAAGATGAAAAGCATCCTCTCCGTTGCAGAAATCTTCAAGCAATTTAAAACCCAGGCCGAATCCGTTTACAAAGAAGGACGAGGTTTTGCCCCCATCGTCTAACTGGAAATCCCATTCGCCTCTCTTATGGCCGCCACCGGACATACCAACCCCCAAACCACGCTCGTTCAGGCTCAATCTCCGATCATTATTGAACCGGAGGAACACCCGATTACTGTCGATCAAATTGACCGGGACGCGCTCTTTGTTTTAAAAAAACTCAACAACGCCGGATTTTCCGCCTATCTGGTCGGCGGAGGTGTTCGGGATCTCTATATTGGTAAACCCCCGAAGGATTACGACATCAGCACCGACGCCAGGCCCGGGCAAATACGAAAACTTTTCCCCAACAGCAATACCATTGGCAAACGGTTCAGGCTTGTTCAGGTGTTTTTTCCAAAAGGCAAAATCATTGAGGTGTCCACGCTGAGATCACTCAGCGAGCATGATCTTGACGGGCCGGAGGCTATACTGGCACCCAATAACACCTTCGGTACTCTCGATGAAGATGCACAACGCCGGGACCTTACCATCAACTCCCTTTTCTTCGAGATTGAGGGTTGCACAATTATCGACTATGTAGATGGAGTCAAAGACCTTGACCACTCCATTATCCGCATGGTGGGTGACCCGGAAAAACGCATTCACCGAGATCCTGTGCGTATGATGCGGGCAATCAGACATAGCGCCCGTCATAATTTCACCATTGAAGAGGCCACCTGGAAAGCAATTTGTGAAAACGTCGACAAACTCTCACTTTGCCCTGCCTCCAGACTGCGTGACGAACTCTTCAAAGACCTTTTTTCAGGTGCGGCGGCCAGTTGGTTGGAGCCGGCATTGGATTCCGGGATTTTTTTTCGCCTCCTGCCTGTCTACCATAACACATTCTTTACCTCTCATACCAAAGGCCCCTTGTTACGAGAACGAATTGCTCGAATTTTGTCGGTTATCGATAGGCTTAATCTTCTTCAGGCCAAAAATGATAAACCAAAGCCGTCGCAATCCTTTCTCCTGGCTCTCCTCTTGATTCCTTGGGCAGACCAAAACTACAACCTCTCCAACCAATACCTTAAGGGTCCTGCTGTCTATCATTTTTCCAAGAGACTTCGAAATGACCTCGACAAAACCCTTGGGTTGCAATTAAATCTGCGCAGGTCGATCCGCCAGGAAATTGCCATGCTTTTGACCAATCTGCCCATTTTTATGCAGCAAAGGCGAAATGGAAGCTGGCCTAAATGGCTTCAGAAAAAAAGCTATTTCAAGGAGTCCGCCCTCTTCTATCATTTTTATCGGGAGGCCTTCAGCGATCAGCCCATTCCTGAACATTCAATTGAGCTCATCGAGGTTCCCTCAAATTATGAAAATTCAGGGCAATTTGCAAAGAAGAAATCGCATCGAAAAATCAAACCCGCCTTTTCATCACGACGGAGAGGCGGCGTTTTTGGTTTTAAGAAATAATCCTTCCTGGCTTTAATTCTCATTTCTAACTTTTCCCTTCCACTTTCAATTTCCTGGTTTTTTCTATCTATCTACAGCATTACAGTAGTTTAATTATTTATAAATATTGCAGTGATATTAATTTTAAATATTTTTTATGTTTGTGCTTGTGTTTTTGTTTGACATTTATTATGGATTACCTCAATTAACAAAAGTGGTTTACAATCTACCGAAATCTGAATTTTGTATGCACAATTTGCACACAGAGAGTGCGCGGTGTTCGATCAGAAACAAGGGAAGGATTCTCGGTTTTTTCTTTTTATCGGCAAGTCGATGCCGGTACAATCGCGCGATGCGCAGAATCGTTGTTACAGCAACAGGAGGTTGATATGGCAGACACAGAAAATAAAACTCTGGTTCCGCGACTTGATCGACGCGGTTTCCTCAAGGGTTGCACCTTGGCTGCAGCTGCTTTGGGACTCTCTGAGACGATGGTCCCCAAACTTGTCGAAGCGGCAACTGCAGCTCAACGCCCCCCGGTGGTCTGGCTCCACTTTCAAGAGTGCACAGGATGCACAGAGACCCTTCTCCGCGCCTCCCATCCAGACATTGCCCGACTCTTACTCGATATCATCTCACTGGACTACCATGAAACCGTCATGGCTGCCGCAGGAAACCAGGCGGAAGAGGCTCTAAACGACACCCTCGAGAAACACAAAGGTAAATTTGTTCTGATCGTAGAAGGCGCCATCCCCTTGAAAGACAATGGCATCTATTGCAAGATCCATGGAAAAACCGCCAAGGACATTCTTGCCGAAATCGCCCCGAAGGCAGCAGCTATTATCGCCATTGGCACCTGCGCCACCTACGGTGGGGTTCAGGCGGCAGCACCCAATCCAACCGGTGCCGTCGGAGTACAGGAGCTGGTCAACGTCCCGGTCGTCAACATCTCGGGCTGTCCGCCAAACCCCATCAATCTGCTCGGAACGGTCCTGCATTTCCTGACCTTCAAGCGTCTGCCCGCACTCGACAAATTAGGACGTCCGCTCTTCGCCTACGGTCGTAGAAATCACGACCATTGCGAGAGAAGGGCGCATTTTGATGAAGGTCGATTCGTCGAACAATTTGGTGATGATTTCCACAAGAAAGGCTACTGCCTGTACAAGGTTGGTTGTAAAGGCCCGGAGACCTTTGCCAACTGTCCTGCCGTTCGTTTTAACGACGTTGATGTCTGGCCGGTCAGTGTCGGCCATGGCTGTGTCGGCTGCACCGAACCAAACTTCTGGGATACAATGACTCCTTTCTATGAGAGACTCCCGGATGTAAAGATCCCGGGTTCCGGTGTCATCACCGACGCGGATAATGTCGGCAAAAAGATTCTCGGAGTAACCGCTGCAGCTGTTGGTATCCATGCCGCTGTCGGGGTCGGTAAACGTATTATCAAAGGGAAAAACAGCGAAGACAAATAACAATCTTCGTCCCTACGGCCTTTACAAACAAGAAAAACTCTGTGTGCCGGACAAGAAACAAATTGCCGGTGCATGATTTTTGAATAACTTATGGAGGTTTCACAGATGGCTCAGCGAATCACCATTGATCCAATTACCAGGATCGAGGGTCACTTACGAGTAGATGTAGAAGTAGATGGAGGGAAGGTCACCAAGGCATGGTCTTCAGGCCAGATGTTCCGCGGTCTGGAAGTTATTTTAAAAGGCCGTGACCCCCGTGATGCCTGGCTTTTTACCCAGCGTATCTGCGGTGTCTGCACAACGGTTCATGCACTGGCCTCAGTCCGTGCCGTTGAAAACGCCCTGCAACTCCAAGTTCCACTAAACGCCCAATATATCCGTAATCTCATCCTGTCCATCCATGCACTACATGATCATATCGTACATTTCTATGCCCTTTCCGCCCTTGACTGGGTTGACGTCGTCTCCGCACTCAGTGCCGATCCGGTAGCCACCCAGAAGCTGGCTGAAAGCCTCTCCAACTGGCCCGGCAATAGCGCAAAACGTTTTGCCGCTGTAAAAGATAAACTCAAAACCCTGGTGGCTAGCGGCCAACTCGGTCCCTTTGCCAATGCCTATTGGGGACATCCGGCGATGAAACTGCCCCCCGAGGCCAATCTTATGGCCGTATCTCATTACCTTGAGGCTCTCGATTATCAACGGAAAGCAACCCAGGCCCTGGCAATCTTTTCAGGAAAGAACCCGCATATCCAGAATCTCTCCGTGGGAGGTGTCACCTGTGCTATCAATCCGGACAGTGACTCAGCCCTGAATATCGAGCGTCTCTACTTCGTCAAACAACTCGTTGAAGAAGTCCGCGGGTTCATTCAGCAGGTATATCTCACCGACGTCGTAGCTGTCGGCGCCTTGTATAAAGACTGGCTCCCCTACGGCGCTGGTGTTACCAACTACATGGCTGCCCCGGATATGTTCCTGAATGTCGAAGGCACCGAATTCGATCTGCCGGGCGGCACGGTCATGGGCGGCGATCTGAAGACCGTCAAACCGATTTCCAGCCTCAATGATGAGTATTTTAAGAAAAACGTTGAGGAATCCATTGCCAAGGCCTGGTATGACGGTGACTGGTCCAAACATCCTTGGGAAGAAGACACCGAACCGAAATACACAGAATTCGACGCAGAAGGCCGCTACACATGGCTGAAGGCCCCGCGTTTTCAGGGTAAACCGATGCAGGTTGGCCCTCTGGCCCAGATGGTTGTCGGGTATGCCCTCGGGCATAAAGACATCGTCAAAAATGTCAATGGAGCCCTTGATCGGATAAGTGCTGTAGCCGGTGTCAAGGTCGGCCCCGAGATTCTGCATTCGACCATCGGGCGCCATGCCGCACGTGCAGTGCGAGCCTCCATGCTGGCGGATCTGGCTCTGAAACATTGGGGTCTGTTGGTTGAGAACATCGGAAAAGGTGATCTCGAGATCTTCAACCCGCCAACCTTCCCGAAAGGCGAGCAGCGTGGTGTCGGAGTGCATGAGGCACCCCGCGGCATCCTCTCTCACTGGATCGTTATCGAAAATGGCAAGATCAAGAACTACCAGTGCGTGGTTCCCTCCACCTGGAACGCGGGTCCGCGGGATGCGAAAAACCAATTAGGGCCGTACGAGGCCTCATTGATGGGTAACCCGATCGCCGAGGCCGAGAAGCCTCTGGAGGTACTGAGGACAATCCACTCCTTTGACCCGTGTATTGCATGCGCCGTCCATATGCTGGATCCGGAAGGAAAGGAAACGGTTAAAGTGAAAGCCCTTTAAAAAACGGTTCCACACACTGAATCTTTTCTTTCGGCAATACCGCAAGGAGGTTACTATGACGTACGAAAAACAAAAGTGCTGGAGCATCCTGCTCCGCCTCTATCATTGGGCCCTCGCCCTCTCCATCATATTTCTGGTGGTTACAGGCTTCTACATCCACAGCCCGTGGACGAACACCATGATAGAAGGAAGCGCATCCTTTCCGATGGCCTGGATGCGTTATATACATTTTGTGGCCGCATATGTTTTTACGGCTGCTGTATTGACAAGGATCTTCCTGTATATCTTCGGCAATGCCCAGGAGAGAATCCTCGATACTCTTCCTGTTACGGGACGAAACATTAAGAATCTCACTAAAACCCTGCTCCTCTACAGCTATGTCAGCGATGAGCATGACGAACGCCTCGGACACAATGTCCTGGCCGGCACAACGTACTTGATCACCATTATAGTGGCCGTATTCCAGCTCATAAGCGGCTTCTACCTGCTCTTTCCCGAGGCTACCTTCTGGCAGGGTTGGGGGGTATCGATTTTCGGAAACCAGCAGGATGCGCGTTTTGTCCATCACCTGCTGATGTGGTGGTTTATTATTTTTGTAGTAGTTCATCTGTATCTGGTCATCTGGAATGACATCAAAGGTCCGGAGGGGCTCGTATCCTCGATTTTTACTGGTGTCAAATTTAAACATAAAAAAGCATGAGCACAAAGGGGTCGAACTGCTGATCCACGGCATCGTCCAGGGCGTCGGATTTCGCCCCTTTGTCTACAACCTGGCAACACGTCTCAAAATCTCCGGCACTGTAAGTAACTCCAGTGCCGGAGTTCTTGTTAGAGCTGCAGCTGATGCTGAGCGGCTCGCCTCCTTCAAGGACCTTCTTATACGACAGGCGCCCCCTCTGGCCCGAATTTTTTCCATCGAGGAGCACCCCGCTACCGAGGATTTTTCCCAGGAAGGATTTCAGATTCTGGCCAGCCAAAGCGGGGAACATGTGGCCACCTGGATCCCTCCGGATATCTCTTTATGCAACGACTGCCTTACGGAACTCAGAGATTCTAGCGATCGCCGCTTCGGCTATCCCTTTATCAACTGCACCAACTGCGGACCACGCTTCACCATCGTCGAGACCATCCCCTATGATCGACCCAAAACCTCGATGAAAGTCTTTCCGATGTGTGCCGATTGTACCGAAGAATACAAGGATCCCACCAATAGACGATTTCACGCCCAGCCCAATGCCTGCCCAACCTGCGGTCCTCATCTCAGCTGGCATGACCGGCAGGGGAAGCTCCGCCCCTGTACCGATCCAATTGCCGAAGCCGTACGTGCACTCGAGAAGGGAAAGATCCTGGCGATTCGAGGTCTGGGCGGTTTTCACCTGGCGGCTGACGCCACTCAGGGATCTGTTGTACAGACACTGCGTGATCGAAAAGGCAGGAAATTAAAACCCCTTGCCGTTATGGTAGCGGACCTTGCTTGGGCCAAAAAATTTGCTCATATCTCAGACAGTGAAGAAAGCACCATTTCAAGCCCCGAACGCCCCATCGTTCTTTTGAACAAAAAGAGCGGTTCCACACTGGCAGGCAATGTTGCTCCGGATGTCTCGGATATCGGCATTATGCTTCCCTACACTCCCCTGCACCACCTGCTCTTCGCACGACTCGACTGCCCTGAGGCCTTGGTGATGACCAGCGGAAATATCAGCGGAGAACCGATCTGTACCAGCAATGAAGAAGCCATAGAACGACTTGGTGGCATTGTCGACTTTTTCCTTCTTCACAACAGGGAGATTGTCACCCGAATTGATGATTCCGTGGTCAAGGTCATGCGGGATCGGCCCCGTCCGTTCCGACGGGCCCGCGGTTATGTCCCTGCCCCTCTTCCCCTTTCCTGCACCCTGCCGCAGATTATCGGCTGCGGCGGCGGGCTCAAAAGCACTTTCTGCCTGGGAAAAGAACAACTCGCTTTTCCCAGCCAACATATCGGCGACCTTTTCAACCTCGAATCCTTCAACTTTTATTGCGAATCGGTTGAACACCTGAAGAAGGTCTTTGAGATCGAGCCGGTTGCAGCTGCCTGCGATCTCCATCCTGATTATTTAAGCAGCCATTACGCAGCGGACCTCGGCCTCCCGCTCTACCGTATCCAACATCATCACGCCCATGCCGCGGCGGTGATGGCTGAACACCACCTGACGAAACCAGTCCTGGCCGTGGTCCTGGATGGAACCGGCTACGGCCCGGACGGAACCATCTGGGGCGGCGAATTTCTCCAGGTCGATCTCCTCGGTTACAAGCGTCTGGGCCATCTCCAGCACCTTCTACTTCCCGGCGGTGATGCAGCCGCTATGGAGCCCTGGCGCATGGGATGTTCGGCACTTTTCCAAACCTTTGGTCCGGAGGCATTGCAGAAAAAATTTCTTCCGCAGCCTCTCGGTTTCATCAATCCGAGAAGAAGAGAAATCATCAGCGAGATGCTGGAAAAGAGATTCAACACCCCCTTGACTTCTAGCTGCGGCCGACTCTTCGATTCGGTAGCAGCGCTTTTGGGTCTCTGCCTTCAGGCCGATTTTGAAGGGCAGGCAGCAATGAATCTCGAGGCGCTGGCAAGCCGGATCATCTCGAAGAACTGGTTGACTGAACTCAGCTCGGCAATAGACAAACCCTCTCAACCTCGTCTGTATGAGAACAACGGCATGTGGACGATCGTCACCTCCGATCTGATCAGAATGGTTTATGACTCCTGCCGTCAAGGTATTGATAAAAGGATTATCGCCCGGCACTTTCATTTCGAGCTGATCGGAAGTATACTGTCACTCATTCGGCAGCTGTCGAATGCAACCGGCATCCACGACATCGTTTTGAGCGGAGGATGCCTCCAGAACAAACTGCTGCTGGAAGGTCTTTTTCACGTCCTTGTCCAAAGCGGGTTCCACGTCTTTACCGGAAGAGATATCCCGATAAACGATGGCGGAGTCTCCGTGGGACAGGCAATTATTGGAGGTTTGCAACATGTGTCTAGCCATACCCATGCGGGTTACGAAAATTGACGGTGATCCCGATGATTTCACCCAAAACCAGATCGCAACCGTCGACGCCGATGGTATCAGCAAAGAGGTCCGACTGGACGTTGTTGACCGCTGGCCGGGAATCGGCGATTATGTGATTGTCCACGCCGGTTTTGCCATCCATACTCTGGAGGCAACGGAGGCCGAGGCCAACATCAAGCTGCTTCGGGAGATGGCATCGTCAATGCCCGAAGAACTTTTGCGTTGAAAAGGACTGTATGAAATATCTCGATGAATTTCGCGATAAAGAGCTTGCCAGACCTCTGGTTGCCGAACTGAAAAAATCGGTAACGAAGCCCTTGCGGGTTATGGAAATCTGCGGTTCGCACACCATGGCCATCTTCCGCAACGGTATACGCTCAATTCTCCCCGAAGGCTATACGCTGATCTCCGGACCAGGATGTCCCGTCTGCGTCACCTCGGCATCCCATATGGATGCCTTTATAGAAATGGCCACGCATCCAGGCGTCAGGGTTGCCATTTTCGGTGACCTCTTCCGCGTGCCCGGCACCCATGGGTCACTTGCCAATGCCGGAGCCGAAGGAGCGAAAATCGATGTCGTCTACTCGTCTATGGATGCACTCGATCTAGCCGTTTCCCATCCGGCTGACCTGATCGTTTTTCTGGGAGTCGGATTCGAGACCACGACCCCTGGAATTGCTGCCACCATCCTGGCGGCAAAAAACAGAAATATTAAAAATTTCGCAGTATTTTCAACACAGAAAGTGATGCCTCCCCCGCTTATGGCTCTCCTTGATGACCCCAGGTTGAAAATCGACGGGCTTCTCTGCCCCGGCCATGTCTCCAGTATTATCGGTGCCGGTGCCTATCAGCCCCTGGTGGATAGATACAATCTCGCCTGCGTCGTAGCCGGTTTCGAGACCACGGATCTGCTCAACGGCCTTATCCTCCTGGCCCGGCAGGTGGGACAGGGACAACCGAAGGTCGAAAACACCTACCAACGGGTTGTAAACTGGGAGGGTAACGTACGGGCAGCCAAGATGGTGGACGAGATCTTCGAATCGGCCGATATGGAATGGCGCGGTCTCGGGGTAATCCCCGGCAGCGGGCTTGCCATCAGAGAGAAATACGCCGAGTTCGATGCGGTGGCCCGCCTCGATATCACCCTCCCTGAAGCAGAAGAAGCCAAAGGATGCAGGTGTGGAGAGATTCTGAAGGGTATGAGCGTCCCGACCAAATGCCCGCTTTTCAAAACACGATGCACACCACAGAACCCGATCGGCCCCTGCATGGTCTCCAGCGAAGGGACATGCGCGGCCTATTATAAGTATGGCATGGACCAGTAAACAGGAGCATTGCTCTTTTCGGGGCAACGCATAATTTTTAAATAAAGGACAAAATGTCTCAAAAAACAATTCTTCTAGACCACGGAAGCGGCGGACTGGCCAGTCAGGAGTTAATTTCCGACCTGTTTCTCAAGCATCTCGACAACCCAATTCTTCGAAGCCTGGAAGATAGCGCCATTGTTGAAAATTATCCAGGAAAGCTTGCTTTTACAACCGACAGCTATGTCGTCGACCCGATCTTTTTCCCTGGAGGCGATATCGGCAAACTGGCAGTCCATGGAACAATCAATGATCTGGCCATGCGAGGCGCTAAACCCCTGTACCTGAGCCTCGGTCTGATCCTGGAAGAGGGCATGCCCCTGGACGATCTGGAAAAAATAATTATCTCCATTGCGCTCTCCTGCAAGGACTGCGGCATCGACATCGTTGCCGGCGACACCAAGGTTGTACCCAAAGGAAAAGGGGACAAGATCTTTATCAACACCTCCGGTATCGGCATCGTTGAAGAAGGAATCGATATCTCCTCCAAAAACGCCAAGGCCGGGGATGTCGTCCTCCTATCAGGCACCATGGGCGATCACGGGATCACCATCATGACCCGGCGGGCCGGAATCTCGATGGAAGGAAAACTCGAAAGCGACACAATGCCCCTGCACCGCCTGGTACAACGACTCCTTGCCGAGATTCCAGGTTCTGTCCATACGCTGAGAGACCCTACCCGAGGCGGTGTCGCAACCTCCCTCAACGAAATAGCAGCCAATAGCGGTCTTGCCATCACCATCGAAGATGAGGCCCTGCCAATTCGACCAGAGGTTCGTGCCGCCTGCGAGATCCTTGGGCTTGAACCACTTTATCTGGCCAATGAAGGGAAATGTCTTGCGATCGTGAGCAGCGATCAGGCCGACAAAGCACTTGCAATCATGCGGTCATGCCCGGAAGGAAAAGAGGCTGCGATCATCGGCCAGCTAACGGAGGGCAAACCCGGACGCGTCGTGATCAACACGCCCATCGGGGGATCACGGGTGGTCACCCCCTTACATGGTGAACCACTGCCAAGAATCTGTTAACCCCTCCACTTTTGAGAACTCTATAATGGATACTATTGACAAAAAAATTGGGATCATCGGGATCGGCAATCTCCTCCTCAGCGATGAAGGCTTTGGCATTCATACCCTTCAGCATTTGGAAGACAACTATATTTTTCCAGAGAATGTTATTTTGAAGGATGCAGGAACCGCAGCGATCTACATGACCCCCTTTCTGGAGGAATGCGATCCCATCCTGGTGATAGATGTGGTCGACCTCCAGGCCGAACCGGGTTCGTATCATTTCTTCACCATGGATGATGTCAAAGCCGGTACCTTCCAGACCAAAATGTCTCCCCATCAACTTGGCCTTTTGGAGATGGTAGAGATATGCAAATTGCGCGACAACGCACCAGAACGCGTTGAATTCTACACAGTCGTCCCCAAAGAGCTGCATACGAGCATGGATCTGTCGTCCGTCGTTGCTCCGCGAGTTACTGAAGTGACGGAAAAGATCCTGGCCCGGCTCAAAGATTTCGGCATAGAGGTTAAAGCCAAAAAGACCGCGATAAATTAAGAGGACGACCGAATAGTATGCACGAAATCTCCCTGGTCCAAGCTATGATCGGACAACTGTCGGATCTGGCGACAACAAACGAGGCAACCAAGGTCATAAAAATCACGATGGAAATCGGCCCACTCTCAGGTGTGGTTGTTGATTCCTTCCGTTTCGGCTTCGAGGTTCTGTCTGAAAACGACACTCTTGTCCACGGAGCCGAGTTGGAGATACTTACAACACAGGTGACGTATCGCTGTACCC
>Ga0307440_1000352_pt1 | contig 22317 bp, 18 predicted proteins | sample SalMarWE160410MG_FD_202150 | JGI IMG/M metagenome (GOLD analysis project Ga0307440, IMG submission 202150) | Salt marsh sediment microbial communities from the Plum Island Ecosystem LTER, Massachusetts, United States - WE1604-10 | ecosystem: Environmental > Aquatic > Marine > Intertidal zone >...
CGGGCGGCTCGGGCCGCTGGGAGATCCGGCGCACCGGCCTCCGCCACGAGGGCCGGCCCCAGACGTTGCTGGTCCTGTCGGACCTGAGCCGGGTCCTCCGCGAGGAGGAGCGCAAGGCGTGGCGCCGACTGGTTCGGGTGCTGGGGCACGAGATCAACAACTCGCTCGCCCCCATCCGCTCCATCGCCGAGAGCCTGCGGGACGGCCTCGGAGACGGCGGGGCGGCGCTCGAGCCCGCGGACGTGGAGCAGGGACTCGGGATCATCTCGGGCCGGGCCGCCGCCCTGGGCCGGTTCATGTCCTCCTACGCCCGGCTGGCGCGCCTGCCGCCACCGGAGCTGAATCCGGTGGACATCGAGACATGGGTCGGCCGCGTGGCGAAGCTCGAGACCCGGCTCCCGGTGCGAGTGGAGCCGGGCCCCGACGTCGTCATTCGGGCCGACTCGGATCAGCTGGACCAGATGCTCATCAACCTGCTGGACAACGCGGTCGACGCCGTCTCGGAGACGGGGGGCGGCGTGCGCGTCCGGTGGCGAGTCACCGCCCTCTACGTCGAGGTGCTCGTCGAGGACGAGGGACCGGGGATCTCGGACACCGCCAACCTGTTCGTGCCCTTCTTCACCACGAAGCCGGACGGATCGGGCATCGGGTTGGCCCTCAGCCGCCAGATCGCCGAGGCGCATGGCGGCAGCCTCACGCTGCGGAACCGCGACGGAGGCCAGGGCTGCGTGGCGAGGATCGTATTGCCCAGGCCGGGGCCCCCGAATGAGATGTGACGGATCGGTCGCGGGCCCGACGGCCGGTCACCGTGGCCGCGCGCGGGGGCGCGCGCGGCCGGAGTCGCCGTCCCGGCCGCCGACGTCAGTCGGCGCGCAGCACCCGGGCCGGGTCCAGCTTCACGGCGCCGCCGGCCGGCACAAGGCAGGCCGCCACCGCCACGGCCAGCAGGAGGGCCGCCACCCCCGCGTACACCGCCGGGTCCAGCGGTGACTCCTCGAACAGGAGGTCCCCGAGGCGGGGAGCGGCGGCGGCCGCCAGCAGGGCGCCCACCGCGATGCCGGACGCGACCAGGAGGACGCCCCGGCGTAGCACCCACCGGAGGATGTCGATGCGGCCGGCGCCCAGCGCCATTCGGATCCCGACTTCGTGGCGCCGACTCGCGACCGTATAGGCCACCAGGCTGTACAGCCCCATGGCCGCGATGAGCAGGGCCAGGATCCCGAAGGCACCCATGAGCGTCGCACCGAGTCGCCACGGGCGGTAGTGGGGGTCGATGACGCTCTCCAGGCTCTCGATGCGAAGGTAGAGCACCTCCGGGTCCAGTCCCGCTAGCCTCCGGCGCAAACGCCCGATCAAGGCCTCGGGATCGCCCCGCGGCCGTATCACGAGCGCCGATCCGCCGAATCCCCGCTCCTGGCCGAGGGGGATGTAGTACTGCATGGAAGGCTGCTCGTGCAGGGCGTTCCGGTGGGCGTCCTCGACGATCCCGACCACGCGGGCGCACGGAGGCCGCTCGGCCCGTCCGATCAGGAGGCATCGCCCGAGCGCCTCGCCCCCCGGCCACAGGGTGCGGGCCATCGTCCGGCTCACCACCGCCACCGGCTCGCTGCCCTCGTGGTCTGCCGGTCCGAACGACCGGCCCTCGAGGAGGGAGAGGCCCATGGTGGCAAAATAGCCGGGCGACACGGCCTGGATGTAGGGCCCTCCCCCCGGGAGCCTGGGGATGGAGTCGACGCCGGGCACCCGCAGCCGCAACGTGAACCACATCTGGAACGGGAGACCGACGGTGACCGCCGCCCGCTCGACCTCCGGCAGGCGTCGGGCGCGGACCAGTGCGGCGGCGAAGAACGCGCTTCGACGCGCGCGACGCCGGTCCCGCTCCTCCGGCGTCGGAGCGGAGCTCGGCCCGGGGACCGACCAGTCGGGCCGGACCATCAGCACCCGTTCGGGCTCGAACCCCAGGTCGATCCCGCGCGCGTGATGGAGACTCCGGATGAACAGGCCGGCACCCACCAGGAGGAGCACCGAGAGGGCCGCCTGGGCTACCGCGAGACCCGATCGCAGACGAGACGTCCCGGCCCCTTCTCCTCGCATGCCGGCCCGCAGGGATCCGATCACATCGTGCCGGCCCGCGTGGAGGGCCGGGAGGAGGCCCGCCGCGAGCCCCGTCGCCAGGGTCAGGGCCGCCGCCACGGCCAGGACCCTTCCGTCCACGAGACCGTCGCCCCACGCGACCGTGGGAAGGAGCGCGGAGCGCACCACGTGGCCTACCACCGGGATGACGGCCAGGGCGGCGACGCCGCCCAGCAGCGCGAGCGCCAGGCTCTCTCCGAGCAGGAGCCGCACGAGGCGCCAACGCGAGATCCCGAGGGCCACGCGGAGGCTGACCTCGCGCCGGCGGCGGAGCGCGCGGGCCAGGAGCAGGTTGGCCACGTTGGCGCACGCCACCAGGAGGACGATGAGCGACACGGCGAACAGCCAGCGCGACACGGCGACTTCCCGGGCCTCGTGGCCCGAATCGTCGTAGGACAGCGGGTCGGCGTGGAGGTCGGCGCGCTCGATGAACTTCTCCGTTCCGGGGTAGGCGGCCCGGAGGCTCCGGGTGGCCTCGGCGGCGCCCCGCTCCCTGGTGACGCCGGGCGCCAGGCGTGCCACGATCTTGAGCCACTGCGCCTGCCAGGAGGTCCGCCAGTCCGGCGACGGATGGACGAGCGACATCGGGAGCCAGGCGTCGACGCGCTTCAGCTCCACGCCGGTGAATCCGGCCGGCGCTACGCCCACGACGGTGTACGGCTCGCCACCGATACGGACGGTCCGGCCCACGACCGCGGAGTCCCCCGCGAAGCGGCTTCGCCAGACCTCGTGCCCGAGCACGGCGACGTGCCGGGCGTCCCCCGGCCGGTCCTCCGCCGGGCCGAAGAACCGCCCCACCGCCGGACGGACGCCGAGCAGCGGGAAGAAGCCGGCCGTGGCGTGACCGACGCGGACCGGGCGGGCGGCCTCGCCCGCTCCGACGACGTCGTGCCACTCGGAGTAGGCCGCGACCCCGTCGAGATCGCGCGCGTGGTCCCGCAGGGCCTCGTAGGCGACGTACCCGAACGTGTTGTCGGACACCTCGCCCTGGCCCGGCACGGTCGCGTGGATGGAGAATCGGACGACGCGGCCGGGGTCGACCACGTGCGCGGGGCCGCCGAGCAGGAGCCGGTCCAGGACCCCGAACATGGCCGCGTTCGCGCCGACACCGAGAGCGATGATGACGACGACCACGGCGGCGAGACCGGGCTCGCCCTTCACCGAGCGCCACGCGTGCCGCAGGTCCTGTCGCAGGCCGTCCAGCCGGTCCCGCCACCTCACCCGGCGCTCCCGCCGCCGGGCGGCCCGGACCAGTTCGTCGCGGGCCTCCTCCGGCGCTCCGAACCGGCGCTGCGCCTCGGCCATGGCCTCCTCCGGAGAGAGCCCCCGGCGCTCCAGCTCCGCGGCCCTCATCTCCAGGTGCGCCCGAATCTCCTCATCGGTGTCGCGCTCCACGTCCTCCCGGCGTCCGAGGCGCAGGCGGAAGAGCCGACGGACCCCGGGCCGGAGCATCAGGCGGGTGACGTGCTGAGGATGATCTTGACCAGCTCCCCGAAGCGGACGAGCTGCCGCGACTCCTCAGCGAGCTGGCGTCCGCCGGCGGCCGTGATGCTGTAGTACCGGGCCTTCCGATTGTTGTCGCTCACGCCCCACTCCGCCTCGACCAGGTCCCGCCCCTCCATGCGGTACAGGGCCTGGTACACGGCCGATTCGTCGAAGCTGAGCTCCCCGCCCGAGCGCCGGGTCAGCCAATCGGTGATCTCGAGGCCGTGCATGGGCGCCCCGCTGAGCGCCTTGAGCACCAGCACGTCCAGGGTCCCCTTGAGGACGGGTATCGGTTCGGTCATGGCTCCTCACTTGAGAGATTCCATCAAGAGTCTCTAAGGAAGGGCTCCGCGTCAAGCCTCGAGTGGTGAGCGCGCCGCCCCGGGCGGACGCCCTTTTCCCGGGCCCGGGCCCGCGCCAGATTCGGCGACGCGACTCCTTTGTTTCCGCGTCACCCGGAGATGGCCATGCGACGCCTCACCCGTCCGATCCCGCTTGCGGTCTGCGCCCTGCTCCTGCCGGCCGCCGCGGCCGCCCAATCGGCCCTCCCGGTCGACCGCGGCCTGCCGCGCCAGCACGCGCCCGAGCCCACGACGGTCGCCATCACGCCGGCGGACCTCATGACCCGCCTCTACATCTTCTCCGACGACTCGATGCTGGGCCGCCGCACGGGCGAACTGGGCAACGTCAAGGGCACGAACTACATCGCCCACGAGATCGAGCGCATGGGCCTGGTGCCCGCCGGGGACGACGGGACCTACTTCCAGACGATCCCGCTCAAGACGCGCGCCCTGAGCGACAGCTCGAGCTTCACGGTGGACGGCGGCCCGCTGAAGCTCCTCGACGACTTCGTCCCGATCACGCCCCGTTCCTTCGACGCCGCATCCCTGCCGATCGTGTACGGCGGCGTGGTGGGAGACGCCTCGCATCCCATCACCGCCGACCAGGCCAGGGGCAAGCTCGTGGTGTTCGGGGTCGCGCCGGGCGTGTCGCTGCGCCGCCTGTTCCGCGCCGCCCCGGCGATCGAGGGAGCCGCGGCGATCGCGGTCGCCGCCCTGGACAGCGTGCCGGCCCGGTTCCGCGCCTTCTTCACGCGGCCGCGCATGTTCGTGGACGACCAGCCGCAGGGCTCGGAGCAGATGCCCGTGTTCCTGGTGAGCGAGGCGGCCGCCGGCAAGATGTTCTCCTCGCCCCTGGCGGGCCTGTCCCCCGGCACCGCGGGCGGATCGGCCGCGGTCCACGTGCGCTACTCGCTCGAGCCCGTCCCCTACCCGGCCCGCAACGTGGTCGGCATCGTGCCCGGCAGCGACCCGAAGCTGAAGGGAGAGTACGTGGCCATCGGGGCGCACAACGATCACCTGGGCGTGGGCCGGCCCGTGGACCACGACTCGATCATGATCTTCAACCACGTCGTGCGTCCCGAGGGGGCCGATGACGGCGGCAAGCGGACCACGCCGGCCCAGCAGGAGGAGGTCGACTCCCTGCTGGCCGTCTACCGGAAGAGCCACCCGGACCGGATGGACTCCACGTACAACGGAGCCGACGACGACGGCTCGGGCTCGGTGTCGGCCCTCGAGATCGCGCAGAGAATCGAGGCCATGGACCCGCACCCGAAGCGTTCGATCCTATTCGTGTGGCACGTCGGCGAGGAGGAGGGGCTTTACGGCTCGCGGTACTTCACCGACCATCCGACCGTCCCCCGGGACTCGATCGTGGCGCAGCTCAACATGGACATGGTCGGCCGCGGCGACGCCACGGACGAGACGGGCCGCACGAAGGACGGCCAGCCGCTGCACGGGAGCCCGAACTACGTGCAGCTGGTGGGCTCGCGCCGGCTGTCCACCGAGCTCGGAGACCTGATCGAGAAGGTGAACACCGAGGACGGGCACGATCTGACGTTCGACTACGCGATGGACGCCAACGGGCACCCGTCCAACATCTACTGCCGCAGCGACCACTACTCCTACGCGCGTTACGGCATCCCGATCACCTTCTTCACCACGGGGCTCCACTCGGACTACCACCAGGTGACCGACGAAGCCGAGCACATCGACTACCCGCACATGGCGAAGGTGGTCAACCTGGTGGCGGATGTGGCCGTGCACGTGGCGGACCTGGACCACCGGCCGGTGGTGGACCACCCGGTGCCCGACCGGAACGCGCCCTGCCAGCAGTAGTTGCGCGAGGGCATTTCCCCACAAGCGGCCTCGACCGGAGCCCCACGCGGGGCTCCGGATCCTCCCGACGGCCGGAGTGAGCCGTCCCGTCCACAATTATACGGGGGCATCCAGCCCCCGGTGGACACGGGAGGAGCGTCATGTCGGACTACGACGACGTGCACGGTGCGCATCCGGGGATGGCGACGGCGAAGGGCGACGCACCCGCGCCGGCCTGGCGGGCGGGCACCGGGGGTGGGACGGCGGTCCTCGAGCCGGCGGTCGAGATCTCGGCTCGCCCCACCGTTCAGACGGAACGCCCCGGTCGGGCACGGGAGACGACCCGCACCGCGGGACTCGAGGACGAGCGCCGCGAGGGGGTGGTCCACCAGCAGCGCCTCGTCCTCGGGCTCGCGCTGCTGGCCTCGGTGGGGATCCATGCGGCCATCTTCAGCTGGTCGCCCAACTTCCATAGCGACAGCATGGCCACCTCCTCGAGGGCGCTACAGACGATCCGGCTGCCGCCCGACGTCAAGATCCCGCCTCCACCCCAGTCCATCGCACGGCCGGCCACGCCCAAGGTGGCGGCCACCGACGTCAGCCCAGAGCTGACGATCGCGCCGACGACCCTGGAGGCGAACCCAGCCTCCGCCCTGCCGCCTCCTCCGCCCGCCGTGGGAGGAAACCCGGCCGACCGGCCCACGTTCATCCCGTTCGACGTGCCGCCCAGGCTCCTGAACAAAGGGGAGATCGAGCGGCTGTTGGTGAAGCTCTACCCGGCCTCGCTCCGCGACGTGGGCATCGGGGGAGCCGTGGTCGTGTGGGCATACGTGGACGTGCAGGGCAAGGTGCTCAAGACTTTTATCAAGGACTCGAGCGGCTATCCGAACATGGACGCGGCGGCGGCCCAGGTGGTCCAGCAGATGCAGTTCAAGCCGGCCATCAACCGGGACCAGCCCATCGCCGTGTGGATCTCCCAGAAGGTGACGATGAGCGTCACCCGCTAGTCGGAAGCCGGTCGGCGTCCCCCTCGATCCTGGCCGCGCGGCGCGGCCTCCGGGCCGCGCCGCTCCACGAAACCCCGCAGCCCCGCCTCGTACTCGGGCGAGCGCATTCCCTCCAGCACCACCTCCACTTCCCGGCGGAGCGCCTCCTCCAGCGCCTCGCGGACGGGTTCTCGGAGGAGACGCCGGGCGGCCGCCACCCCGCCGGGCGCGGCGCTCGCCATGATGTCGGCCACCTCGAGCGCCCTCGCCCGCAGGTCCATCTCGGACACCACCGCCGAGGCGAAGCCGGCCGCCCGCGCCTCTTCGGGCTCCACCTCGCGCCCGGTGAGGAGCCAGTCGAGGGCCCGGCCGGAGCCCACGAGCCGCGGCAGGAGGTACGAGGCCCCGTTGGTCGCCGACAGCCCGCGGCGCGCCTCCGGGAAGCTGATCGTGGCGCCGCGGGCCATGATCCTGACGTCGCAGGCGGCGGCGATCTCCGCCCCCAGCCCCACGGCCGGACCGTTGAGGGCGGCCACCACCGGGACGGGGCCGTCCACGATGCGGCGGGTGACATCCTGCAGCCGCTCGAGGCGCCGCCGGGCTTCGGCCTCGCTCTCCCCCGCGGCCCTGGCCGCCTCGAGCTCGTAGAGGTCGACGCCGGCCGAGAACGCCCTCCCCGCTCCGGTGAGCACCAGGACCGCCGCGCCATCGCGGCCCGCGGCGTCGCCGAGCAGACCGAGGAGCTCGCGCAGCATGGCTCCCGACAGGGCGTTGAGCGACCCGGGCCGGTCCAGCGTGATCACGCCGACCCGACCTCGCAGCTCCCACGTGACGCTTCCGGAGTCCTTCACCGCCACCTCCCCTCCCGTCGGTCCCACGCACCCGTGAGCGGGTCCGCGTCCGTCGCGGCCAGCCTCGTCTTGGCGATCTTCTGCGATGGCGTGAGGGGGAAGCGATCCACGTAGCTCCAGTAGCGGGGCACTTTGAAGGACGCCAGCCGCCCCTCCGCGAACGCCGCCAGGACCTCGGGCGGCGTGGCGGTCGGGTCGACGCCCTCGACCAGCTGGACGTAGGCCCGGACCTCCTCGCCCCGCAGGTCGTCGGGCACGGCCACGCATGCGGCCTCGCGCACCCGGGGGTGGGCCCGCAGCGCCGCCTCGACCTCGGCGGCCGCAATGTTCTCGCCCGCCCTCCGGATGACGTCCTTGAGGCGGCCGAGGTGCCGGAAGCCGTGGGCCTCGTGGCGCACCCGGTCCCCGGTCGGGGCCCAGCCATCCGTCGTGAGCCACCCGGTGTCGGGTCCCTCTCCGGACCAGTAGCCCAGCATCGTGTCGGGTCCGCGCACCTGCATCTCTCCCTCCTCCCCGTCGGCCACGGGACGGCCCGCCCCGTCCACCACCCGGACCTCGCGCCCCGGCACCGGCTCGCCCATGGTGCCCGACCCGACCGAGCCCACGTCCTCCAGCGGAGCCATGAGCACGACGCCGAGCTCCGTGGTGCCGTACGTCTCCCGCCACGGGCAGCCCCAACGCGCCTCGAAGGCAGCGTGGCGATCCGCGGGGATGCCGGAGCACAGGACCAGGCGCACCCGATGTCCGCGGTCGAGCTCCGGGTCGGGCGCACTCCGAAACAGGTAGGAGGGCATCGTGCCGATGCAGTAGAAGAAGGTCGCCCCGGCGTCGCGGACCTGTCGCCAGAAGGTCGAGACCGAGAAGCGCGGCAGCACGGCCAGCGGCATCCCGGCCACCAGGCACAGGACCAGGTTCCAGGTGGGGTCCATGTAGTGGAAAGGCTGGGCGGTGAGGGCCACGTCCTGCGGTCCGAACCGCCCGTATGCCTGCATGGTGGCGGCCAGCCGGAGCCAGTAGCCGTGCGTGAGCACGCAGCCCTTCGGGAAGCCGGTGGTGCCGGACGTGTACTGCACGCTCACCGCCGTGTCCAGATCCGGCCCGTCGACGGGCGGAGGCGCCTGCCCCGACTCCACGCCGCGCGCCCGGAGCTCGCCGGGACCACCGACCCACCCCACATCGGGGCAGCGCGCGCCGAGCGCCTCCAGCTTGGCGGCCGCCTCGGGTCCGGCCAGCGCGGCCCGCGTGCCCGAGTCGGAAAGCACGTGGGCGAGGTCCTCGTCGCCGTAGCCGGGATTCACCGGCACGACGGGCGTCCTGGCCCGCGCCGCCGCCAGCCACGCCACCGGGAAGTCGATCCCGTTGGGAAGCATGAGGGCGATGCGGTCGCCGGGCCGGAGGCCGAGGGCTCCGATCCCGGCCGCCAGCAGGGCACTCTCCTCGGCGACCGCGCCGAAGGTCACGCTCCGTCCCTCGAAGCGGAGGAAGTCTCCATCCGCCCGCTCGGCCGCACGGCGCTCGAGCAGGCGGGGGATCGACCCGTGCGCGTGGGGGTCGGCGAGCGGACGCGGCGCGGAGGACATGCCGACATTAGACGCGGGGGCGGGCGCTCCGGCAACCGCGCCCCGGCCCGATCTGGATCTCACGCGGCCGCTTGATTAGGCTGGAGGGAATCGCCGGTCCGACCTTCCCCGGTCGGGCCCGGACCCCGCCGTCGTCACCCCAGCTTCGGGAGCGAGCCCATGCCCGAGACGCCACGAGGACTCCAGCTCCGGGAGGGCGACGTCCTCCTGATGGTCGGGACCACCAAGGGCGCCTTCCTGTTCCGGTCGGACGCCGATCGGAAGCGCTGGGAGATGGACGGCCCGCACTTCCCGGGCGAGGAAGTCTACGCCCTCGCCTTCGACCAGCGCGGCGGGCGGCGTGACCTGTGGGCCGCGCCCGGGAGCGCCTTCTTCGGGACGACCCTCCGGAAGTCCGTCGACGGGGGCGCCACCTGGTCCGGGAAGGACGAGCGACCCGTGCGCTTCCCGGAGACCTCCGGCCTCTCGCTCAAGCGAATCTGGCAGATCCGGCCCGGCCGAGACGGGGAGCCGGACCGGCTCTTCCTGGGGGTCGAGCCCACCTGCCTGTTCGAGAGCACCGACGGCGGCGAGAGCTGGACCGCCGTGGCCGGACACCTGGACCACGAGCACCGGGCCCACTGGACGCCGGGCAACGGGGGCCTGTGCCTGCACACGATCCTCCCGGATCCGTCCTCGTCCGAGCGGATGCTGATCGCGCAATCCACGGGGGGCGTGTACCGGACGGACGACGGGGGCGCCACGTGGCGGGCCCGCAACGCGGGCGTGCGGGCCGAGTTCCTGCCGGACAAGTATCCGGAGTTCGGACAGTGCGTGCACAAGGTCGCGCACCACCCGGCCCGGCCCGAGCGGCTCTTCCTGCAGAACCACTGGGGGCTGTACCGGAGCGACGACTGGGGCGACTCGTGGAAGGACGTGGCGGACGGCGTCCCCTCGGATTTCGGCTTCTGCATGGCCGTCCATCCGCACGACCCCGACGCCGCCTATATCGTGCCCCTCGAATCGGACGGATTCCGCTGCACGCCGGGGGCGCAGCTCCGGGTGTACCGCACGCGTGATGCCGGGACCTCGTGGGAGCCGATGACCCGGGGGCTCCCCCAGGAGAACGCCTACGAGACGGTGCTGCGCGACGCCCTCGACGTGGACTCACTGGACGCGGCGGGCGTGTACTTCGGCACCCGGAGCGGCCGCGTATACGCCTCGCGGGACGAGGGCGAGTCGTGGGAGGCCCTGCAGGAGGAGCTCCCCCCGGTCGTGTGCGTCAAAGCGTCGGTCGTGGGCGCGGCGTGAGCGTGGTCGTGGTCCTCCCGGCGCCTCTCCGGGAGCTGGCGGGAGGTGAAGCGTCGGTCACGCTGGCGGGACGTCCCGAGACGGTCGGCGAGGCGCTCGCGGCCCTGCGGACGGAGCACGCGGCGGTCTACGACCGCATCGTCACCGAGCAGGGCGAGGTCCGGCAGCACGTCAACCTGTTCGTGGGGACGAACAGCGTGCGGCGGACGGGCGGGCTGGACACCCCCCTGGAGCCCGACGCCGAGATCCTGGTGCTGCCCTCCGTCAGCGGCGGCTAGGTCCGGGCCGGTGCGCCCCCGGCTCCATCCCGCCGGGCCGCACGCCGGCGGAGCCGGGACGCATCATGCCGGGCCCCATGCCCGGACTCATGCCCGGACGTCCACCCGGTCCCATCATGCCCGGCATCATGTGATGCATGCGCTCCAGCATGTGCGCGTGGCGCGCGTCGAGCCAGCGCTGGAACTCGGCCCGGCGGTCCGGCGGGAGGGCCTCCATGAGGCGGGCGTGCGCGCGCATCGTGGCCCCCCGCAGGGAATCGGGGCCGACCGCGGCGGCCCGCGCGATCTCGGGCTGCAGGCTGTCCAGCAGCGCAGCCACCCGCTCCCGCGTGGCCCCGTCGAGTCCGAGCGCGTCGGCCATGCTCGCGACGGTGAGAGGCGGAGCCGGGGCCGCTCCCGCCGACCGGGCCATCCAGGCGCGATCGGCCACGACCCCGGCCACGACGCCGAGCCCGAACAGGACCGCGGCGATGAGGCCCGCCTGCCAGCGAGGCCCCGGGCTCCACGGGCTCATCGGGAGGCTCCCTGGAGGACGATCTGGGCCAGCGTCGGATCCGCCTCGCTCCCCAGCCCCTGCCACACCGCCACGGCCGTCCCCTCCCCCGCCATCGCGGTCAGGCTGAAGGTCCCGGCCTCGGCCGGAGGCGACGAGGGCGACGGGAGCACCTGCACCACGAGCATGGCGGCCGCGGCCGCGAGCGCCGCCGCTCCGACGGCGGCCCGCCAGCGCGCCGCGAGCAATGTCCACCAGGTCGTCGCCACGCGCGGCGCCGGCCGATGTGCGCCCTGTCTAGCCAGCTCGGCCAGACGCGGCTCGGCGGCGCTCATGAGCTCCCGGAGACGGTGATCCCACACGCCGGGATCGCCACCGCGGGCCGGTCCGACCGGATCCGGCAGCCACTCGGGCGGCAATGGTTCGGGCGTATCGTGCCTCATCGTCCCTCGTCTCCCCCCATGAGGGGCTCCAACTCGCTCCTCAGCGTTCGCCGTGCGTGGTGCACGTGCGATCGCACGGTTCCCTCGGAGATCCCCATCAACCGGGCCGTCTCCGCCGAGGTGTAGCCCTCGATATCGAACAGGCGGAAGGCCGTGCGTCTCTTGTCCGGCATGCGCGCCAGGACCCCGTCGACCAGGGAGCGAATCTCCGTCCGCTCCACCGAGACACCGGGGTTCGCCGACGCGGAGGCCAGGTCGTCCCCTGCGTCCTCGGTGCGCCACCGTCTCCGGTGGTCGAGGCGGTTTCGGGCCACGTTCCGGGCGATCTGGTACAGCCATGGAGCGAACGGCCGGTCCGCATCGAAGCCGGCGATCGCCTCGAGCGCCCGCAGGAAGGTCTCCTGCGAGGCGTCCTCGACATCGGCGGGCTCGGAGAGGAAGGAGCCCACCACGGCGTGGATCGGACGCAGGTACCGCCGCGCCAGCTCGGCGAACGCCTCGCGCTCGCCCGCCTGGACGCGGCGGGCCAGGAGCTCGTCGGGTGTGCCGAGCCCCTCGCCCTCCGGCGTGCTGTCGGAGCCGTGTCCGCCTCCCGCCATCGCCCTTCGTCGTTCATGTCGAGCTCAGGATACTGTGGGCGGGCGGATCGGCCGCGAGGCACCGATCCACCCTCCCTCGCGCCGCACGATGCGGCCTCGATCGACCGTCGGGCTACCGGCCCTGCGGAGCGCCGCCCGCGCTCGTCGAGTCAGCGCCCTGCGGCTTTACGTTCAGGTACGGGCAGTTGGCCGGGCCCATGCCGTTCGCTCCGGGACCCATGCCCTGGTGCATGCCCTGGCCCATGCCGCCGCGCATGCCCTGGTGCATGCCCTGACCCATGCCCTGGTGCATCCCCTGGCCCATGCCGCCGCGCATACCCTGGCCCATGCCGCCGCGCATCCCCTGGCCCATGCCGCCGCGCATGCCATAGCCCGAACCGTTCCCCTGCCACACCAGCCCCATGAGCGCCTGGCGCTGCTCGGGGGTGAGGGTGGGCGCCACCTTCGTGAGGGCTTCGTGCAGCTCCGTCCGGACCGACCGGGCCTGCTGCAGCATCTGCTCGTGCTGCGTCAGCACGCTCGCGAGCTGGTTCAGGTCGGGCATCAGCCTGGTGGCCTCATCCTGTGAGAGCCCGAGCTGCGAAGCCAGGGCCTTGCCGTCCTTCGGCAGCGTCGGCTCCTGCGCGGAGAGGGCCGTCTGCATCGTCAGCCCCACGAACATCGCGGCGGCCGCCATCGTCGTCCATCGCTTCCACGGGGACATCGTATTCTCCTCGACCAAGTTCCGGGTTCAGCGGGCTCGCTGGCGATGCTCGTTCGCGGCCGCCGTTCACCCTACCCTACAGGTGGACCGAGGAAACGTTGAATCGAGGAGGCTCGATCGGCGCTCGGCATGGCCGTACGCATCGCCCCGGCGGTCTCAGCCCAGCCTGCGCAGCGCCGAGCTGGCGGCGTGGAAGCCGCACATGCCGTGCACCCCGCCGCCCGGGGGCGTGGAGGCGGAGCACAGGTAGAGCCCGTCGACCGGCGTGGCGTACGGATCCAGCCGTGCGGCCGGCCGGAACAGGAGCTGGCCGAGGTCCGCCGCGCCGCCGTTGATGTCCCCCCCGATCATGTTGGGGTTGTAGGCCTCGAGCCCGGCCGCCGTGCGCGCGGCGCGCTCCAGCACCACGTCCCGGAAGCCGGGAGCGAAGCGCTCGATCTGCGCCTCGACCCGGTCCGTGAAGTCGCGGTCCGAGCCATGGGGCACGTGGATGTAGCCCCAGGCGACGTGCCGCCCCTCGGGCGCCCGGGAGGGGTCGAACAGGGTGGGCTGCGCCACCAGGACGAAGGGGCGCTCGGGGTCGCGGCCCTCCCAGGCGCCGCGGGCCGAGGCGGCGATCTCCCCGAGGGTGCCGCCCAGGTGCACGGTCCCGGCTCGGCGGCAGGCCTCGGCCCGCCACGGGATCGGCTGCGACAGGGCCCAGTCGACCTTGAAGACGCCCGGCCCGTAGCGGTAGCGGCCGAGGCCGCGCCGGTAGCCGGCGGGCAGTCGCTCGCCCGCCACGCGCAGGACCTGGCGGGGCGTGAGGTCCAGGAGGACCGTGTCCACATCCCCGAGCTCCCCGAGCGAGGTGACCTCCTTCCCGGTCACGATCTCGCCCCCGTGCTCCCCTATGACGCCGGCCAGCGCCGTGGCGATTCGGCCCGATCCGCCGCGCGCGAACGGCCACCCTACGGCATGCCCGGCCAGGCCGAGCACGAGTCCGAACGCGGCCGTCGGGGCCGACTCGAGCGGCTCGAAGGTGTGCGCGGCCAGCCCCGCGAACAGGGCCCGGGCCCGCGGACCGGAGAACCGGCTCCGGGCCAGCCCGACGGCGGACCGGAGCGCCGAGAGGCCGAACCGGGCCATGAGGAGCGGGTGATCCGGTACCCGGAGCAGGGGCGACAGGGCGTCCTCCAGCAGCGCGTCCCACCGCTCGAGCAACGGTTCGACCAGCGACGTGTAAGCGCGGCGGTCGGAGGCGTCGAGCGTGTCCGCCGTCTCGCGGGGGGAGCGCCTCAGCTCGGCCGCCGTGCCGTCGTCGAACGGGTGGGCCATCGGCACGTCGGGATGGACCCACTCCAGGCCGTGCTCGGCCAGGGGAAGGCCGCGGAAGAAGGGGGACGCGACCCCCAGGGGATGCACGGCCGCGCACACGTCGTGGAGGTAGCCGGGCCGGGTGAGCGCGGCGCTCCGCAGGCCGCCCCCGATCTCGGCGTCGGCCTCGAACACGATCGGCGGGTGTCCGGCCCGGGCGAGGGCGGCCGCCGCGGCCAGGCCGTTCGGGCCGGAGCCGACGACTGCGACGCGGGGCTGGTACACGTGGCCTCCCTCTCCCTGGCGCCCGCGCCCCGTTACCGGCGGCGCCGGATGCGATCGGGTCCGCGACGTGCCGCGGCGACGAGTTCGTAAAGTCGGCACGGCGCGGCGATCCGGCCAGCGGCACGCCCCCGGGAGCCCCGGCCGTCGGCGCACGGTTCCTCGCGGACGGCTTGCCGCCGCACGCGCCCCGGGCGTGATCCGGAGGGGTCGGATGTGAGACGGCTCCCCGCCGGGCGACCGGCGGGGAGCCGTGGTGGGAGGGGAGGGACCGGGCGCTCAGCGCACGGCCATTCCGTTGGCGGTGGCCGGAAGGCCCGAGGCCCCCGGAAGCGGGGTGAGGCTGCCGTCGGGACCGAACCGGAAGACGCTCACCTCGTGCAGGCCGGAGCTCAGCACGTACAGGTAGCGCCCGCCCAGGCTGAACGCCGCATCGAGCGGGACGCTCCCCGGACCGGTCACCCCGGTGCGCCCGTCGGCGTCCAGCAGGTGCAGGCTTCCGTCGTGCCCGATCCGCACGCCCGTCACGCTGCCGCTTCCGCCGTTGGTGGAGTAGGCGTATCGGCCGTTCCGCGACACCGCGATCCAGCAGGCGGCCGTCTCGGTCGTGGACACGGCGGCGCTGATGGCCGTGAGCCCGCCGCCCGGACCCACGCGGTAACTGGAGACACTGCCCGTCGTGGCCTCCGACACGATCAGCAGGCCGCGGTGATCGAAGCCGAAGCCGAAGGGGGTCTGTCCCTCCGACGCCTGGGAGTTGGGACCCGAGAGGAGGCCGCCGCGATTCACGGCGAAGGTCGTGATCGTGTTCGTCGCCTTCTCGGTTACCACCAGGACGCGGCCACGGGGATCGAAGCCCACCTGGGCCGGGCCGGTCGAGGCGGCGCTGAGCGGCCGGGACGAGCCGGGGATGGGCCGCAGCGAGCCATCGTGCCACAGCCGGAAGCCGGTGACGCTGTTCGGGGACCCGGCGTTCAGGACGTAGACCAGGGAGCCGTGCATGGCTATGCTCACGGGCATGTCGCCGCCGGAGGCCTGCACGTCCGTGCGCTCCAGCTCACCGTTCCGCACCCGGAATACGGTGACGTCGTCGCTGCCGGGGTTGGCGACCAGGAGCCAGCGACCGTCGCTCGAGAGCACGACGGCGGACTGGTTCCCCAGGCCGCCGCCGGTCCCGAGGCCGCCCGTGGGCACGGGCTTCTCCGCCGTGAGGGAGCCGTCGGTGGAGCGGCTGAACACCAGAACCTCGTTGGGACCGTCCGCGTTGGACATGAGATACACCATGCCCGAGCCGGGGTGACGCTCCGCATGAGACAGGCTGGCGCCCGGGTGGAGACTCGCCTCCGGGGCCGTGGGCGAGGGCTGATCGGAACAGCCCGCGAGCAGGGCGCCGGCGCCGAGCGCCAGCGCCAGGGCCGTGAGCTTTCTCGAGACGTGCATGGGGTACCTCCGCCGGGCTCGTGGAATCCTCGGTCGCGCCGTTCGACGCGGTAGTGCGCCGGTCCGGGTGCAAGCCACGATCCCTCCCGGTTGTGGCCCGAAGGGCGATCCGATCTCCTTGTAACGCAAGGCATAAGCGGCCGCGGCCGCAGCGGGGGCTTCCCCATGGCCACCGTTTCGTGCAACGTTTCAGATGTTTCATGCCGGGCAGCGCGACGTTTCAGGCGCGAGCCCGTGGCGGCACGCAGCCGGCCCGCGGTGGGCCGCGATGCGCGCCACGACTGGGCTTCGGTCCCTCCGGCCCGCGCGGGCCGGAGGGGACCGGACCGTGCATCGACCGACGGGAGCCATGCGTACGATATCCCTGCGCCGGGCGTGGATCGCGCTGATCGGTGGAGCCCTCCTGCTGGGCCTGGTCCCGGGCGGCATCGCCCTGGACCGGCGGCTGGCGGCCGAGCTCGAGCACCAGGCGCGCGCGGACCTGGCCATGACGCCGATGATCCTCGAGGACCGGAACGCCGGCCGCTCGGACGCCCTGATGATGCGGGCCAAGGAGCTGGCCCAGGCGGGCGGGCTGGCCGAGGCCGTGGCCGCCGGCCGCCGCTCCGCGGCGCTCGGCATCGCCCGGGCCTCGGTGGAAGGTCCGGACGAGGAGCCGGTGGTGGTGGGACCCGACGGCGAGCCGTGGACCGATCCCGCCCCCGATCCCGGGGTCGTGACGCGCACCCGCGGCGGCGCCATGCCGGTGGTGTTCGGACACTCGGCTTTGGCCCCCTACCGGCTGTCGCTCGCTCCGCTCCGGGTGGACGGACGCTGGGTGGGAGCGGCCGGCGTCCTGTCGCCCATGGGTCCGCGGGTGGCCGGGGAGCTGGCCGCCCTCACCCGCTCGGAGGTCGTGCTCCTCGGTCCCGAGGGCAGCGTGTTCTCCTCGACCGCCGGGGCGCCTGCGCCGGCCGTGCTCGCCGACTCGGCCGCGGCGTGGTCGCGCGCGGCGCACACGGTCCACGAGCTGTCGGACGCGTCGGGGCGGCGCTACTGGGCCGCGGTCGCGCCGCTGGGCGCGGCCGGCGAGGCCGCCTTCCTGCGCAGCGTGTCGGACGAGCTCGCCCTGCTCCCCGAGCTCCGGCGCAGCGCTCTGCTGGCCGTCGCCATCGCCCTCGTCCTCGCCCTCGCGGTGGGGGGCGTCCTGGCCGCGAGGATGACGCGGCCGGTCCAGGCCCTGTCGGACGCCTCGCGGAGGCTCACCGCCGGGGACTTCGAGGCCCCCGTCCCCGGCTCGCGTATTCGCGAGCTCGAGCAGGTGGGCCGGGCCTTCCGGGAGATGCGCTCGCGCCTCCAGGAGAAGATCGGCCAGCTCACGGCAGCCAACGAGCAGCTCGAGGAGCGACAGGCGCGTCTGCAGGCCCTGCAGTCGGAGCTCATCCAGCGCGACCGGCTGTCGGCGACCGGCCGCATCATCACCGAGCTGGCCCACGAGATCCGCAACCCGGTGGCCAGCGTCCGGAACTGCCTCGAGCTAATCCACCGCCGCCTGGGCGATGACTCCGACCTCCGGGAGTTCTCTTCCATGGCGATCGACGAGCTGCTGCGGATGCACCGGCTCTCGGAGCAGATGCTGGACGCCTACCGGCCGCTGGACCCCGATGCCGAGGTCTGCCGGCCGGCGGACGTGGCGGCCAAGGTGGCCGAGCTGGCCGGGATGGCGCGAAACGGTGGGGGCCCCCCAGTGACCGTGCGGGGCTCCCCGGACCTCGAGGTGGCCGTGGCGCCCGACACGCTCAAGCAGGTCCTCCTCAACCTCGTCGAGAATGCCGCCGAGGCGATCGAGGGCGGCTCCTCCGCCGATCGGGGCCGCATCGAGATCGTCGTCTCGGGAAGGGAGGCGGCGGACGAGGACGGATGGGTCTGGATCGAGGTGCTCGACAGCGGACCGGGCTTCGACGAGGAGGCGCGCTCCAGGCTCTTCGACGCGTTCTTCACGACCAAGGACGAGGTGCAGGGCGTCGGGCTCGGCCTGTTCGTGGCGCAGGGGCTGGTGCGCAGGCACGGAGGGGACATCCTGGCCGCCAACCGTGCGAAGGGCGGCGCCCGCTTCGTGATCCGGCTGCCCGCGGTCGGCGCGCCCCGCGGCGCGGCTGGGACCGGGGAGGATGCGACGTGACGGACGAGAGCGCCCGCATCCTGGTAGTCGACGACGACCAGAGCTTCCGGCGCTCGACGGCGGAGCTCCTCCGGGACGATGGGTACGAGGTCGATGTGGCCGGCGGCGCGCGGGAGGCGGGCCAGCGACTGGAGGAGGCCTCCTACGACCTGGTCCTCATGGACCTCCGCATGCCGGGTGTCGACGGCACCGGGGCCGTCGAGGTGCTGCGGCGACGGGGGCTCGGGGCGCCCGTGCTCATGGTGAGCGGCTACGGCACCGTGGAGTCGGCCGTCGAGTCGCTGCACGCGGGAGCGGACGACTTCCTGCTCAAGCCGGTGGACCCGGAGGTGCTCAGCCGCAAGGTGGCCGAGCTCCTGCGGCGGCGCCCCTCGGAGACCGTCGTGCGCGGCGCCCGTTTCGCGGGCATGGTGGGCCGATCCCCCACCATGCTCGATGTCTTCCGTTCCATCGAGCGGGTGGCGCGCACGGACACGACCGTGCTGGTCACGGGAGAGACCGGGACCGGCAAGGAGCTGGTGGCCCGCGCCATCCACGAGCATTCGGACCGGGCCGGCGGTCCGTTCCTCCCGGTCAACTGCGCCGCGCTGGCCGAAGGCCTCCTCGAGTCCGAGCTGTTCGGGCACCTGCGAGGCGCGTTCACGGGAGCCCACGCCGACAAGGACGGGCTGTTCCGGGCCGCCCACGGCGGCACCCTGCTGCTCGACGAGGTGGGCGACATGGGCCTCAGGCTGCAGCAGCGCCTCCTTCGCGTCCTGCAGGAGCGGGAGGTGATGCCGGTCGGGGGCAGCCGGAGGGTGCCCGTCGACGTCCGCCTGGTGGCGGCCACGCACCGCGACCTGGCCGTAGAGGTGGACGAGGGGCGCTTCCGGAAGGACCTCTACTACCGGCTGAACGTGTTCCGGATCGCCCTGCCCCCGCTGCGGGAGCGGGTGGGGGACGTGCCCCTGCTCGTCGCCGAGGCACTGCGCCGGCTGGGCGAGCGCTCGGCCCGTCCAGCTCCGGCGGAACCCTCCCCCCTGACCATGCGGCTGCTGCGGTCCCATGCGTGGCCGGGCAACGTTCGCGAGCTGTTCTCGGTCATGGAGGGCGCCTCCATTCGCGCGGGAGGCGACCGCATCGAGGCCCACCACCTCCCCGACGAGATCCGGAGACCCAGCGAGTCGGGCGCCGCGCCCTCAGCACGGGGCGGGGATCGGAGTTCGACAGGCGGGGCGGAGCCGTACCGGGCCCCGGCCTCGGAGCGCCGGGAGGAGGCCGCGATCCGGGCGGCGCTGGAGGCGGCGGGCGGAGTCCGAGCCGAAGCCGCGCGCCTCCTCGGCATGAGTCGCACCACGCTCTGGCGTCGCATGAAGGCGTACGACCTGGACTGATGGGATCCGATCTCGGGAGGCCGCCGCTAGCGGCGGCGCCGACGTCCGGCCCTGGCGGACGGACCCGCCTCTGACCTACCGCTCGCCCTTCGCCTCGAGGATCTCCTCGAACAGCGCCAGAGCCCGCGGGTCGTGCGACTGGCCCAGCCAGAACATCGCCCGACGGCGAACCGCCGGGTCCGGGTGCGTGCGCGCGATCCGGATGAGGTCCGGCACCCCGGCGCCGTCGTGGAGCTGGGACAGGGCGAACACGGCCGCCTTCTGGACGTCCCGGTCACTCGAGTCCGCCAGAGTCGCCAGGTCCTTCGTGGCGGCCTCGCCCGCCGCCTGGCCCAGCCAGAACACGGCTTGCTTGCGCACCGCGTGCGGCGCAGAGCCGTCCTTTGCGAGCGACAGGAGCTGCGGCCAGATCACCACGCTGTCGGCGAGGGTCGCGGGGAAGACGGCGCCCTCGACCCGAAGCGACACCAGGTAGTGCGCCGCCACGGGCGCCGACACCGTGCCCAGGTCCCGGGCGTCGGAGGCGGCGCGCCAGTGGCCGCCGACGTACGTGTCGACATCGACGACCTTCCCGTCACGGCGCGTGAGCACGACGCGCACCGGCCCGTGCTCGCAGTCGCTCTCCCAATCCCGGTTGGACCGGTAGGCGGTGATGTTGCGGCCGTTGCCGCACACGCCGGGGCGCGCCGCGAAGCTCATGCGCACCCGCCCGTCCCGCACCGCCTGGACACGCGCGTCCAGCGACTGGGCCCGGACCGGGGCGGCCAGCAGGCCCAGCATCCCGAGCACGGCGACGAGCGCCGGCGTGCCACGCGTCTCGCCCTTCATCGCGCACCTCACTGTCCGATGATGTCCATGAGGAACTTGGCCGCCCGCGGGTCGTGCGACTGGCCGAGCCAGAAGATCGCCTTCTTTCGGAGCTCGTGGTCCGGGTCGTTCTTCGCGATGTCCATGAGCTTGTCGACCGCCACCGCCTCCTGCCGCTGCGACAGGACGAAGATGAGCCGATCCTTGAGCTCCGGGCTCTGGAGGCCGTCGTACAGGCCGGCGATCCGAGCCACGTCCACCGCGTGCGTCTGCCCGGCCCAGAACAGGGCGTTCTTCCGGAGGTCCATGCCCTGCTTCGGGTCCCGGGCGATTCCCAGGAGCCACGTCGCGTCCGCGCTGTCACCCGACTGGGCCAGGGAGAAGACGATCTTCTTCTTCATCGACTCGCTGGTGGCCCGCCCGAAGTACTGGCGCAGGAACGTCCGATTCGCCTCGCTGTGCTGCTGTCCGAGCCAGAAGACGATGTTCTCTTTGAGCTTCTCCGAGCCCCCCGCGCCCTGCAGGTAGTCTCGCAGCGCCTTCGCCGAAGCGTCGCTGTGCTGCTGGGCGAGGGCGAAGACGGCCCGCTTCCGGATGGCCTCGTCCTCGGAGTGCTGGAGAATCGAATCGAGCGCCGCGGTGGCGCGGGTCGTGTGCACCTGCGAGAGCCAGAATACGGCGCTCTCACGCACCTGCGCGTCCGGATCCGAGCCGGCCGCCCGGAGGAGGACGTCCTCGACCTCCGGCGTCCGCCTCTGGGCCAGCACGAACAGGGCCTTGCGCCGCAGGCACACCGAGCCCTCGTCCCGCCGCTCGAGGACCTTCTTGAGGAGCGGAACGGCCTGGTCGGAGTTCATCTGGAGGAGCGCGTTCAGCGCCATCATGCGCTCGTCGTCCGAGTCGCTGCAGGATCCGCTCCCGATCGCCTGCAGGCCCGTCCCGATCGCCTCGAGGCCCGCAGACCCCGCCGCGATCGATTGGGCGACCGCCCCGACCTCCGCCTCGGCCGCCGCGGCCTGCGCCGCCACGCCGGCGCCCTGGGAGGCAACGGTCGCGGCCTGCCGGGCCAGGACCTCGGCGGCCTCGACGTCGCCCCCGCGGGCCAGCTGCCCGCGGATCTGGGTCTCGAGGTCACGCGCGTCCTGCGCGCCCGCCGCCTTCGGGAAGCGCTGGCGGCGCTCGGCGAGCACGTCGAGCGCGCGCCGGGAGTCGTCGTTGGAGCCCGTACGCGACAGCGCGAACGCCTCCCAGTAGTAGGAGTCCGCCACGTACCCCGACTTGGGGAACCGCTCGCGGACCTCGCGGAAGTGCCGGGCGGCCTGCTCGTAGTCACCCGCGTTGAGCTCCCGGCGTGCCAGGCGGTACAGCGAGTCCGCCGCGTCGCCCGGGAGCCAGCGCTCAAGCAGCGCCCGGTGCGGTCGCGCCGCGGGCGCCGCCGCCGAAGCCACCGTGCGGCCCGCGGCCGCCGCCGGCCGGTTGGCCTGCGTCCGCCCCGCCATGTCCGGACCCTGGGCCCGGGCCACGGTGGCGCCCGTCCCGAGGGCCGCCGCGCACACCACCGCCGTCCACCACGTCGTCGATTTCATCAGAGCGCTCCTTGCGCGAGCCCGGTCGGGCGCGCCGCTGTGACCACGGTCCGCAGCTCGAGGAGGACCCCGCGCTGCTCCATGCCTTCGTCGATGAACCGGAGGTCCTGCCGCCTGGACGGCTCCTCCGTGTACTGGGAGATCTGCGCCAGGACGAGCTCGACGTCGCCGAGCACCTCCCGCAGCGCCGGATCGTCGGCCGCCGGTGACGCCTGGAAGAGCCTCGTCTCGGACAGGAGGTTCCGGGCCGGGGCGCGCAGGTCGCCATCCACGCGGCCCGCCTCGGCTTCGCGCCGGAACAGCGTCAGGAACGCCTCCACCCGTCCCAGGTGCTCGGCCGCCGCCAGCCGGTAGGCCGTGAGCTGCCCGGCCCCC
>Ga0307440_1000354_pt1 | contig 22229 bp, 28 predicted proteins | sample SalMarWE160410MG_FD_202150 | JGI IMG/M metagenome (GOLD analysis project Ga0307440, IMG submission 202150) | Salt marsh sediment microbial communities from the Plum Island Ecosystem LTER, Massachusetts, United States - WE1604-10 | ecosystem: Environmental > Aquatic > Marine > Intertidal zone >...
GTGCCCATTATTGTCTAAAATCCAAGCAAGTTGATACGTTCACCGATCCGGGCCCTGCGGCCCGGGAGCGAGGGAGGGCAGGCAAGGGGATGAGCGGCTCTGCAGTGGCGGCGCACCGTACTGATACTGGGATGGTCGGCACCATCACCGAGGTGCAGGGCCCTGTGGTGGTCATCGCCTGCGCACAACTGCCGCCGCTGAGACAAGCGCTGTATGCCGAAATTGACGGAAACCGCTATCTCTTCGAGGTGCATCAGCACCTGGATGAGCGGCACGTACGGGCCATCACGCTGCACCGTGCCGCCGGACTGGCCCGGGGAACGGCCGTATACGATACCGGCGCGCCGCTGCATGTGCCGGTGGCCCCCGGTTGCCTGGGCAGGGTGCTGAACGTGTTCGGCGAGCCGCTGGACGACGGCGAGCCGCTGCCGGCAGAGGCATACTGCAACATCCATGGCCAGTCGATGGCACTGTCCGAATCCCGGGGTACCGGCGAGGTGCTGGAAACCGGCATCAAGGTCATCGACCTGCTTTGTCCTTTCGTGCGCGGCGGCAAGACGGGTCTGTTCGGCGGCGCCGGCGTGGGCAAAACCGTGTTGATCATGGAGTTCATGCATGCCGTGGCCGCCATCCATCAGGGCGTGTCGGTGTTCGCGGGTGTGGGCGAGCGTATCCGCGAGGGCCACGAGCTGTGGCATGAGCTTCGCCAGACCGAGGTGATGCCGCGATCGCTTCTGGTGTTCGGGGAGATGGACGAGTCGCCGGGGGTGCGCTTCCGCGTCGGCCTGAGCGCCCTGACCTATGCCGAGTACCTGCGCGACACCCTGCACAAGGAGGTGTTGCTGCTGATGGACAACGTGTTCCGCTTCGTGCAGGCGGGTAGCGAGATCTCGACCCTGCTCGGGCGCATGCCGGCCACGGTGGGCTACCAGCCGACACTGGCGACCGAGGTGGCGGAGATGCAGGACCGCATCAGCTCGACGACCAGGGGGGCCATCACCGGCGTGCAGGCCGTCTACGTGCCGGCCGACGACATGACCGACCCGGCCGTCAGCACCATCCTCGGACACCTCGACACCAAGATCATCCTGGCGCGTGCCCAGGCCAGCCGCGGCATCTATCCGGCCGTCGATCCGCTGCGTTCGGCCAGCAAGCTGATGGACCGGCATGTGCTCGGGGAACGGCATTACGGCGTAGCCGAGGGCGTACGCGAACATCTGGCCCGCTACGCCGAACTGGAGGACATCATCGCCATGCTGGGTATGGAGGAGCTGTCAGTGGCTGACCAGTTGATCGTCAAGCGCGCGCGCAAGCTGCAGCGCTATCTGAGCCAGCCGTTCTTCGTCACCGCCACCCATTCCGGCATCCCGGGGGTTTCGGTGCCACTGGCCGATACGCTGACCGATTGCGAAGCCTTCCTGCAGGGGCGCTACGACGAAACGGCCGAGGAGGCGTGCTATATGCGCGGTACGATGGCCGGCGGCAGCCAGTGAGCACCTTCGTCCTGAATCTGCATGCAGCCACCGGCAGCGAACGTTTTGGGGATGTCCGTTCCTTCATCGGCGAGGACGCCTCCGGAAGCTTCGGCCTCATGGCCGGCCATGCCCGCTTCATGACCTCCCTGGTCTTCGGCCTGGCGAGGTTTGCCGATGCCTCGGGCCATTGGCGATTCCTGGCCATGCCCGGAGGCCTGCTGTATTTCAACGACAACGAGCTGACTGTCAGCACCCGGCATTACCTGATCGATGCCGACTATGCGCGCATCAGTTCGGCCATCGGCGAACAGCTGCTGGCCGAGGAGGAGATGCTGCTCGACGTCAAGCAAAGCCTCAGGCGCATGGAGGAGGAGATGTTGCGGCGGCTGTGGGAGATGCGCCGGGGCGGGGGCGGCCTGTGAACGATCGCCGCAAGCTCAGGAAGGAGGTCGAACTGCAGGCTGAAAGGATGAAGCAGGCCGAACACGAACGGCATACCCTGCTGGCGCAGACCACCTATCTGGGCACGCTGGGCCTGGTGCTGGTGCTGCCGATCATCGTCGGCGCCTATCTCGGCGACTGGCTGGACAGCCGCCTGCCCGGCTATTCCGTGAACTGGACGACCAGCCTGATCGTGGTCGGCGTGTTCATCGGCGGCATCAATGCCTGGCTGTTGATCCGGGGCAGTGAATAGCCATGCATGGCGCCCAGCCCCTGCAGCGTGCCGGCCTTGATCTCGGATGGCTGATGATCAGCGATACCGTGATCACCACCTGGGGCATCATGCTGGCCCTGGGACTCTTGGCATGGCTGGCCTGCCGGCGGCTGCAGGAACAACCGGGGTCGTTGCAGGCAGCACTCGAGGGTATTGTCCTCGTGATCGAGGACGCCATCCGGGCCGTGCTGCCGCAATACACGCGCCAGGTCATGCCATTCATCGCCACCCTGTGGCTGTTCCTCGTCGTGGCCAACCTCGTCGGCCTGATCCCGGGCATGCATTCCCCGACGAGCGACCTGTCGGCCACCTCCGGCCTGGCCATCCTGGTGTTCCTGTCCGTCCACTGGTTCGGCATCCGTACCCAGGGGGTGAAGAGCTATCTGCGCCATTACCTGAGTCCCAGTCCGCTGATGCTGCCGTTTCACCTGATCAGCGAGGTCAGCCGCACCGTGGCCTTGGCCGTGCGCCTGTTCGGCAACATGATGAGCCTGGAGATGGCTGCGCTGCTGGTGCTGCTCATCGCCGGGTTCCTGGCACCGATCCCGATCCTGATGCTGCACATCGTCGAGGCGCTGGTGCAGGCCTATATCTTCGGCATGCTGGCCCTGATCTATGTGGCCGGCGGCATCCAGTCCCAACAACTGATCGAGATAAAGAAGGAGTGAGCCATGACTGATCTTCACTGGTTTTTGCTGGCCTCCACGGTGGCTGCCGTACTCGGCATCGCCATCGGGGTGCTCGGCCCGGCCCAGGCGATGGGCAGGGCCATCAGCCAGTCGCTGGATGCGCTGGCCAGGCAGCCCGAGGCGGAAAAGACGATCACGCGTACGCTGTTCATCGGCCTGGCCATGATCGAGTCACTGGCCATCTATGTGCTGGTGATCGTGCTCATCGTGCTGTTCCGCAACCCCCTGCTGGCCTATTTCGTCAAATGAAGGCGAGGATGGCATCCGGTGACGGAGGCGCGGCATGGAGCTGAACTGGACCACCTTTGTCCTCGAGATCGTCAATTTCCTGGTCCTGGTCTGGATCCTGAAGCGATTTTTCTACAGGCCGATCCAGCAGGTGATCTCCCGGCGGCGCAGTGCCATCGAGAAGGAGTTGGCCGATGCCAGGGCGATGCGCACCGAGGCCGAATCGGTCGGGGAGCGCTACACGCATCGCCTGGGCGACTGGGAGAAGGAGCGCGAGGCAGCGCGCCAGGCCTTGCACGGGGAGATCGAAGCGGAACGGGCCAAGCTCAAGGAGGTACTGGCGGCCGAATTGGAGCAGCAGCGGGAAAAGGCGCGGGTGCTCGATGATCGCCGCCTTGGCGAGCTCAAGAAGCAGGCTGAGGCCGATGCGATGCTGCAGGCGGGACGCTTTCTCGGACGCATGCTGGAAGGCCTGGCCGGCCCCGAGCTGGAGGCGCGGATCGTCGCCATGGTGCAGCAGCAACTGCCGGCCCTGACGGAGGATCAGGTCCGGGAGCTGGAACAGGCCTGGTCGTCCAACCGCGAGGCCATCGTCGTGCAAAGCGCCTTCGCATTGGCTGCCGAGACCAAGCAGGCCTTGCAGCAGGACTTTGCCGAGCTTCTGGGGTCGACGGATATGGCATGGCAGTTCCAGGTGAATCCGGATCTTGTCGCGGGACTGCATATCAGTTTTGGCGCCTGGACCCTGGCGGCCAACCTGCGCGACGAGATGCGCTTTTTCACGGATGGCGATCGTGGACAGGCCTGAAACGGACGCGCAAACAGGGGTGGGTACCCAGCCGGATGACTGGTTGCAGGCGTACCGCTTCGGCCTGCGTATCGGCGAACGGGGCAGCGTGGTATCGGTGGGCGATGGCATCGCCTGGGTGCGTGGACTACCTGACGCGGCCATGGATGAAATCCTCGATTTCGCCGACGGCAGCCGGGGCATGGTATTCCATCTGAGCGAGGAAATGCTCGGTGCCATCCTGCTGCACCAGACGGAGACCCTGACAGCGGGCACGGAGGTGCACCTGGGCCGCCGCAGCCTCAGCATCCCGGTTGGCGATGCCTTGCTCGGGCGTGTCGTCGATCCCCTCGGCAACCCGCTGGACGACCTGCCTGCACCCGAATGCGGCGCCCGGCAGCCGCTGGAGATCCTGTCCCCGCCCATCACCGCCAGGGAGTTCGTGCACGATCCGCTGTACACGGGGATCAAGATCATCGACTGCATGGTGCCGATCGGCAAAGGCCAGCGGCAGCTGATCATCGGCGACCGCGGGATGGGAAGAAGCGCGCTGGCCATCGATGCCGTGATCCACCAGCGCGGCAGGAATGTCGATTGCGTCTATGTGCTGGTGGGGCAGAAGCGCTCCACTGTGGTCAGTACGCTGGAAACCCTGCGCCGGTTCGAAGCCATGGATTACACCACCGTGGTGGTCGGTGAGGCCAGCGCCCTGCCTGGTCTGCAGTATCTGGCTCCGTTCGCCGGCTGTGCCATCGCCGAGGCCAGAATGAACCGCGGCCGGGATACCCTGGTGGTATACGATGATCTCAGTACCCATGCGCGCAGTTACCGCGAGTTGTCGCTGCTGTTGCGCCGACCGCCGGGGCGTGAGGCCTATCCCGGCGATATCTTTTACCTGCATGCCAGGCTCCTGGAGCGTGCCACCTGCCTGAATGCGGCGCACGGCGGAGGCAGCATGACGGCGCTACCCATCGTCGAGACGCAGCAGGGCGATATCGCCACCTACATCCCGACCAACCTGATCTCCATTACGGACGGACAGCTCTATCTGGACCAGTCGTTGTTCGACGAGGGGATGCGGCCCGCCATCGACGTGGCGAGATCGGTCTCGCGCATCGGCGGCAAGGCCCAGCATCCGCGTATCCAGCAGGAGGCGGGACGCATGAAGCTGGATTACCTGCAATTCCTGGAACTGGAGATTTTCACGCGTTTCGGGGCAAGGCTTGAGGCCTCGATGGAGGAAAGGATCCGACGCGGCCGCATCCTTCGCGAGCTTTTGAAGCAGGACCGCCTCAGACCATTGTCCGAGTTGTTTCAGATGGCCTGGTTGGTGGCCTTCAACGAGGGCCTGTTCGACAAGACCGCTTCCGCGGAGGTTCCGGCGAGGCTCACAACCCTCGCGTCCCAAGTGGATGGCAGTGGCTTGGGGCTGGAAGAGCCCAGGGAGCAGTGGGTGCGTCAGCTCGAGTCCTGGCTCGGGCCGATGGCCGGGGACGATGAATGAGCAAGCGCCATGAGGCCGACCGGCACCTGCAGGCGCTTGGCGATATCAGGCATATCATGGGCAGCATGAAGATGCTGGCACTTCTGGAGACGCGCAAGCTGACGCGATTCCTGGCCACGCAGCAGCAGGTGGTGCGGGATATCGAGGCCATGGCCGCCGATTTCCGGAGTTTTTATGCCATCAGCCCGGTGCTTTCGGACAACGCCCGCCATGTTTATCTGCTGCTGGGTTCGGAACGGGGTTTCTGCGGGGATTTCAACGAGACGCTGCTGCATGCCCTGGACGACCGGATAGGCTTGGACGGTGTCGAAGACCCCTTGCTCGTTGCTGTCGGTCGAAAACTGGATGTCAGGCTGGACGGCGATGCACGCCTGGTTGCCTTGGTCGACGGTGCCAGCGTGGCCGAGGAAGTGGAGGCGGTGCTGGGACGGCTTGTCCATGAACTGGACCTGATGCAGGAACGCTATGGACCTTTCCGCTTGACGGTGATCTCCCATGCCATCGACAGCGGCCAACCGCAGGCGGTGTCGATTCTGCCGCCGTTCCAGCAGGATGTGCCTGTCCCGACTTCAGGCTATGCACCGCAACTGAACCTCTCTCCGGAAGCCTTCTTCGCCGACATGCTCGACCAGTATCTGTTCGCCGTGCTGTATGCCCTGGTCTATGCCGCATTGATGGCTGAAAGCCGCCGGCGCATGCAGCATCTGGAGGGCGCAATCAGCCGCCTCGATGAGCAGGTGTCCGCCTTAACCCTGAGGCGCAATGCCCTGCGTCAGGAGGAGATCACGGAAGAGATCGAGGTTATCCTGCTCAGCGCCAAGGCGGTGCAGCAGGGGTAAACGACGGGAGCCGCCCGAATCCGGACGACTCCCGTCAGATTGCATGGGGCTCAATCGATCGATGCGACAAAGCCGTAGAAGGACGAAACGCTGAAGAACGCGATGATGGCGGCAATGATCGCGATGACGAGTTCTTTCATGCCATTGTTGTTGTTCATGACAACCTCCTTGGCCGAGGCCTGGCCCCGACCGACGAGATCATCATAGATGACGTGGGAAGAACGGATGTAATGGGGGTCACGCCGGATCTGGCAGGTGCTGATGCCCGGATATCCGTGTCGGGTGGTGTCTGCCGGCCCGTATGCTGTCGCTCGTTGTTGCCGCTTCCTGGGCTTGGTGCTGGTCAGAAGCCTCAGCTACCGTATTTGTTCGAGAATTTATGGATCACATGCTCGGTCAGCAGCCATTCCGTACCCCATACCACGAGCAGGACCGCCAGGATGATCAGGATGACCTTGATAAACGGTTGCATGAATACTCCTTCCCTCCATTCCCTCATCTGTATGATCCACAAATGCCGGCCGATATCCAGGCCTTGCTCGCACAATGTTTCGGGCTACGGGAAGGCGATGCGATCGCCCGGGCAGCGTCCCCGTTTGCCGATCGAGGTCGATCGCTCGGCTTAGGCTTCGCTTGGCTCTTCGATGGCGGTCATGGGGGAGGGGCTGGCCGGCTGGCTCACGCTTGTGCGGTTTCTGCCGCCGCGCTTTGCCTGGTAAAGCGCGGCATCGGCATCCCCGAACAGGCGAGTAAGCGATGACTCAGGATCCATATCGGCATCCCCGAACGTGGATGCCCCCAGGCTGATCGTCACCGAAACGCCGCCACATGCAGCGGCGAAGACGGCGGATTCGACCGCCATGCGAAGCGACTCGGCCGCCGCCAACGCCCCGGCGCCATCGGTACCGGGCAGCAGGATGCAGAATTCTTCGCCGCCATAGCGGCCGAAAACATCCTGTTTGCGTAGGCGCGACGTCAGGAGCCGCGTGAGTTCGATCAGGACATCGTCGCCGACAAGATGGCCATAACGGTCGTTGATGCGCTTGAAATGATCCACGTCGAGCATGATCAGGGCCAGTGGGAGTTCATGGCGCCGGGAAAAGGACAGTTCCTGGGCTGCCTGGTCCATGAATGCGCGGCGATTCAGGGTTCGCGTCAGGGGATCGGTGAGCGCCAGATGCTGGATTTCCCGGTCGGCACGCTCCTTGGTCATCAGGATGAAGCCGAGCGATCCCAGCGTGATCGTGCCCATGACGGAGATGTAGGCGGCGAGCTGGATCGGATTGGGCATGAACGGGGAGCGCACGCCGGCAAACTCGATGTGGCCGAAATGCGCTGCGAGTCCACGCAGAACCATGATGGGCAGCATGATCGTCGTGGAGATGAACAGTAACCGCCAGGCGTAGCCGCTTCGTGAAGTGCGGTCGCCGTACAGGACGGCGGAAAGCATCAGGAATTGCGATCCGAAGATGATGCTGCTTGTGAACAGGTGGCCGCGCAGGTCGTTCGTTGGAATGATCGAAAAGGCCAGCAGCGTTGCCAGGACGGGAAGGATGCATTGCCCACGGGGCCAATTGAGCCCACGGTATGTGTAGACCGCCGCGAGTTCCAGCGACACCGATGCGGAAAACAGCGTGTTCGCGGCAATGATCGAGACCGCGTTCGGAATGGCCCCGCGCCCGCCGATGCATGCCCAGCCGATCGAGACAAGGGCCATGGCGGCTCCCCAAAGGCGCAATCCCTCACGCTCTAGTCGAGGTGATACCGCGAACAGGCCGATGGCCATCAGGGCCGATATCAGCACCAGTGAAACGATGAGGGTGTGGTTGTTCAGCATCATGGGAGTGTCGGAAGCCACCTCCTGGGCCTTATGAGTTGGGTAGCAGTCATCATCGCGAAAGGGGCAACCATGGTCGCGCAGATCATCAGAGCATTCAACCATGGCTTGCGCCGTGGCAGAGGAATGCTTGAGCCGTGGCGGGGGAATTATTCCGGCTCAGCTTGCGTTTGCAGCCGCGATAAACGTCTATAATGGCTATCCTGTGACCGGTGGCTATGTTCCGCTATTCCGGTCATCACCGATGCATCCCGATGAGGAGGTCGACGGTGTTCTGGGAAAAGAAGCTCCATGAATTTGCCGCTTCCATGCAGGCCAAGAATGTGCCGGTCAGGCTCCGCCTCTGGAACGGTTCGGAAATCGATCTTGGAAAGAGCCCGCGCGTGACCATTTCCACGCCGTCGCTGACCGGCCTGCGCCACTTGCTCAGCCCCAGCCTGGACCGGCTGGGGTATGCCTATGTCGAAGGCAAGCTGGACGTGGATGGGCCGGTGATGGATGTCATCGATGTGGCGGCGAGGCTGTCATCCCATGCGCATGCCGACCGGCTGTCGCGAAGCAGCCTGAAGCCGGCCCGGCACAGCCGCAAACAGGACGCCGAAGCCATCACCTACCATTACGATGTTTCCAACGATTTCTATGCCTTGTGGCTGGACCGCAACATGGTCTATTCCTGCGGATATTTCAGGACGGTGGATGATAGCCTCGATACAGCCCAGGAGCAGAAGATGGATCACATCCTGCGCAAGCTGCGCCTGAGGCCGGGCGATCGCCTGCTCGACATCGGCTGCGGATGGGGCGCACTGGTGATGCGGGCTGCAGAGAAATTCGGCGCCAGGGCGGTTGGGGTCACCCTGTCGCAGAACCAGTGTGAGTTGGCCAACGCGCTGATTCACGAGCGTGGGCTGCAGGATCGATGCGAGGTGCGCATCGAGGACTACCGTGACGTTGGCGGCCGTTTCGATCGCATTGCCAGCGTCGGCATGTTCGAGCATGTCGGGCTGAATAAGCTGCGCACCTATTTCGACAAGGTCGACAGTCTGCTGGAACCGGACGGGGTGGCGTTGATTCATGGCATTACCTCCACGGACCCGGATTCCGCCGAAACCCCGTGGGGAGGCGGGGACTTCATCGACCGCTATGTGTTTCCGAACGGCGAACTGCCCCATCTCAGCCTGGTGCTGAAGGAGATGGCGGCGGCCGGGCTGGAGGCGGTGGATGTCGAGAGTCTGCGCCGTCATTACGCGATGACGCTCAAGCTCTGGGCCGCCCGCTTCGATGAAGCCCGGGATAACATCAGGAAGCTCGTCGACGAAAAAACCTACCGCATCTGGCGCGTGTATCTGGCCGGCTGCGCCTACGGGTTTCTGCAAAACTGGATCTCGGTGCACCAGATCCTGGTGACCCATGACCGGGGGGCACAGGCCATGCCCCTGACCCGTGACTATATGTACGCGCCGTGAGCATCAGGTCTATGCTATGGAAGCGAGGGCGAAGATCATGCATCACCGATTCGAGCCGCACGGAAGCATCGACGTGTTCATGCAGGAATGGCTGCAATGGAAGCAGGAACATCAGCAATGGCTGCACGATATCGCTGCATGGGACAAGGAGCTGAGGCAACTGATGCTGCTGATCTATGAGCTGGACAAGGCCTTGCCCTATGAGCGGCGACGCCTCGTCCAGCATCAGGAGGCCGTCGAGTCCCATCAGAGACTGCTGGAGTCTCATGAGAAGACCTTGCATGCACACAGGAAAGACCTGGCGAAAAGCCAGGGAGCGGAGCCCGGTGCCGAATCGCTTCCCAAGGTGACCGATACGCATGCCCGGCACCGGAGCCATCACACGCGTGTGCGCGATTCGCACCTGGCGCTGCGTCAGCGCCATCTGCAGGCCATGAATCAGGTCGAGGACATCATGAACGAGTTCCGAAAACGTGCCGGCTGAGGGCTTCAGCCCTTAGTTTTACACTCCTTTACGCACGTTGCCCTGCATTTACGAACGGACTGCTATGCTGGATCGAGGACATGCGGATTCGTTGGTGATGGTGACTGAGAGATCGGTGTAAGGAGACCCCAACCATGTCGATAAGGCGCAAACTCCCGTTCCGTTCACACAGGATGCCGGCCATGCGCTTGTTGGCGCTGGCGGCGAGTCTGGCGCTCGGCGCATGTGCCACGGAGCCGGCTCGGGTCGTCGAGTCGCCCCCGCCGCAGCCGGCACCGATGCCGTCGACGCAGGTCTACTTCTATCCCAAGGCCGGGCAGAGCCCTGAGCAGCAGGACCGCGATCGGTATGAATGCTATCTGTGGGCCATGAAGCAGACCGGTTTCGACCCGAGCCAGCCCGACCTGGCGCCCCATCAGCGGGTCAAGGTCACGCCGGTGCCGGCGCCAGGGCATGACACCGCGATCGGGGCACTGGCCGGTGCCGCGATCGGGGCTGCCATTTCCGAGGACGACGATCAGGCCGGAGGGGCCGTTCTCGGCGCCATCACCGGTGCCGCGATCGGGGCTGCATCCGATTCGGCCCGGCAGCAGCAGGCCCAACAGTTACAGGAAAGCTATGACCGCGCGGATGCCGACAAGATAGCCCGGATCGAACGGCAGGCTCAGGAATACCGCCGTGCCATGGCGGCCTGCCTCGAGGGCCGCGGGTATGCGGTCCGCGAATGAACAAGGCCAATGGGGGTTGTATCATGAAGTTGTTGCATTCAGTGATGCTCGGTTCGATGTTGGTGATGCTGATGTCGGTATCGGTGACCTCCGTATGGGCCGAAGACGGACACAGGCATGGCGACAGAAACGACGGCATGGTTGCCCAAAGACATGATCGCGGTGACCGGGGGGTTGAACGGAGAGATGGCCGCGACCGGGGCGTTCGCCGCGATGATGGCCGCAGTCGAGTCATTGAGCGGCGGGACGGCCGCGACCGGGGCGTTCGTCGCGATGACGGTCGCAGCCATCCACACGGATTCATTCTGGACCAGCGCTATCATCACGATCGTTACTATCCGCCGCGCGGTTATGTCCAGCGGGAGCTACCGCGTGGCTATATGATGTTCCGCCATCATGGAGACCGTTATTTCTACAGGCACGGTATCTGGTATCGCAGTTCAGGTCTGGGGTTTATCGTCGTCACACCTCCGTTCGGCATCGTGGTTCCGGTTTTGCCGCCTTATTACACGACGGTATGGATAGGGGGCATTCCCTACTATTATGCGAATGGCGTGTATTACGTGTGGCAACCGGTCCAGCAGGGATATGTGATCACCCAGCCGCCTGCCGCGTCGTCCGATGCGGTCCCCCAGCCTCAGCAGGGCCCGGACCAGTTCTATGTTTATCCGAAAAAAGGGCAGAGTGCGGACCAGCAGGCGAAGGATCGCTATGAATGCCATCGCTGGGCTGTGGACCAGAGCGGCTTCGATCCGAGCCAGCCGGCAGGGAACCTCTCGGACACGCAGCTCATCACGAAGCGGGGAGATTACCGCCGTGCCATCGAGGCGTGCCTCGATGCCCGCGGATACAGCGTGAAATAGCCGGGACGGCCAGGGCGCACATTTTGCCAATGGTGATAATATGCATTATTTCAAATAATTATAAGTATTAACTCATGTAATAGTTTAATTCATGACTCATGGGGATGGTGAGCATGGTAGCGCAAACGGGTGCCGCCAGCAGAAGGGCATGGGGCAGAAAGATCACTTGACCCCGGTACCCGCAAAGGCTTGAGTGGACGCATGCAGCCACTTTCCCACGGGGAGCGTGCAACGGGGGCAGCACGCGGGATCGCCCAGTACTTCGCGCAGGTACGGGTGCGCTCGGAGCAGCTGTGCGAACATCTGCCGGCGGATGATTTCGGCCTGCAGGCCATGCCTGAGACCAGTCCGCTGAAATGGCATCTGGCCCATGTATCCTGGTTCTTCGAGACCTTCGTCCTGAAGGAATTCGATGCGCGTTACCGGCCTTTCGATCCGGCCTTCGAGATGCTGTTCAATTCCTATTACAATGGCGTCGGCCGACCGTTTCCCCGCCCGAATCGCCATCTGCTTTCCCGGCCGACGCTGGATACGGTGTACGCCTACCGCCGGCATGTGGATGGAGCCATGCAGTCGATGCTGGACGGGGGCGGCCTGCCCGAAGCACTGTTGCGGCGCACCGTCACCGGGTTGCACCATGAAATGCAGCATCAGGAGCTGATGTTGACCGACCTGAAATACAACCTGGCATGCAATCCCCTGTATCCGGCGTATCGCGACGCGGAGCTGCCGACCGTTGTATCGGCGCAACCGCTGCGCTTCGTCGGATTCGAAGGCGGGCTCGTCGATATCGGTGCATCAGGGGAAGAGCCCTTCAGTTTCGACAACGAGCATCCGCGACACCGCTACTGGCTGGAACCGTACGCCCTGGCCAACCGACAGGTGACCAACGGCGAATACCTGGCCTTCATCGAGGATGGCGGCTATGGCAATCCGTTGCTATGGCTTTCCGACGGCTGGGCCTCTGTGCAGAAGGAGTGCTGGACGCATCCGATGTACTGGCGACGCATCGACGGGGGCTGGTACGAGTTCACATTGCATGGTCTGCAGCCGCTGGCTGCCGATCGGCCGGCGGCCCACCTGAGTTACTATGAGGCCGATGCCTTCGCCCGCTGGGCCGGGGGCCGCCTGCCCACGGAGCAGGAGTGGGAGCATGCGGCGGCTTCCCGATCCGCAGACGAGGGACAGTTTTGCCATCCGGAGGATTGTCTGCACCCGGGTCCGGGCTGCGAGCAGGACGGTATCTGGGGAATGTACGGCGGGGTCTGGGAGTGGACCGCCTCTCCCTATGTCGCCTATCCAGGCTATCGTCCGGCATCCGGCGCGATCGGCGAATACAATGGCAAGTTCATGTGCAATCAGCAGGTGCTTCGCGGCGGATCCTGCGCCACGCCACCGGGGCATGTGCGGGCCAGCTACCGCAATTTCTTCTATGCGCCCGACCGCTGGCAGTTCAGCGGCCTGCGTCTGGCCCGTGACGACGCCGGGCGGGACTGGCGATGAGCATGCCGTCCGTATGCCTCGCCCGGCAGGAAGACAGGCTGACCGTGCACCACCTGCCATCCTCGCCGGTTGATGAGCTCGCCGAGCTCGCCGATGGGCTTTCGGCCGGACAGCCCTCGATCTCGCCGCGCTTCTTCTACGACCAGCGGGGGTCCGAGCTGTTCGAATGCATCACGCGCACGCCCGAATACTACCCGACCCGTACCGAAGCACGGATCTTTACCGACCACCTGACCGAGATGCTGGCGGCGACCGATTGCACGCTGCTACTGGAGCCGGGAAGCGGCAATTGTGCCAAGGCCGAACGTTTCTTCGGGGATGGCGGTATCTCGCATTACGTGCCCATCGAGTTCTCGGCCGATTTTCTGCTGGAGGCCTGCCTCGGATTGGGGCGGCGCTACCCATCGCTGAACATCCATGCGATCTGTGCCGATTTCACCCGTTGCGACCACCTTCCGGGCGGGATCCCGGAACAGGGGCGCATGCTGTTCTTTCCCGGCTCGACCATCGGCAATTTTGATCCGGACGAGGCCGTGGAGCTGCTTGGACGGTTCCGGACCATGGTCGGGGAGGGGGGGCACGCGCTGATCGGGGTCGATCTGCAGAAGGATCCCGCCGTGCTCAACGCCGCCTACAACGACGGTGCCGGGCTGACGGCCGCGTTCAACCTGAATGCCCTGTACCACCTGAACACGCGCCTGAACTGCGATTTTACCTTGGTCGATTTCGCACACCGCGCCTTCTACAACGAGGACCTGGGGCGAGTGGAGATGCATCTCGATTGCCTGCGCGACACGGTGGTGCGCCTCGGCGATCGCCAATTCACCCTTCGGGCCGGGCAGAGCATCCATACCGAGAATTCGTGGAAATACACCCCGGACGGGTTCCGCCGCCTGGCTGCACAGGCTGGTTTCGTAGCGGTCGATGTCTGGACCGATCCCCGCCAATGGTTTTCGGTGCACCTTCTGCGGGCCGGTGCGGGAGGCTGATGTGCGCCTGGAAGGATCATGCCATTGCGGCCGGGTGCGCTTCACGCTGCATTCGGCCCATCCCTATCCCTTCAATCTCTGTTATTGCTCGATCTGCCGCAAAACGGCCGGCGGCGGGGGCTATGCCATCAATCTCGGTGGTGATTTCACCAGCATGCGTGTCGAGGGTGAGGAGCATGTCAGCATCTACCAGGTCAGGATCACGGACCCCGAAACGGGTGGGGTTTCGACCAGCCCGGCAAAGCGTCATTTCTGCCGTTACTGCGGCAGTGCCCTGTGGCTATGGAATCCGCGATGGCCGGAACTGGTGCACCCATTCGCCTCGGCCATCGACAGTGCGCTGCCCCAGGCGCCGGAACGCACGCACCTGATGCTGGGCTCGAAGGCCGGGTGGGTGCCGGTACTGGCTGGTCCGAGGGATAAGCTGTTCGACGCGTATCCCCAGGAGTCGATCGCGGACTGGCACCGCCGGCTGGGCCTGGAGGATGCGGACGATTGATCGCCGGCACCGGATCCCTCGTTCATGGCTCAGGCAGGGGCTTGCGCCGGTGCCACAATACTCTATCGTGCATCGACATCGCACGCGTACAAGGAGGTCGTATGTTCACCCGAGTCACCGCCTACCTGAGCATGGCAGCAGGGCTGTGCCTGGCCGTTGCCATGCTTCCCGCACCCGCTTCGGCCGATCCGCTGGCGGACAGTGTCCAGCACGGCAAGCAGCTGTTCACGTCGGCGCATTTCGACGGCAATGGACGCACCTGCAATACCTGTCACCGGGGGGAAGGCCGCACGGCGGGCATGCTGCCCAATGGCAAGCCTATCCCGAGCCTCGGTAACGCCGCCGCGATCTTCCCGCGCTACAACAAGCGGGCGGGCAAGGTCATCACGCTGCAGCAGCAGGTGCACAGCTGCATCCTGAATGCCCTGCAGGGCAAGCCCCCGGCCTACGACAGCCAGGACATGACGGACCTCGTCAGCTACCTGACCTCGCTGTCCGAGGGCAAGTCCATCGCCATGGGCAGCGCCCCGCGCTAACGGGAGCGGCCTATCCTCATTCATCGCGGCGCATAGCAACCGACATGGACGTCAACGGCATCATCCGCGGCATCAGCATCTGGGCCATCCCGGTGGTGTTCGCCGTAGTCCTGCATGAGGTTTCCCATGGCTGGGTGGCCAATAAGCTGGGCGACGATACCGCCAAGTGGATGGGCCGGCTGACGCTGAACCCGCTGAAGCACATCGATCCGCTCGGCACCGTAATCATTCCCTTGCTGCTGCTGGTCCTGGGTTCGCCATTCCTGTTCGGCTACGCCAAGCCGGTGCCGATCGACTACCGCAAGCTCGGGAATCCCAAACGGGACATGATATGGGTGGCGGCGGCCGGCCCCGTCACCAATCTGTTGCTGGCGCTATTCAGCGCCGTCCTGCTCTATGCGGCGGCCCGCCTGCCCGCGTCCGCCGACTGGGTGGCGCATCCGCTGGCGCTGATGTGCCAGGCCTCGATCCTGATCAACATGGTGCTGTGCGTCTTCAACCTGCTGCCGCTGCCGCCGCTGGACGGCGGGCGCGTGGCCGTGGGCCTGCTGCCGGGACGGGCCGCCTACCAGCTGTCGCGCATCGAGCCCTATGGGTTCCTGATCATCGTCGTGCTGTTGATGACCGGGCTGTTGCAGCAATTGATCGGGCCGCTGGTGATGGGCGGCTCCCAGCTGCTGATCGGCTGGGCCCTGTCGGCCTGAGGCCTAGCGTCGCAGGCTGGAGAGCACGATATGCTGGGGCTTGCTGCCATCGCCCAGGGTGATCCGGCCGCCCGGCTTGCCGTTGATGTCGATCTCGAGCTTGTCGCCCGCATGATAGGGCATGTCCGCACCCATCGGTAAGTCCAGTTCGAAGTGGCGGCTGTTGTCGGCAACGCCGTCCGCCATCGTCTCTCCCTTCCACAATGCCGACACGTCGGTGCCCTTCGGTGCCTCGCCAACCAGGGGCATCATGGTGATCGGTGCGGCCTGGGCCTGGGCGGTCAGCATCCACAGTGCGCCGAGCCCTGCCAGATAGATGGTCCGTTTCATATGCTCCTCCCTCGGGTCGTAGCCCTATCATACGTTTGCCCGGAAGTGCATGGCCATAGCCGGAAGGGGTAAAACGGTGATCGGGGCAGGGGAGCCAATGCGCGCCGGGCATGTTGCCATTTGCAGGCTATTTGTGTAGAAAGCGCGCCACTTCACACACCGCCTGTCAACGATTGTGCCTTCGGGCCGGGGCGGTGGAGGACACAACAATCGGAGGACATATGTCTCAGTTTACCATGAAGAACCTGCTTGAGGCGGGTGTGCATTTCGGGCACCAGACCCGTCGCTGGAACCCCAAGATGGCGCCGTACATCTTCGGCAGCCGCAATGGCATCCACATCATCGACCTGCAGAAGACGCTGCGCATGGCCAACGAAACCTACCAGTTCATGCGTGAGCTGGCGGCCGCGGGCGGCCGCGTGCTGTTCGTGGGCACCAAGCGCCAGGCGGCCGACGCCATCCGCGAGGAGGCGCTGCGCTGCGGCCAGTTTTACGTGAACCACCGCTGGCTGGGCGGCATGCTGACCAACTTCTCCACCATCCAGCAGTCGGTGCGCAAGATGAAGGATCTGCAGCGCCAGAAGGAAGAGGGCGTGTTCGACCTGCTGACCAAGAAGGAAGGCCTGCGCCTGCAGAACGAGCTGGACAAGCTCGAGCGTTCGCTCGGCGGTATCAAGGACATGGTCGGCCTTCCTGACTGCCTGTTCGTCATCGATGTGCGCAAGGAAGAGCTGGCGGTCAAGGAGGCCAAGAAGCTCGGCATCCCGGTGGTGGCCGTCGTGGATACCAACTGCGATCCGTCCTACATCGATTACATCATCCCCGGCAACGACGACGCGATCCGTGCCGTGCGCCTGTTCACCAGCAAGCTGGCCGATGCGATCCTGGAGGGTGCGGAGTCCTGGCAGGTGGAAAGCAGTGAAGACGCCGACTTCAAGCCCGAGGCAGCCGAGGCCGGGGGCGAAGCTGCCGAAGGGGCCGAAGCGGGCGAGGTCGACGGCGAGGCCCCGGTGAAAACCGAGAACGTCGAGCTGCTGGACGAGGATGTCGAGGCGAAGGCCTGAGCCTGAGCCACAGACGCTAGTAAACGATTACGGAGGAATGGATGTCGATTACCGCTGCTGATGTGAAACGGCTACGCGAGATTTCGGGTGCCGGTATGATGGATTGCAAGAAGGCGCTGGCCGAGACGGACGGCGATATGGATGCCGCCGTCGATTTCCTGCGCAAGAAGGGTCTGTCCGCCGCTGCCAAGAAGTCCGGGCGCGTGGCGGCTGAAGGCATGGTGCTGGCCATCAGCTCCGGGGATGCCGGCGTGGTCATCGAGGTCAACTCCGAGACGGATTTTGTCAGTAAGAACGATAAGTTCCAGGCCTTTGTGCAGGAATTGGCTGAGACTATTGCGCGCCAAAATCCGGCGGATGTGGAGGCGCTGAAGGCCCTGGAATTCGCGCCGGGGCAGACGGTTGAGCAGGCCCTGTCGCAGCTGATCGCCACGATCGGCGAGAATATGTCCATCCGCCGCTTTGTGCGGCACCAGGTGGCCGGCGGCACGGTGGCGGCCTATGTGCACGGCGCCGGCAAGATCGGCGTGCTGCTCGGCGTTTCGGGTGGCGCCTCCGAGGCCCTGCAGCAGATGGCGCGCAACATCGCCATGCATGTGGCGGCCTCCAATCCCCAGTACATCGGACGCAGCGACGTGTCCGCGGAAGCGGTGGAGCGCGAGAAGGCGGTGCTGGCCGAGCGGGCGGCGGCCAGCGGCAAGCCGGCCAACATCGTCGAGAAGATCGTTGAGGGGCAGCTGAACAAGTTCTATGCCGAGGTCTGCCTGCTGGAACAGGGCTTCGTCATGGATCCGGACGTGACCGTGGGCAAGGCGCTGGCCGCCGTGCAGCCGGATGCGACCGTGGTGTCGATGACCCGTTTCCAGCTCGGTGAAGGCATCGAGAAGCAGGAATCGGATTTCGCTGCCGAGGTGGCTGCCCAGGTCCATGGCTGATACATCCTCAGGGCAAGCGTCCCAGGCTTCGCAAGGCACCGGCCCGTACCGGCGGGTGCTCCTGAAGCTGTCGGGCGAGGTCCTGATGGGATCCACCGGTTACGGCATCGATGCCCAGACGGTGGAGCGGTTGGCGTCCGAGCTGATCGAGGTCAGGCGCAGCGGTGTGGAGCTGGCCGTGGTCATCGGCGGCGGCAACATCTTCCGCGGCATGAAGGGCACGGCATCCGGCATGGACCGCGCCAGCGCCGATTACATGGGCATGCTGGCCACGGTGATGAACGCCATCGCCCTTCAGGACGCCATCGAACGCCAGGGTGCGATCGTTCGCGTGGTGTCGGCCCTGCATGTGCGGGAGGTGGCCGAGCCCTATATCCGCCGTCGCGCCGTCCGTCATCTGGAGAAGGGACGTATCGTCATCTTCGCGGCCGGGACCGGCAATCCCTATTTCACGACCGACACGGCGGCCAGCCTGCGTGCCATGGAGGTGCAGGCCGATGTGGTGTTCAAGGGAACCAAGGTGGATGGCGTCTATACCGCCGATCCGGCCAAGGATCCGTCGGCCCAGCGTTATAGCGAACTGAGCTTTACCGAGGCCATCAACCGCCAGCTGGCCGTCATGGATTCGACGGCGCTGTCGTTGTGCCGGGACAACCATATGCCGATCGTCGTGTTCAATGTGACCCAGCCCGGAGAACTGCTGCGCCTGGCGCGCGGTGAGGCGGTCGGCACCAAGGTGTGGGAAGGGGGCAAGCCATGATCCATTCGCTCGAAGAACGCATGAAGAAGACCATCGCCGCCCTGAAGACGGAACTGGCGACGGTGCGTACCGGTCGCGCCAGCGTGTCGCTGCTCGATCACGTGAGCGTCGACTATTACGGCTCGGACATGCCGCTGAACCAGGTGGCGACGCTCAGTGTGCCGGAGCCGCGCATGATCATGATCGCGCCCTGGGAGAAGAACATGATTCCGGTGATCGAGAAGGCCATCCTGAGCTCGGACCTGGGGCTCAACCCCTCCAACGACGGCGCGGCGATCCGGGTCGTGCTGCCCGAACTGACGGAGGAGCGCCGGCGGGAATTCGTCAAGCAGGTGCGTCAGTACGGCGAGAAGGCGAAGGTGGCGGTCCGCAACATCCGTCGTGACGCCAACGACGACGTGAAGCGCCAGACCAAGGATGAGGGGATTTCCGAGGACGACAGCAAGCGTCTGATGGAGCAGATCCAGAAGGTGACGGATCGCTATATCCACGACATCGATCAGGTCGTTGAGCATAAAGAAAAAGATCTCTTGACCGTCTGATGTCATCTCCCGAGGTCCAGATGCCGGGCCGCGTGCCGAAACACGTGGCTATCATCATGGATGGCAACGGCCGCTGGGCCAAACGGCAGGGTCTGCCGCGGCTCGAAGGGCATCGCCGCGGGACGCAGGTCGTGCGTGACGTCGTTTCCTGGGCCGCCGATGCCGGCGTGCGTCAGATCTCCCTGTATGCGTTTTCCACCGAGAACTGGTCGCGTCCGAAGCCGGAGGTGCGTGGACTGATGGGCCTGCTTCGCGAACTCGTGGTCACCCAATTGCCGGTTCTGCAGCAGAACAACGTGCGCCTTCTGACGCTGGGCGATACCGGCGCGTTGCCGTTTGCACTGCGCCGGGCACTTGGCCGGGTGTGCGAGATGACCGCGGGCAACACGCGCATCGATATGATCCTGTGCCTGAACTACGGCGGCCAGCAGGAGATCGTGCAGGGCGTGAAGGACTATGCCCGCTGGCTGCTGGCGCAGCCCGAGCCGCTTGAGCGTCTGCAGGCGTTGACGCCCCAGGGGCTTCGCGACCACATGTGGCGGCGTGATCTGCTGCCGGTCGACCTGTTGATCCGGACCGGGGGAGAACGTCGCATCTCGAACTTTCATTTGTGGGACGTCGCCTATGCGGAGCTGTATTTCTGCGACGATTTCTGGCCGGACTTCAGCGAGCAGCGCTTCAGGGAGGCGCTTGCCGATTACGCCTCGCGCGAACGCCGTTATGGACGCACCAGCGAGCAGGTGTCGCGCTGATGACCGAGCTGGGTAAGCGGGTGCTGACGGCGGCGGTGTTGCTGCCGCTGGTTGTCGTATGGCTGTTCTGGGTGCCGTCGCCCTGGTTCGACTGGCTGCTGGGCGTATTCGCCACGGTGGCCACCGTCGAGCTGTTGCTGCTGGTGAACATGCCGGCGGCATGGGCCTTCGCCATCGTGGCGGCCCTGGTGTGGGGGATGCTGGTCGCGGGCGGTGATCCGCTGCTTGCCGTGTTCCTGCTGATGCTGGCATGGACGATGGCCTTCCTGGTCTATGGACGCTTCGCCAAGGCGAACCCGCCCCGCGATTTTGCTGCCCTGGCCCACGCCCAGTGGATGATGCTGTGGCTGCTGTTCTTCGTCTGGGGCGTCAAGCGCCTGCATGCGGCGGATGGCGGCATCGCGTTCATTGCCGGCGCCTGTGTCGGCATCTGGGCCTCGGACATCGCGGCCTACTTCGTCGGCCGCCGTTTCGGGCGGACCAAGCTCTGTCCGGCGATCAGCCCGGGCAAAACCGTCGAGGGGTTGCTCGCGGCCGTTGCGGCCGGGGTGACGGTCGCGGCGGTGATCTGGCATGAGGCCATTGCCATGCCAGTGGCCGAGGCCATCGCCATCGCGATCGTCCTGGTCTTTGCAGGGGTCATGGGGGATCTGGCGGAATCGGCGCTGAAGCGCGCCGTCGGAGCCAAGGACAGCGGCCGTATGCTGCCGGGTCACGGCGGGCTGCTGGATCGCGTGGATGCCCTGTTGCCGGCGTTGCCGGCGGCAGGTCTGCTGTGGCTGGCGCTGCGGTGAGCATGATGCGCATGACCCTGCTTGGCGCCACCGGCTCGATCGGCGCCAGTGCCGTGGATGTGATGCGTCGACATCCGGAACGCTTCGCGGCGCACGCCCTGGTCGGTTACCGCAATGTCGAGCGCATGCGCGAGATCGCGCTGCAGCTGTCCCCCGAGCGGGTGGTGATGACCGATGCGGAGGCGGCCGCACAGCTGCGGGAGCGGCTGCCGCCGTCGATGCGCGTGGATGCCGGCATGGAGGCCGCCGAGGCCGCCGCCAGTGATCCGGATGTGGACATGGTGCTGGCGGCGATGGTCGGCTCGGTGGGCCTGCCGGCGGCCCTGGCCGCGGTGCGTGCCGGCAAGCGCGTGGGACTGGCGAACAAGGAATGCCTGGTGACGGCCGGGCACATTTTCATGGATGCCGCCAGGGCTTCGGGTGCCGTCGTGGTGCCGGTGGATTCGGAGCATGCGGCGGTGCATCAATGCCTGGTCGGCCATGATGCCGGGTCCGTGAGCCGGATCATCCTGACTGCATCCGGCGGCCCGTTTCGCGAGCGTGACCCGGCGTCCCTGCGTGATGTGACGCCGGAGGAGGCGATCGCGCATCCGAATTGGGATATGGGAGCCAAGATCAGCGTCGATTCGGCGACGATGATGAACAAGGCGCTGGAACTGATCGAGGCCCGGTGGCTATTCGACATGCCGGCGGATAAGCTGTCGGCCATCATTCATCCCCAGAGCATCGTGCACGCCCTTGTTGAGTACCGTGACGGCTCGGTGCTGGCCCAGTTGGCGTGGCCGGATATGCGGGCCCCGGTCGCCTATGCCATGCAGGCGGAACCCCGGCTGGCCACGGGCATCCCGATGCTGGATCTGGCTGAGAGCGGCCGCCTCGATTTCCAGGCGGTGGACGAGGCCCGGTTCCCGGCCATGCGTCTGGTGAGGCATGTCATGCAGGGCGACGACAGCTTGGCCGTCGCCATGAATGCGGCCAATGAGGTCGCCAACGAGGCCTTCCGTCAGCGCCGGATCGCCTTCACGGATATCGTGCCGCTGGTCGAGCGGGTGCTCGAGCGCACGCACGGCCATTCCGTGACAGAGCTCGATGAAGTATGGTCCGTCGATGCCGAGGCGCGCCGCATGGCCGAGGACGCCATCCGCAATGACGCATGACATGGAAGGGAGCGACATTTGCTTGAACTGATGAATACCCTGCATACGACGC
>Ga0307440_1000355_pt1 | contig 22182 bp, 21 predicted proteins | sample SalMarWE160410MG_FD_202150 | JGI IMG/M metagenome (GOLD analysis project Ga0307440, IMG submission 202150) | Salt marsh sediment microbial communities from the Plum Island Ecosystem LTER, Massachusetts, United States - WE1604-10 | ecosystem: Environmental > Aquatic > Marine > Intertidal zone >...
GTCACGTCCGCAACCCCGCCCCTTCCACGGCCCGATCAAGCTCGACGCCGGCCGGACTGGCCGCGACGCCAGCAAGGTGGCCGACGAGGTCCCCGCGAACCTGGCGGGGCTTGTGGAAGCGGAGGTCACAGTGACGCTGGACGTCAGCGCCCGCATCCCCGATGGCGTGCCCGACAACATGGTGCGCACCGTCACTGAGAACTGCTCGACGCTGAAGTTCGGCGAGCAGGGGTTCGAATCGGAGTGACGAGGAGGGGTATCACCCTGTCAGTAGCTGCGTGACAGGGAATGCGATCACGGGGGCAGGCGGTCGTCTCGTTCGGTTACATCCCCGTGGATCCGCGAGCTTCCTAATTGTCGTAACGTAACGCATAATTCAGGCACCGCGAATTAGCGTTACGTAACGCCGTGACAGACCCCATCCCGTTGAAGCCCCGCCGTGGCCGCAAGCCCACCGGAACCGCCATGACGAACGCCGAACGCCAACGAGCTTATCGCCAGCGACAGAAAACCAGGCTGGCCCAGGACGTGACCCCAGCCGGGAGCGGCGCAGACCTGAAGGCAGAGAACGCGGAGCTGCGGCGCAAGCTGGCTGCGGCGGAGGCAGAGATCCGCGGGCTGAACCAGGAGGGAGACCGACTCACCCTCGAAAACGACAGGCTTCACCGCAGCCTCGAGGCGAGGGACAACGAGGTGGCGCGACTTACCAGAGCCTTGGACGAGAAGCACGACAGCCTGGAGCGGCTACGCAGGAGCATCGGGCGGTGGAAGAGGGCGGACCAGACCGGGATCGACGAGCACGGCGTCAAGCTGAAGACGCGCAGCCTCGCAAGATAGGGCGCAGGATTAGCTTGCTAGACTCGGAGAGCTGTCGTCGTTAGCTCTGGAGGGACAAAACGGAGGGACAAAAATAAAAAATGGCCAAAAGGCCATCTTCTGTGCTGCTCTAACCTACTGTTTTTATGGCGCGCCCGGAGAGATTCGAACTCCCTACCCCCTGGTTCGTAGCCTGGTGGTTGGCTGTTGAACCGAGACGCAAAAGTGCCCCGTGAAGTTGGTCTGCGCGGTTGCTCATTGGTTGCTCAAAAAGCAACCGCACCGTTGATATTTCCTAACTACATGATTTATGGAGCCGATGCGCGGATTCGAACCGCGGACCTACTGATTACGAATCAGTTGCTCTACCGACTGAGCTACATCGGCTTGAGGAGGGAGGCGGGAGTATAAGCAATGCGGTGCGGTGTCACAAGGCAGGTCCCGGAGGTCTGGAGAGATTACCGATGGGCGTCAAGGGCATAGGGTGCCGGGTCTATCGCGGGCGGGCGGTTTAGTATCAGGTCAACGACCAATCGTGCCGACGCGGGTCCGGTGACGAGTCCGTTGCGGAAGTGCCCGGCGTTGATGTAGAGCCCTTCGATCTGGGGGTAAGGACCGATATATGGGATCCCCCTGGGGGAGCCGGGTCGCAGTCCTGCCCATTGGTCCTCGATTGGGGTCCGCTTCAGGAAGGGAAATAGTTCCACCGCGCTCCGGTAAAGCTCTTCCTTGGCCTCGGCAGTCGTTTCCTTCGCAAAGCCGGTGTGCTCGAGGGTGCTGCCCACCAGGATGCGGCCGTCCCGCCTCGGTATCACATAGCGTTCACGGAAGAGAGTGATGTGGTGCACTTGGGCGGGCTTGGCGTAGAAGAGGATCATCTGGCCCCGCACTGGCTGTATCTCCGGCTTATCCCCGAGCCGATGCAGCAGCTTTGCGGTCCAGGCGCCGGTGCAGACCACGACTTGGTCCGCCCCGATGTTGCCGCGGCGCGTCTGGACGCCTGTAATCCGGCCCTTGTCTACCTGGAGCTCGATCGCCTCCTCCTGCTCCCGGATGTCAACCCGGTGTTCGATGGATTTGCGTAGCGCCCTGGTGAGTCGGGGACTGCGCACCTGGGCGACGTCCCGCAGGAGCAAGGCGCTCGCAGGGTCGAGGCCGAGGTCGGGCTCTTTGTCCCGCAGGGCCGGAGCGTCCAGGATCTCGGTTGTGATTTCCCGTTCCTTGCTCCAGGACAGGCCGGCGCTCTGCTCCTCGGGGTCGAGGATAAGGAGTCCGGAGCGAATGTGCTCGGGATCGGTGCCGGTCTCCTGGAGGAGCTCCGTGCAGAGCTCGGGGTAGGCGCGTTGGCTCCAGCTCGCCAGTGCATTAACGGATTCGGGATGGTGCCAGGGATAGAGCGGGGAGATGATTCCCCCGCCGGCCCAGGAGGATTCGCGGCCGGTTTCGCCCATTTCGACCAGGCTTACGGCGGCTCCGGTCTCGGCTAGCTCTCGGGCGGTGAGCAGACCGATGATTCCGCCGCCGACGACAACGATGCCACTCATCTTTCTTCTTGAGCCGGGGTTGGATACGCTGGCCCACCTAAACCGTCAGGGCCGCTTGTTTGCTCGGCTCGGGGCATCAGGTCGCGGAGGAGCCTGCGCTGAGCAGCGCCCTCGGCAGGGCGAATGTCACCCCTTCACGTAACCCAGGCAACTCTTCCACCTGACCACTGCCCCATTGCCGGAGCCGTTCAATGACTGCCTCGACCAGCAGCTCGGGCGCAGATGCGCCGGCGGTGAGACCGACGCGGGCGCCTTCTGGGATCCACTCCCGCCGGATGTCCTCCGGCCCGTCAATCAGATAGGCAAGCGTGCCCTGTCTCTCCGCGATCTCGCGCAGCCGATTCGAGTTGGAGCTGTTGGCCGATCCGACCACCAGGATCAGCTGGCACCGACTTGCCAGGGCCTTCACGGCATCCTGCCGGTTTTGGGTTGCGTAGCAGATGTCGCTCTTTTTTGGCCCATCGATGTGCGCGAACCGTGCCTTCAATGCGGCGACTATCCCTTCGGTGTCGTCTACGGACAGGGTGGTCTGGGTCACGTAGGCGACCCTTGCGGAGTCCGAGATCTCGAGCTTGGCGATATCGTCCGTCTTTTCGACGAGGTGTACGCGAGCCCCCTGCTGCCGGCACTGCCCCATGGTGCCTTCGACCTCGGGATGACCCCGATGACCGATCAGGATGACTTCGCACCCCTTGCGGCAGTGGCGTGCCACCTCCAGGTGGACCTTCGCCACCAGCGGGCAGGTCGCATCGAAGACGCGCAGACAGCGCTCCGCGGCCTGGTCCCGCACCCTTTGGGCTACCCCGTGGGCGCTGAAGATCAGCGTGCTTCCCTCGGGCACTTGCTCCACATCCTCGATAAAGATCACGCCCCGTCGCTTCAGGTCGTCGACGACGTAGCGGTTGTGGACCACCTCGTGCCGTACGTAGATGGGCGCGCCGTAAAGGGCCAACACCCGCTCCACGATCTCGATGGCCCGGTCGACGCCCGCGCAGAAGCCGCGGGGGTTTGCGAGAAGGATATCCATGACAAAGGAAGATGAGGGCCTCCACTGGGACTTAATAGCGCGGGATTTTAAGGCTTTTCCCCAGGCATGTCCGGCTCCGCAAGATTCAGGTTTTCAGCGTCCCGAGAACAGCGGATTCCAGCTCCGGCGCTACCTCGCCGGCGACACCGGCCTTTCCGAACACGCTGGACGAATGCTCCGCTATGCGGGCGGTTTGGGCTGCCAGTAAACCTCGCGCCCGCCATCCCGCCGCGCAAGCACGCGGGCGAGGACGAAGAGCAGATCCGAGAGCCTGTTGATATATCGCAGGCTCTCGGGATTCAGTGTCTCGCTGCGCCCCAGCTCAATCAGCCGCCGTTCCGCCCGCCGGCACACCGATCGGGCGAGATGGCAGTGGGCCGTGGCGAGGTCTCCGCCGGGCAGGATGAACTCCTTCAGGGGTGGGAGACGGCTGTTGTGGCGATCCAGTGCCTGCTCCAGGGAGGCGACGTCCTCGGCCCGGAGGCGTTCAGCGCCTGGTGTGGCCAACTCCGCTCCCAGCTCGAACAACTGGTGCTGCACCCCCGTCAGCTCCACCGGGGCCGAGGAACCGGCATGGGCAATCACAACGCCGATCAGGCTGTTCAGCTCGTCGAGGCAGCCGATGGCCTCGATCCGGTGGTTGTCCTTGAATAGTCTGCTCCCGTCGGCGATCCCTGTGGTGCCGTCATCGCCGCGCCGGGTATAGATGCGGGTTAGGCGGTCCGTCATGAGGTACCGGGAGCCGGCAGCCAGATAGAAGTGGGGGGCGCGCAGACGGTTGTCAGGCTCGCCTTAGCGAGAAGAGACGTCTGCCCGGAGGACGCTGCGGCCGCAACGTCCGGACCGCGCAAGGCAGGAGCCGTGGCGCCCACTCGCAGCCCCCAGTGGCTTGAGCTAAAGCAACTCTTGCGTGACGAACAGGTAGCCAATGGCAACCGTCACCAAGGCCACCGCGACATACGGGATGAGGACGCATACGACGGGGAGATCGTTGCACAGACTACTATACCTGCATAGGCGACAGTTCTTCACGAGCAGCACCTTCTCAGTGGTTGGCGGGACGGGTCCGCGGACAGGCGGGCCGCGGCGGGGTGATTCGGTATCCTACCGTTTACTAAATTAGCGTCAAGTCCGAGTCTAGGGCTTGGGGATCTGCTCGGGCGTCTCGGGGGGTTTGTCTCCGACGGCGCGAGACAATACCATCCTTCCTGATGAAGATTAAGCTGTCCGTGAGTTGTCGATGTTCGCTGCGCCAGGACCGTCCCCGCGCCAGCGGGGGCTTTTGCTGAAGCTTGCCCGGGAGTACGAGCGCGTTGGTCGCTACCGGCAGCTTCTGTTCCGGCAATGAGGAGCCCCTGCGTGCGCGCACCTGGCCAGACGCCGCGTGTCGGCTTCGTCAGCCTCGGCTGCCCCAAGGCGACCGTGGACTCCGAGCGCATCCTCACCCAGCTCCGGGCAGAGGGCTATGAAATCGCGCCCACCTACGACGGGGCCGATGTCGTGGTCATCAACACCTGCGGATTCATCGAGGCCGCAGTAGACGAGTCGCTCGGGGCCATTGGGGAGGCGCTGACCGAGAACGGCCGCGTGATCGTCACCGGTTGCCTGGGGGCGCGTGCAGGGCTGGTCCGGGATGCCTATCCCGGGGTGCTGGCGGTGACCGGCCCTCACGCCTACGAGGATGTGATGGAGGCGGTTCACGCATCGCTGCCGCCGCCGCAGGCCCCGTTCGAGAGCCTTCTGCCGCCGCACGGGGTGAAGCTGACCCCCCGACACTACGCGTACATAAAGATCTCGGAAGGCTGTAATCACCGCTGCAGCTTCTGCATCATCCCGAGCCTGCGGGGGAATCTGGTGAGCCGGCCTATCGGCGATGTGATGCGGGAGGCGGAGCGCCTGGTGAACGCGGGCGTGCGGGAGCTCCTGGTCATTTCACAGGACACGAGCGCCTACGGGCTGGATCTGCGCTACCGGCCTGACTTCTGGAATGGGCGACCCCTACGGACGGATATCGAGTCTTTGGCCAAGTCGCTCGGGGAGCTTCCCGCCTGGGTCCGTTTGCACTACCTGTATCCCTATCCCAGTGTGGACGCCCTGATTCCGCTCATGGCCGAGGGAAAGATTCTCCCTTACCTGGACATGCCGCTGCAGCACGGAGGTCCCGCTATCCTGAAGGCCATGCGCCGTCCGGCGGCCAGCGAGAAGGTTCTGGAGCGGCTCGCGCGCTGGCGAGCGATTTGTCCGGAGCTGGTGGTACGTAGCACCTTTATCGTCGGCTTCCCCGGCGAGACCGAGCGTGACTTCGAGGGGCTGCTGGATTTCCTCGATAGCGCCTGCCTCGACCGTGTTGGCTGTTTCGCATACTCGCCGGTGGCCGGGGCGGAGGCCAACGGGCTGCCGGGGGCCGTGCCGGACGAAGTCAGGGAGGAACGGCTCGAGCGCTTCATGGCACGTCAGGCCGGGATCAGCCGCGCAAAGCTGAAGGGACGCGTCGGCCAGCGGATGACGGTGCTGGTGGACGAGGTGGAAGACGACCGGGTAGCGGCCCGCAGCTACGCGGATGCTCCGGAGATCGACGGGATGGTGCTAATCCCCGGCTCCTGGGATCTGGAGCCGGGGGATTTCGTCGAGGTGGACATCACGGATGCGGGCGAGCACGACCTCTGGGCGCGGCCGGCGGAAGACTGAGGACTGCCGCTTGGCAGGCTCGTTCGTGATCAGGCGGGGGTTTAGCTCTCAAAACGCACGGCCGGGTTCGCGCCCGACCTTCTTCAGAACGACCGCGAGGGGGCAGAAGCCCGTAAACGCGGACTGGAGCAGATTTGCACCGACGAAGGCCGTAAACCACAGCCAATTGGGATTGACGTAATGGGCGAGAAGCAGGGAAAGCAAAACGAAGAAACCGGCGACGGCCAGAACGATACGCTCAATGGTCATGAGTCGGGATCCTCAACACTCATCGGAGTGGGGCTGATTAAGTTTCGCTAAATACTAAGAGACCCTAAGTTGACCGTCAAGCTGGGCTTATGGGCGCATTAAGCACGCGCTGGCTTACCGAGTGGCTCGCCGAACGTCCGCAAGGAGATCAGTCCGCTGCAAGACCCCAGGCGCTGGGAAGCGCCCCTCCTCCCTGCCCGATCCGGACCGCTGACAACCCCCCTGTCATCAAAGCCCGATCAACTGAGCCCGCACGCCTTGGCTCTCAACGGCGTTCAGGATGTCCCCGCCACTGGTTCTGTCCGGGTTGTACTCGACGATCGTCAAGTGTGGTCTGTCGTCCGGGTTATGGACGCTCACAACGCCCTCGATCGCCCGCAGCTTAGACTCGATCTCGGCGCGTCGCTCCTTTGCTAGAGTTTCCTCGATGTGTACAGTGACATCGGCAAGTTGGATGCTCATGATCGTCCTCCCGCATCATTCACGGACCGCTGATTGGGCCGGGCCCCGGAGCGTGCAACCCCCTCTCGATGAGGCTCTGCCAATCAGAGTATTGATGGTGGCAGAGGATGCGGATGCCCGAGGGGAGGCCATCCACGCCACCATTTGATCTCGATCAATTTGTGGGCATTCCGGGGTCTGTCGGGCGGACGGCGGTGGCCCCTGTCCAGGAAGCGAGCTTATGCCCGTACTCGATCCAATCATCAAGGGATTGCTGAGACCTCAGGCGTACCCTCACCCGGTCGAACGGGTGGACCACATCGAGACCCACATCTCCCATGTTCTGCTCGCGGGCGGCTATGCCTACAAGGTCAAGAAGCCGATCAATCTTGGTTTTCTCGATTTCTCGACCCTGGCGCGGCGCAAGTTTTTCTGCGAGGAGGAGATTCGTCTCAATGGGCGGCTGGCTCCCCAGATCTATCTAGCCGTGGTGCCCGTCGTCGGGACGACAGCTACACCACGCATGGGGGGTGAGGAGGGGACCATCCTCGAATACGCCGTCAAGATGCGCCGCTTCGACCAGGATGCGTTGCTCACCCGCCGGACCCTCTCCCCAGGCCTGGCCGATCGTCTCGCCGAGCGGGTAGCCGCCTTCCATGCCGAGATCCCTGCGGCGGCAAACGACAGCGCCTTCGGCACCCCGGAGACGGTGCTTGGAGCTATGGCGGAGAACTTCGAGCAGATCCGGCGCCGGCTATCGGCACCGGAGGAGCTTGCCCGGCTGCGTGACCTGGAGAATTGGACCCGTGCGCGGCACGCGGCGCTTCGCCCCGTCGTTGAGGCCAGAAGGCTGGAAGGGCATGTACGTGAGTGTCACGGGGACATGCATCGGGGCAACATCGCTCTCGTGAACGAGCAGCTTGTCATCTTCGATGGCATCGAGTTCAACCCGCATCTGCGTTGGATCGACACCATGAGCGAGGTCGCCTTCCTCGTCATGGATCTGGAGGAAGCGGACAAAACGGTGGCCGCCAGACGGCTTCTGAACCGCTATCTGGAGCACTCGGGGGACTACCAGGCTCTTTTGGCTCTGGACTTCTACAAGGTTTACAGGGCGATGGTCAGGGCCAAGGTGACCGCCATTCGCCTCGGGCAGCCGGATGTGGAGGCGGCGGAGGCCGCGCAAGACCGGGAAGACTACGAGCGTTACCTGGTGCTCGCGGAGGGCTACACCCAGCCGCGGCCGCGTCGACTCTACCTGACCCACGGGGTCTCCGGCTCCGGCAAGAGCCGCCTGAGCGCGATCCTCCGAGAGCGGCTGCCCCTGATCCACATCCGCTCGGACGTGGAGCGCAAGCGGCTGTTCGGTCTGCCGCCGGGCGCACGGACCGGGTCGTCCGTGGATGCGGGCTTGTATTCCGAGGACGCGACAATGCGGACTTACGCCCGCTTGCTCCAGCTCGCCGAGCTGATTCTGGAAGCCGGCTACAGCCCGCTGGTCGACGCCACCTTCCTCAAGGCCGCTCAACGGCGGCCTTTTCTGGACCTTGCCGCCGAAAAAGGGTGTGCCTGTACCATATTCGAGCCACTGGCACCGAAAGGGGTGCTGCTGTCCAGGGTGGCGGCGCGGAATGCGGCGGGCAGAGACCCGTCCGAGGCGGACCGGGTGGTGCTCGAGGCCCAATTTGCCGCCCTGGAGCCTCTGGGGCTGGACGAGCGGCCTCTGGCCATCACGATCGACACAGTCCGCCCTCCGACGCTCTCGGATTTCCTCGCGCGGCTGCCGACCGATGGAGCCTGAACGGGCCACTGTGCCCGCGGCTGGGCCGAGCGCGCGATCGGAAGGCTGAGATGCTCGCCTGGCGTCGTCCTGGACTCCCCAGGGGGCGCTCAGACCGCGATCAGGAGGACCCCCGTCAGCATGAGGGAGCCGGCGAGGAGGTTGGATCCCAGATTGGTCTCCTGGAAGAAGAGGGCGCCATAAACGATTCCGAACAGCAGGCTTGTGCGCTTCACCGCGATCATGTAGGCAACGTCCACCTGCTTCAGCGCCAGGAAGTGGGTATAGACCATGGCGGCGTTGCAGGCCGTCACTGCAAGGACGCCCCATGGACGCCGCCACACGGACCAGAGCATGCGCGGGTGGGGCCCGGCGAAGAGGACGGTCACAACGATCCCAAGCAGGGCGAAGTAGAAGGCGCCGAAGTGCTGCGGTCCCATGTATTGGAGCGCTCCTTTCCCCATAGTTGCGGTCAGGCTGTAGAGAACAGCGACTCCCAGCATCATGCGCGAGCCCGGCTCGTGGAGGACGGCCACGAGGGGTGCCCCCCAGCTTTGCCACTCCCGCAGTCGGGCGTGCCGGACGTTCAGCATCCAGGCCCCCAACACCACCAGGGTGACGCCGGCCATCCCCCTGAGGCTGATGCGCTCTCCAAGGAGCAGAAAGCTCGTGAGGATGACGAAGACGGGGGTGAAGGCGAGATAGGGCAGGGTGAGGGCCAGGGGATGATCGCGGATGGCCTTCATGTAGAGCAGCATGGCCCCCACCTCCAGCGGGACCAGGGCTAAGATCCATAGCCAGAAGGCGCGCGGGAGGGCGGTGAGCGGCCCCAGGCTGCTCAGGAGGGGGGTCATCAGCAGGCCCGTGAGTCCAAGCCGGACCAAGGCCAGCTCACGGGCCGAATAGTCCCGAAGCCATGCCTTGGTGGCGGCGTCCGCGGAGGCCAGGCTGAAGGCGCACAGGAGCGAGAGGGAGAGCCAATCCATCTGCACTTAGGATCGCCGGCGAGGCGGGAGGATTTGCGTCATGGGCCGGTTGGGGTGCGATGGATGCGGCCCAAGGCGCCGCCCCCACTGAGATGTTCCACTCAGGCGCTGGCCGCCGCGCTCAGTCCGCGTCCGGGGCGGCCGCCAGGAGCAGCTCCGTGCCCGCCTGGGGCCGGTGACTGTTCTCGCTGAGGTGGCGGCGCCAGGCACGCGCACCCGGACGGCCGTTGAACAGGCCGAGGACGTGACGGATCATGGCGCTGAGGGGGACACCGTGCGCCAGTTGGCGTTCCGCGTAATCGGCGAATGCCTCCAGCACCTCGCGGCGAGCGGGCGCTCCTCCTCGGTCCCCGAAGATCTCCCGGTCTGCCCCCGCGAGCATCCAAGGGTTCTGGTATGCCTCGCGCCCAATCATGACTCCGTCGAGGCGGGTCAACAGGGATTTCGCCTGGTCGAGGCTCCGGATGCCGCCGTTGATGATGATCGGCAGGCATGGAAAGTCGCACTTCAGCTGCTCCACGACGTCGTGCCGCAGGGGCGGGACCTCTCGATTCTCCTTGGGGCTCAGTCCCTGCAGCCAGGCCTTGCGGGCGTGCACGATGAGGGCATCGCACGCCGCGGCCCGGACCCTCTCGACGAACAAACAGAGCGCCTCGTAGCTGTCTCGGTCGTCGATGCCGATCCGCGCCTTGACGGTGACGGGCAGCCGGACTGCCTTTTTCATGGCCGCAACGCACTCGGCCACCAAGTCAGGGTCTGCCATCAGGCAGGCGCCAAAGCGGCCGGACTGGACCCGGTCGGAGGGGCAGCCGACATTCATGTTGATCTCGTCGTAGCCCCACTCCTCCCCCATCCGGGCACAGTCCGCCATGGCTCGGGGCTCGCTGCCGACGAGCTGCAGGGCCAACGGGTGCTCCACCGGTTCAAAGCGCAGAAACCGCTCCCGCTCCCCATGGATTAGGGCACCGGTCGTTACCATCTCCGTATAGAGCCGCACGCGGCGGCTGATGAGCCGCAGGAAATACCGACAATGGCGGTCGGTCCAGTCGAGCATCGGGGCGACTGACAAGACCCATGTGTCACGGCTCTGAGGTGTGTGCTCTAATGGGCTGAGCAAAGGGATTTTTCTGTCCAAGGCGTCTAGAGTAGCAGTTACGGATTTGCGGTCGCGGCGTACCGTTCGTGCCCCGAGGGGCATCCCGGTTGGTCCTCGGTCCGTTATCCCGAGGGCGATAACCTTGGCGGTGGGCCATGAAACAGGTGGGTGCTTTGGTCACCCATGTTGGCATGAGATCCTGCGGCCGGTTCCCGCGAATGCTAGCATGGCCGGAAGACCCTTCCGAAGGGCTGAACGGTCCGGTGCCAGTCAGCTGCAATCTTTGCCTCAGCTTTATGTTACGAGAACGATTTCGCGCGGAATACGGTCCGGCCCCTAAGCCGCGTTCCCCAAGTCGGGGCATGACTGAGGCGCAGCGGCGATCCGCAAGAAGACGACGGGGATGGTTCCCGGTGGAGGTTGTGATGAACGACGACGAACATCCCGTGGGAGAGGCCACGTCCGGAGACGCAGTCCGACCCGATTTCGGAGGAGTAGTAATCGACCTGCGGCAGCGCCGTCTGCAAGTCCTGCAGGCATCGGTCGAGAAGACGCGCGCCAAGCTGAGGAAGCTGGAGCGGCGGCTGATACGGGGCGAGCTCAAGAAGGGAAGGCTGCGCCAGAAGCTGCGCGAGCGGCAGCGGGCGCTCTCCGATTTGGAGCAGCGCCTTGGCAGTGTCCAGGGGCAGATCGTGCCCGACTCGCAGTCCTATCGCCGGTAGGTTCAGCTTGGTGGGCAAACGATGCCTGCCTGCGGCGGGGAAAGGCCGCGGACGATCCGTGTGCGGCCGCCGGGCTGTTCGCTTCCCTACAGTGCCTTGAAGAAGACCTTGGAGTTGCGCCGGTAGTTGTACAGTGCCTGCTTCGCCATGGGGAGGTCGGCGAGACTGGCCGCGGTGAACCCGCGCTCCAGGAACCAGTGCGCCGTCTGCGTGGTGAGCACGAAGAGCCGACTGATCCCCAGCTTACGGGCGAGGGTCCCCATCCGTTCGAGCAGCTTTTCCCCACGGCCCCGGTTGCGATAGTCGGGATGGACGGCGAGGCAGGCGAGCTCGCCCATCCCTTCCGCTGGGTAGGGGTAGAGGGCCGCGCAGGCGATCGCCATCCGATCCCGTTCCATCAGGAAGAATCGGCCGATTTCGGTCTCGAGCCTTTCGCGCGATCGCCGCACCAGGATTCCGCGCTCCTCCAGGGGGCGCAGAAGCTCCAGGATGCCGGCGACGTCGTCGATGCGGGCTGGGCGCAGCTCCTCGTAGGGTTGGCCGGTGATCAGGGTGCCGATACCGTCCCGCGTGAACAGCTCCCGCAATAGTGCCCCGTCCGTGCGGCGGCTGATCAGGTGAACTCGCTGCACGCCCTGGATGCAGGCATCCGCCCCGGCGCGCAGGGTCTGAGCGAGCTCCTCCGTCATTTGGGGGACCTGCTGAAGGAGCGTCTCCACCTCGCCGCTCAGGACATTGGAGACTACGGCCCCGGTGTCGTCGGTCAGCCCTGGTTCTTCCAGCAGGAAGATGAGCTTGTCCGCCCCGAGGACGATGGCCGCGGAACGGGCTACATCGGCGGCGCTCAGGTTGAAGATTTCCCCGGTGGGCGAGTACCCGATCGGGGGCAACAGGGCGATGGCACCGTCTTCCAGCCTCCGTCCCAGGGCCTCGCGGTCGACGCGGCGGACTACCCCCGTGTGCTCGTAATCGACCCCCTCGATTACCCCGAGGGGCTTGGCGGTGACGAAGTTTCCGGAGATTACCGGGATACGCACACCCGCCATCGGCGAGTTGGCGAGTCCCAGGGAGAGCAGGGCCTCGATCTCGAGGCGGGCGACCCCGGCGGCCTCTTTGACGCAGGCGAGTGCCTCGGCGTCCGTGACCCTCAGCCCCCCGACGTACCGCAGCTCAGCCCCACGGTGGGCAAGGCGCTCCTCGATCTGGGGCCGGGCTCCGTGCACCAGCACGAGGCGGATCCCGACGCCGTGCAGCAGCGCCAGATCGTGGACGAGATCTGGAAAGCGGGGGTCGGCAACCGCCTCGCCGCCGAAGGCAATGACGAAGGTGCGCCCCCTGTGGGCATGCACATATGGGGTGGCCTGGCGGAACCAACGGACGAACGGATCGGCTTTAGAGCTGTCTTGCAAGGGGCTGGGCTCCTCGCCCATGGGCGCGGCCTTTCGGCTGGAATGGAAGCTGACAGGTTACTCCTTTCAGCCGTTCCCTTCTGCTGTCCGCCGCCGCACCCCTGCTATTCGATGCCAAGCTTGTCCAGGCGATAACGCAAGGAGCGAAGCGTCATGCCGAGCCTCTTTGCCGCGGCGGTCCGATTCCAGCGAGTTTCATCCAGGGCTTTCAGGATCGCCTGCTTCTCCACCTCCCCCAGAAAGTCTTCGAGGGGTTGCTCACTCATGGGTAATGACTCCACCGGCGGTGGCGCGTCGCTCTGGCACAGATACAGGTCTTCCACGCCGATGGCCGCTCCCTCGCTCAGTGCTACTGCCCGCTCCAGGATGTTTTCCAACTCCCGCACGTTGCCGGGGAAGGGGTAGCGCTGCAGGGCCTTGATTGCGCCGGTCGTCAGCTGGGGTCTCCGTTCGCCGTTGTGGCCGATACGCCCCAGTATGTGGTCCACTAGCAGCGGGACGTCTTCCGGCCGCTCCCTGAGAGGCGGCATGCGGATCTCGATGACATTGATGCGGTAGAACAGATCGCGGCGAAAGTCACCGGCGCCCACCAGGGCATTGAGATCCTTGTGGCTCGCACTGATGATGCGGGCGTCGACCGGGACTTCATGGGGTGCACCGACCGGGCGCACGCTCTTTTCCTGGATGGCGCGCAGGAGCTTGACCTGGACCGACAGGGGCAGGTCCGCCACCTCGTCGAGAAAGAGGGTCCCACCTTCCGCGGCCTGAAAGAGCCCCTGCTTGTCGCTAACGGCCCCCGTGAAGCTGCCTTTCTTGTGGCCGAACATCTCGCTCTCGACCAGGTCGTGCGGGATGGCGCCACAGTTCACAGGCACGAAATCGCCGCTGCCCCGGGGGCCGAGGCCGTGGACCAGCCGTGCGGCCAGCTCCTTGCCGGTTCCACTCTCTCCGCTGATGAAGACCGGGGCCTGAGTCCGTGCCAGCTTTGTCACCAGCCGGCGCAGCTCCCGTATCTGAGCCGAGTCACCGAGGAGTCCGGCATGGCCGGGCGTGGATAGCGTCTCCGCCCGCTGTTGGTCGGAGGCCCGGAGCCGGAGGGCGGCCTCCACCAGCCGTCTGAGGACATTCAGGTCCACGGGTTTGGGAACGAAATCGAAGGCACCCGCCTTCATAGCCGCCACTGCGGTGTCCATGCTGCCGTGGGCCGTGATCATGGCAACCGGCAGCTCAGGTTGGGTGTCTGAGATGTATCGGACCAGCTCGATGCCGTTGCCGTCCGGAAGGCGCATGTCTGTCAGGCAGAGGTGGAACATCTCCGTCCCCAACAGCCGTTTTGCCTCTGCGAGATTCCCCGCCCCATGGCAGCTGATGCCCATGCGGGCGAGGGTGATCTCGACCAGCTCGATGATGTCCATCTCGTCGTCGACAACGAGGGCGTGCGCTTTACTCATTAGACGCGTGCTCTTGTGGTCGTCATTTCGTCAGGATGGGAAGGTCAGGCGGAAGCAGCTTCCGTGCGGCTGACGGGGAATATACTCCAGGTGGATCCCGTTGGATTCGCTGAGCTCCCGCGCGATATAGAGACCGAGGCCTGTGCCGCTGCTGCTTGTGGTGAAGAAAGGTGCGAAGATCTCCGGTGCCGTCTCGCTGTTGATGCCCACGCCGTCATCCAGCACCTCGATCAATACGCGTTCCTGGGTAGCTCCGGTACCTTGGGCGCGCAGCTGGATATGAGCCGGATCCCCAGGCCGGTCGGCGTGCTTGAGCACGTTCTCGCACAGGTTCGCAAGCACTTGGTGCAGGTGCCGGGGGTCGGTGTGGACCTCGGCCGGCGAGACGATTTCCACCTGGAGACGGTGCGCTGGAAGGTCATGGGCCTCGCGAAAGTCGCTGCAGAAGCCTGGCAGCCAGCCGGCGAGATCGATGGGCTCGGGACTCGCCCGTTCGCGGCGAGAGAGTTGAAGGATGCTCTCCACCGTCTCATCGATGCGCCCCGTGTTTCGCCGGATGATCTGGATCAGCCGCCGGTCCCCGTCCCCCAGCGCCGTGGACTCGGTCAGGAGCTGTGCTGCATGTCCCACCGCGCTCAGGGGATTGCGGATGTTGTGTGCGATGCTTGCGGTGAGGCGGCCCAGGGAGGCGAGCTTGATCTCCTGCGCTTCGCGAATGGCATCCTGCGCGTCGCGCACATACATGAGGGCGCCGGACTCCCGGTAGTCCCCCAGGAGGTGGAGCGTGACCTCGAGGGTCGCGTCATGGCCGGAGAGCGTGTTGTCGCGCCGGTAGGGCAGGGCGATCTGTTCGGCAAGCCAGCGCGCGAGGGGCGGAGCGATCTTATTCAGGCTTTGGCCTGGCTCAACCCTCGGGACGCCGAGCAGCTGCCTTGCCGCGGTGTTCAAGAGACGGAGGTTCCGGTCCCCGTCGACTACCACGACGCCCGTGCTCATGCTCTGGATGACGAAGTCGTTGAGCTTGGACAGGTCGGCGATGTCGACCTTCCTGCGCGCAGCGACCAGCTCCGCCTCCTGAATGCGGCGGTAGAGCACGTGGCCGAGCATAGCGACCGCAAAGAAGGTGATGCCGAGCAGGCCTGCCTGGGTGAACCTGGAAGGAGGAGATCCCACGTAAAGGGAGACGTAGGTCTGTTGGGTCATGACGCTCAGGCTCGCGAAGGCGGCGAAGAGCAGCGAGAGACGTCCCTCCATCAGGACGGCGCCGGTGGCAACGGCGATGGCAAGGAGGAGACCGAGCCCGCTCTCGATACCTCCGACGCCATGCATGAGCAGGGTGAAGGCAACGATATCGGCGAACACGGTGAGAGGGATCTGGTGGTCCTTCGCGGGCCAGCGAGCATAGGCGGCAGCCAATCCGATCACCACAAAGAGGACGTAGACGGTGGTCGTGATCGTATTGAGGGGCGGGTAACTCTTCGCCGCTGTCCAATAGAGAGGGGAGCCCGGCGTGAGGAGGACTGCGAGTCCCGTCGCAAGCACCGCACGGCCAACCGCCACCGCCTGCAGGGCACGCCAGCTCGGATAGGACTCACGCTCGCGGTGCGCTGCGGCTCTTCGCGGGCGCCCTCGGGCGGGCTCGGGCACGGGAATATGGCTTTCGACTGCCAGCTCCATCGGGAATGCGCAGATGAGTTTTTTGCCAATGCGAGAATGCTTCGTCAAGAATATCCTCTCGTTCATTCCAAAAACTGCGGCGGTCGTCGATGAATCTGCATGAGTTTCAGGCCAAAGGGCTGTTTAGTCGCTACGACATCCCCATTCCACGCGGCCAGGTTGCCGACACGCCTGCGCTGGCCGGGCGGGTGGCAGGAGAGCTCGGGGGCCGGCGCTGGGTGGTGAAGGCGCAGGTTCACGCCGGTGGACGTGGCAAAGCCGGCGGGATCGCCATTGTGGACAATATCGAGCAGGTGGAGGCGGAGGCTGGGCGTCTCCTGGGCAGTCGCCTGGTGACCCGCCAGAGCGGGCCAGACGGCCTACCGGTGGAGCGTGTGCTGGTAGAGGTGCCCACCGGGATCGCCCGCGAGCTCTATCTCGGCGCCCTCGTGGACCGGGAGGCCCGCCAAGTTGCCTTCATGGCCTCGGCGGCGGGCGGAATGGAGATCGAGGAGGTGGCGGCCGAAAGTCCCGAGCGTATCCTCGTGACCCGCGTGCACCCGGCTGTCGGACTCCAGCCCTGGCAGGCACGCCGGCTTGGCTTCGGGCTCGGCCTGCCGGGGGAACAGGTCAGGTCCCTGGCCGGCCTCATGGATGGGCTCTACCGCCTCTTTGTGGACCTCGACGCGAGCCTGGCAGAGATCAATCCCCTCGTTGTGACGGACGGCGGGGAGCTCATCGCGCTGGATGCCAAGGTCAACCTGGACGACAACGCGCTTTTTCGCCACCCCGACCTGCACGCACTGCGGGACCCGTCCCAGGAGGATGCCCTCGAGGCGGAGGCCAGGGCACACGATCTGAGCTACATCAGCCTCGACGGCAATATCGGTTGCATGGTCAACGGGGCAGGCCTCGCCATGGCAACCATGGACCTGGTGAAGCTTCATGGCGGGGAGCCGGCCAACTTTCTGGACGTGGGCGGTGGCACCACCGCTGCCCGGGTAGCCGAAGCATTCAAGCTCATTCTTTCCGACCCCAAGGTGAAGGCGGTGCTCATCAACATCTTCGGCGGCATCGTTCGCTGCGACCTGATCGCCGAGGGAATCATTCACGCAGTGCAAGAGGTGCATGTGGGCGTGCCCGTGGTGGTGCGGCTGGAGGGCACCAACGCCACCCAAGGTCTCGCCATGCTTGCCGCGAGCACGCTCCCCATCGAGACCGCCGCCAGCCTGCGGGAAGCCGCAGACCGGGTCGTATCAGCGGCCCGCGGGCAGGGCTGAGGGAGGCGAGCATGACTGTATTGGTCGACAAGGGCACGCGGGTGCTGTGTCAAGGCTTCACCGGTAGGCAGGGCACGTTCCACAGTGAGCAGGCGATCGCTTACGGCACGAACCTGGTGGGCGGAGTCACCCCGGGCAAGGGGGGCGAGACGCATCTGGGGCGCCCGGTGTTCGATACGGTCCACCGCGCGGTAGGTGCAACGGGGGCGGATGCCACGATGATCTACGTCCCCGCTGCCTTCGCCGCCGATGCCATACTCGAGGCGGCGGATGCGGGGATCCGGGTTATCGTCTGCATCACCGAAGGCATCCCCGTGCTGGATATGCTGCGGGTGAGGGCCGCTCTGGAGGGTTCCGGAAGCATCCTCATCGGGCCAAACTGTCCCGGGATCATCACCCCAGGCGAGTGTAAGATCGGAATCATGCCCGGCGGTATCCACTCTCCGGGTCGCGTCGGGATCGTCTCCCGCTCGGGTACCCTCACCTATGAGGCCGTCTTCCAAACCACCAACGCCGGTCTGGGGCAGAGTACCTGTATCGGCATCGGGGGTGATCCAATCCACGGACTCGATTTTGTCGCTTGCCTGGCACTGTTCGAGCAGGACCCGGAGACCGATGGGGTTGTGCTGGTGGGTGAGATCGGCGGCGCTGAGGAGGAGGCGGCAGCCGCGTTCATTCGGGAGCACATGACCAAGCCCGTGGTCGCCTATATCGCCGGCGTGACCGCCCCGAGCGGCAAACGCATGGGGCACGCGGGGGCGATCATCACCGGCGGGAGAGGGACGGCTGAGGGCAAGTACGCCGCTCTGGACCAAGCGGGCGTCGTCACCGTACGCTCCCCTGCAGAGATGGGTCCCCGGATGGCTGACCTTCTTGCGACATGAAGCTGCGTATCCTCATCGCCCAGCTCAACCTCCTCGTCGGGGACGTGGCCGGCAACTGCGACCGGATCGTCACGACGGCGCGGGCAGCACGCGACAGACACAAGGCCGATCTGGTGGTTTTCCCGGAGCTGACGCTCACCGGCTACCCACCGGAGGACCTCCTCCTGCGGCCGGAGCTTATTGCGCGGGTTGAAGCAGCGCTTGATGCCCTCTGCGTCCAGACCCAGGGGATTGCCCTGGTCGTCGGATATCCGAGAAGCGACCTTGGCGGCCTGTATAATGCGGCAGGGTTGATCGTTGATGGAAGGGTGGTCGCCGAATACGCGAAGCAGCGGCTGCCCAACTACAGCGTGTTCGATGAAAAGCGGTATTTTCGTCCCGGCTCCGCGCCCGGTGTCTGCGACTTCAAGGGCGTGCGCTTGGGTCTTAGCGTGTGCGAGGACATCTGGGAGGAGGGGCCGACCGAGCAGGCTGCAGAGGCGGGGGCGGAGATTCTGATCAATATCAACGCCTCGCCCTACCACACGGGCAAGGCGTCCGAGCGGGAGTCCTTGGTTCAGCGGCGTGCCTCGGAGCACGGACTTCCCATCGTTTACGCAAACCTGGTGGGCGGTCAGGATGAGCTGGTGTTCGACGGCGGATCTTTTGTCGTGGACGCAAATGGGGAGGTCACCCAGCGGGGACCCTTCTTCGAGGAGGGCCAAATCCTTGTGGAGGTCGAGCCTGAGCCTCGTCCGCGGCCGCTGCGGGGCGAGCTGGCGCCCATTCCGGCGGAGGAGGATGCGGTCTACCGCGCGCTGCTCCTCGGGGTTCGCGACTATGTGCGCAAGAATGGCTTCCAGGGGGCGGTGGTCGGCCTTTCCGGCGGCATTGACTCGGCATTGACGTTGGCGGTCGCCGCCGACGCGCTGGGTGCCGACCAGGTGGCTGCGGTCTTGATGCCCTCCCGTTACACCGCCGGCATGAGCGTGGAGGATGCCCTGGCGGAGGCACGAGCCCTGGGTGTGGAGTCTTCAGTCATTTCCATCGAGCCCGCCTTTCATGCCTTCCTGGCCATGCTGGAGGGTGCGTTCGCGGGGCTGGCGGCGGATGTCACCGAGGAGAACATCCAGGCCCGTTGCCGGGGGGTTACCCTCATGGCCATCAGCAACAAGAAAGGGCGTATCCTGCTGACGACCGGCAACAAGAGCGAGATGGCCGTTGGCTACGCCACCCTTTACGGCGACATGGCGGGAGGCTTTGCGCCCCTCAAGGACGTCTTCAAGACCTCGGTCTATCGCTTGGCCCGCTACCGCAACAGCCTTTCCCCCATCATCCCGGAGCGGGTGCTCGCCCGGGCCCCCTCGGCGGAGCTGCGGGAGGATCAGACCGACCAGCAGAGCCTTCCGCCCTATGAGCTGCTGGATCCCATACTCGGCCGCTACATCGAGGACGACGAGAGCATCGCGCAGATTGTGGCGGCTGGGTACCCGGAAGAAGAGGTGCGGCGGGTCGTACGCATGGTGGATCGCAATGAGTACAAACGTCGCCAGGCCCCGCCTGGTGTGCGTATTACCCGCCGGGCGTTCGGTCGCGACCGCCGGTACCCGATCACCAACGGCTTTTGAGGGGGCGGATTGGCCCTGGCCGCGGCCTCGGGCATTTATCTATACTTGCCTGATTGTTCACTCACCCAAACGAGCATGGAGAACCGCATGAAGAAGGTGGAAGCCATCATCAAGCCCTTCAAGCTGGATGATGTCCGGGAGGCTCTGTCGGCGGCCGGTATCACCGGCATGACCGCCATCGAGGTCAAGGGCTTCGGCCGCCAAAAGGGGCATACGGAACTCTACCGTGGAGCTGAGTACATCGTAGATTTCCTGCCCAAGGTCAAGATCGAGATCGTGATCGACGATGACCGCCTCGATGCCTGTATCGAGGCCATCACCAACGCCGCTCGGACGGGCAAGATCGGGGACGGAAAGATTTTTGTTTGCGATGTGGAACGCGTCATCCGCATCCGGACGGGGGAGGAGGACGCGGCGGCGATCTGAGGGGGAGCCGGTCGGACAACAGGCCGGCGCTTTCTTCTAGTTCTTGTCGAGCCCCAGGTAATTCCAGATCTTGCGGGGAAGGTTGGCTTGGCCGGGCGGCGTTGGCTCAGAGACGAACCGGCCCTCCTTGCGGTTCAGCTCCAACACCCGCTCCGTGTCCGCTGCGAGCTTCCTGTCGCCCAGTCGCTTGTAAGCTTCAATCATCACCGCCAAGGCGGACTCCACTGCGCTGGTCCGCTCGTAGTGCTCGACCACGTAAGACCCCCGGTCGGCCGCCGCGATGTAGGCACGCCGCTTCATGTAATACCGGGCGACCTGGACCTCGTGCTTGGCGAGGTTGTTGCGCAGGTAGATCATGCGCTGGCGGGCGTCAGGCGCGTACTTGCTGTTTGGGAACTTGCGCAGGAGGTCGGCGAAGTCCTGAAAGGCGTCCAGCTGCGAGCCGGGGTCCCGCTGAGACGGATCGGTCGGGATGTAGCGATCGAGAAAACCGACATTGCGGTAGTAGTCGACGATCCCCTTCAGGTAGTAGGCATAGTCGACGTAGGGATTTTGCGGATAGAGCTTGATGAAACGGTCGGCGGCGGCGATGGCCGATTCGGGCTCTTCTGCCTTGTAGTAGGCGTATGCGAGGTCCAGTTGCCCCTGCATCGCATAGCGGCCGAAGGGATAGCGCGCGTCCAGCTTCTCGTAATAGTCGATGGCGGTTCTGTAGTTGCCGGAGTCGAGCTCCGACGATGCCTCCGAATATAGCTTGCTGGCGCTCCACCCTTTTGTCTTGTCCTCCTTATATCCAAACCAGGAGCATGCGGCCAGGGAAAGGGCCAGAAAGCCTATGAGCGTCGATCGAAACACGGGCAGGCGGCGCGTCGTCCAACAAGAGACCGAAGGAAAAGTATACCGCATCGCGGTTGGGGAGACAGGCGCTGCCAATAACGGAGAGTGCGGCTGTGGTCTCGGTTGCTGATTCGTCGGAGCGGCTGCTCCACATCAGCCCCACAATGGCCGGCCGCCGTCTGGACCAGGTCCTCGCAGACATGTTGCCTGAGTTCTCCCGTAGCCGTCTGCAGCTCTGGATCGATGAGGGGAACGTCAGGGTGGACGGCGCGGTATGCGGCCGCCGCCAGAAGGTGCGTGGCGGCGAGGAGGTCCGACTGCGTCCGGTGCTGTCGGACCTGAACCAGTGCGTGGCCCAGGCAATCCCCCTCGACGTGATCTTCGAGGACGGGCATCTGTTAGTCGTGAATAAGCCGGCGGATTTTGTTGTCCATCCGGCCGCCGGCAATCCGGACGGCACCCTGCAGAATGCCCTCTTGCACCACTCGCCCGAGCTCGGCCGGCTCCCGAGGGCCGGCATCGTCCATCGCCTCGACAAGGACACAACGGGCCTGCTGGTCGTAGCGAAGACGATGCAGGCGCACAAGTCCCTGGTGGATCAGCTCCAGGCCCGGCGTGTCAACCGGGAGTACCGGGCGCTGGTGCAGGGGCGGCTGATCACCGGCGGTGCCGTCGATGCCCCCATCGGTCGCCATTCCTCGGAGCGGACCCGCATGGCGGTGATTGCCGGCGGCCGACCGGCCGTCAGCCACTACCGCGTGCTCGAGCGTTTTGCGGCCCACACACTCCTGGCCGTGCGACTGGAGACGGGACGGACTCATCAGATCCGGGTGCATATGGCCCATATTCGCCATCCGCTGGTGGGGGATCGGACTTACGGGGGCCGTCCGCGGTTGCCCACGGGGTTGTCCCCGGAGCTGACGGGGGCACTGCAGGCCTTCCCCCGTCAGGCCTTGCATGCCATCGCGCTGGGGCTCCGCCACCCCCAGACGGGGGAGACGATGCACTGGGAGGTACCGATGGCGGAGGATCTCCAGGTGCTCCTGGATCTCCTGCGGCAAGGGGCGGACCGTGGACTGGATTGAGCCGGACTGGCCTGCCCCGCCCGGCGTGCACGCCGCCTGCACGACGCGGCGGGGAGGCGTGAGCGGCGGCCCGTTCGCCAGTATGAATCCCGCGGACCGCGTTGGGGACGACCCGTCGCACGTGCGGCGCAACCGTGCCATCTTGCGCAGCGCCCTCGGGTTGCCGGCAGACCCCCATTGGTTGCGCCAGGTGCATGG